>Ga0315912_10001595_pt1 | contig 26984 bp, 28 predicted proteins | sample VfabasoilMG_FD_204469 | JGI IMG/M metagenome (GOLD analysis project Ga0315912, IMG submission 204469) | Garden soil microbial communities collected in Santa Monica, California, United States - V. faba soil | ecosystem: Environmental > Terrestrial > Soil > Garden | place: USA: California... | reverse complement strand
GCTTGAGCTTGCGCTTGATGGCGGCGCGATGGGCTTCGACGGTCTTCCCGCTCATTTTGAGCCGGCGCGCGATTTCCTTTGTCTCCCTCGCCTGGCCGATGTGCGTGAACACCTCCAATTCGCGATCAGTGAGCAATTCCACAGGGGAAAGGGTTCTGGCCCGCTGCAGCTTGCCCGTCAAGCTGCCGAGCAGCCGCGTCGAAACATCGTCGCTCAGATAAATCTGCCCGCTCAACACGTGACGAATAGCGGCGATGAGTTCCTGCCCGCGCTGGCGCTTAGAGACGTAACCGCGCCCGCCCGCGCGCAGGACACGCTCGGCGAAAAGCGCTTCATCGTGCATCGAAAGCACCAGCACCGGCAGGCCCGGCCGCAGCGCGCGGATGTCGCGAATGAGTTCCAGCCCGTTCCGGCCGGGCAAATTGATGTCTGCCAACACGAGGTTCGGTTCGAGCTTCTCGACGGCCGCGACGGCTTCGCGGGCGGTAACGGCTTCGCCGCAGACGACGAGGTCGGCTTCGCGATTGATTTGCGTGACGAGGCCCTCCCGCAGCACAGCGTGGTCGTCCACGATGAGGATCTTCCTCTTGGACGGCGTGCGCTTCGAGGTCTTGTGAGCAGGCATGAGATTCGTCAGGGAGGCGCTTTAACCCCGTTTGCGCCGCGCCTCGGTTGCCGGCAGCAGCGCGGAGCAGCAAACTTGTGTGCCGCGTGGACGCCGCGTCACTACCTCCATCGTGCCTCGAATCAAGCCGGCGCGGTGTTGCATGATGCGCAGGCCGAGTCCCTTTCGTTTCGGCGAAAGCGGTCCGATGCCTTCGCCATCGTCCGTGACGGTCAAAGTGAGCCGATCATTGGTTTGGCTCAGAGAAATGCTGATCGCACGGGGAGCAGCATGCTTCACCGAGTTGTTCACCGCCTCCTGGGCGATGCGGTAGAGATGTCCGGCGAGGACGGCGTCGGACACAAGGACTGGCTTGGGACAGCGGAATCGACACCGGATGCCTCTTAACTCGGAGGTTTGAGCCGCCAATTCGCGGAGTGTGACCATCAAGCCTTCTGGCTCATCGGGGATAGGGGACAGGCCTCGTGCCATGCGTCGCGTGTCCTCGATGGCCTTGCGTACGAGATCGAAGATGCGCGCAGCGGACCGGGTTTCCAGCGCCTTGCGTTCTTCCAAAGTCTCGCGCAGGACGTTGACCAAATAGGCGATGCCCCCGAGTTGCTGGCCAAGACCATCGTGCAATTCCTGAGCGAAGGCGCGCCGTTCACAGTCGCTGATTTCATGCAGCTCGCGTTCCAGCTGACGACGACGGGAGATGTCGCGCACAAACCATCTCGAACGCACCATGCGGCCGGCCTCCCAGAAACCGTCGGCGTCCATCAGCACGTAGCGCGTTTCTCCCTTGGCTGTGAGGAATTCCGTGGCGAAGTTGTGAATGGTTTCACGGCTCGCGAGGCGCTTGAGCAAGTCGTCCAGCAACGTGCCGTCGGGATGAAATGTTTGGAGCGGACGGTTCACGACCTGTTTTGACTCGCGCTCCAGTATCGAGAGAAAGGCCTGGTTGGCGCGCAGCACCACACCATCGGGCGAGGCGATGACCAGCCCCACCGAGGCTTGCTCGAACAAATCGTCCAGTGCAGCCTCGCGCCGAGCCAGGGTCTCGCGAATTCGGCGTTCTTCCCTGATGTCACGCGCGATGGTCGAGAACCCAATGACCCTCCGAGAGGAATCCCGGATGGGCGAGAGCGTGAGAGAAACATGGATGCGCTGACGATCCTTTCGTAACCGCTCGGTCTCGAAATGATGAATAACCTCGCCACGGTGCAGGCGTGCCATCAGCTTCCGAAACTCCTCTTTGACACCGGACGGCAGGAGAATGTGGCTCGAATGGCCGACGATTTCTTGAGCCTTGTAACCGAAAATGCGTTCGGCGGCCGCATTCCATGTGGTGATGACGCCATCGAAAGTGCGGCTAAAGATAGCGTCGCTGGAATGTTCGACCACGGCGGCGAGCTGGCTGCTCAGGTTGGGCCAAACCGGCTGAACGCCAGGCCAGGTCCCAACCCCAGCCGTCGTCCTCTTCGGAGGTTTGGAGGGGCGCAAGGTCGCACGCCTGGCCAGCAATGCCGTTCGCCGGGACATGGCGGAGAGACTAGAACAAGTTGACCGCGGACGCAGCAACGAAAGTCGTCGCCTAATCGTTTCGCTGAGGCGGCCGTGGGAGGTCGCCGAATTGCCGTGATCAGGCTGCGGCTGTAAGAGTAGATCCAGCCTGGATGCGTGGAACGCCACACTGCGGATGTTCCGCCGGCCTGGCCTCATCAATTATGGTCACAAGAGAAAACCTGCGAGTGTATCTCGCCATCAAGAAAGCGGACGACCGGTCGCACATTGAAGACACAATGGTGCTCGACGGCATCGAGGTGCGCACGTTTGGCAGCGCGAGTGATCTGTGGCGGGTGTTTCAGGAGAAACCGGCGCGCCTCATCATTACCGAGCGGAGATTCGTTGACGACTTCAGCGGCCTCGACCTCGCCCGCCAGATCCGCGAACACCACATGTTGCCCTATGTCTATGTCGTGGTGTTGAGCACGTTGAGCCATCTGAAGGAAATCAAGGAAGGGCTCGTTGCCGGGGTCGATGATTACCTGGTCAAACCCTACAACCGTTTCCAGCTTCGGACGCGCGTGCTCGTCGGCATGCGTTGGCTCAATTACATCGACTCACTCTACGAAACCAAACCTTCAAAGCAGTGAACGGGACAGCAGACAACCAAAGCAACGGGGGAACGGAACAAATCCGCGCCCACTTGGAGTCGCTTTACGGCGCACACGCAGCCAGCGGCGTCATGGCGCGGGTTTTGCAGTTGCTTAGTGAATTCCGGCCCCGTCTGCCGCAGCCTGCCGCGCCGCGCGGCCCGCTGGCGCTCACGCAGCGCGATGCCCTTCTCATCACCTACGGCGACATGGTGCGGGAAGAAGGCCATCCGCCGCTGCGAACACTGGCTGGGTTTTGCAATGATCTTCTGCGCGAGGTCGTCAGTGGCATTCACATCCTTCCGCATTTTCCGTTCACCTCGGACGACGGCTTCTCGGTCACGGACTACTTCGCGGTGCACCCGGACCTGGGTTCGTGGGAAGACCTCGCACGGCTTGGCCAGTCGTTCGATCTGATGTTCGACGCGGTTTTCAATCACATGTCGGCGCAGAGTGGTTGGTTCCTGAAATTCCTCGCGGATACCCCGGTTTACCGCGATTTCTTTATGGCGATCGAAGGCAGCCCGGATCTCTCACAGGTCGTCCGCCCTCGCGCGCTGCCGTTGCTCACCGAGTTTCAGAGCGCCACTGGACCGCGCAAAGTCTGGACGACGTTCAGTGCGGACCAGGTGGACCTGAACTTCAATAACCCGGCAGTGCTGCTGGCCACGCTACGCGCCCTGCTGTTCTACGTGGAGATGGGCGCGCGGTTCATCCGCCTGGACGCCATCGCCTACCTTTGGAAGATACCAGGCACGTCGTGCATTCATCTGCCGCAGACGCACTGCATCATTCAATTCTGGCGGACAGTGTTGGATGAGGTCGCGCCGCAGGTGATGCTCATCACCGAAACAAACGTGCCGCACCGTGACAACATTTCCTACTTCGGCGACGGCTCGGGCGAGGCGCAGTTGGTCTATAATTTCGCCCTGCCGCCGCTCGTGCTGCACGCGCTGTTGCGCGGCGATGCCACGCACCTCACCCGCTGGGCGCAGTCGCTCGCGCTGCCATCAGATCGCGTGACGTTCTTCAACTTTCTCGCCTCGCACGATGGCATCGGCGTAAACCCGGCACGCGGCATCCTGCCTGGCAGCGAAATCGATTTTCTCGTGGAGCGCTGCCAAGCGCACGGCGGCTTCGTCAATTACAAGCACAACCCTGACGGCTCCCAAAGCCCCTACGAACTGAACATTGTCTATTTCGACGCCGTAAACGACCCGACGGCCGGTGACTCGCTGGAAACAAAGGTGAACCGTTTCATGGTGTCGCAAGCCGTCCTGCTCGCACTGTGCGGAATGCCGGGCATCTACTTCCATTCGCTCTTTGGCTCGCGCAACGACCGCGAAGCCGCGCTCGCCAGCGGAATCAATCGCCGCATCAATCGCCGGAAGTTCTCCCGAGCGGCGTTGGAGGCGGAACTCACCGACGCGCATGCGCTGCGCGCACTCGTGTTTGGATACTACCGAAACCTGCTGCGCGTTCGCCGCACGCAGACAGCCTTTCATCCACGTGGGGCACAACGCGTCCTGTCGTGCGACCCGCGCGTGGTTGCCGTGTTGAGAACTGCGCCGGATAGCAGCGAGCGCGTGCTCTGCCTGCACAATGTTGCCAACGAAACTGTTGCCACCTCGATGGCAGCGGGGGAGTTGGACGCAGTCGAAACGTGGACGAACCTGTTGAGCGGGCGCGGCCAGTCAATCTCCTCCACGCTGTCCGTGATGCTGCATCCCTACGAAGTCTGCTGGCTCAAAGCGAGTCGTGCCGCCCAGCCTACCGAACTCAAAACACACTCTCTATTTCATGTCCGATTTCTTCCAAACCGGCGCCATCGCCACACTCCATCGTCTCGGCAAACCTGACGTTTCCAGGCTTGAACGCGAACTGCAGGAGTTCGCCAAGGAAACGCCCATCGCCCTCATCCTGCCTTGCCACATCAAGGAACTGGGAACCACCGCGCTGAAGCGAATTGTGCGGGAGCTGTCCCCAGTGAAGTATCTTGCACAAATCGTCGTCGGCATCGACAAGGCGACCAAGCGGGACTGGGAGCGGGCGCAACGCTTCTTCAGCCAGTTGCCGCAGAAACCAATCCTCTTGTGGAACGACGGCCCACGCATCCAGCGGCTGTATGAGCAGCTGCGAGAAGCCGAGCTTGACGTCGGCCCCGGTGGAAAGGGCCGCAACGTCTGGACCTGCTTTGGCTACGTGCTCGCCAGCGAAAAGGCGCGCATGGTGACCACTCATGATTGCGACATCCTCACTTACAGTCGCGAGTTGCTCACTCGCCTTTGCTACCCTGTCGCTCATCCGAGCCTGGGCTTTGACTTTTGCAAGGGTTACTACGCGCGGGTGACCACCAAGCTGAACGGGCGTGTAATGCGGTTGCTCGTGACGCCGCTGCTCCGTGCGCTTAAAAGCATCCTCGGCCCACAGCCGTTCCTCGTTTACATGGACACTTACCGTTATCCATTGGCGGGAGAGTTCTCGATGGACGTAGACCTTGTCCGCCGGGTGCGCATCCCTTACGACTGGGCGCTGGAGGTCGGCATGCTGGCGGAGGTTTTTCGCAATGCGTCGCCTCGCGCCATCTGCCAGTCCGAGTTGTGCGACACCTACGATCACAAGCACCAGGAACTTTCGCCGCGCGATGCTGAGAAGGGACTGAACAAAATGGCCGTGGACATCACGAAATCCTTCTTCCGGCGCATGGCCGCCGAAGGCATCAAAATCGATGTGGGTCTGCTGGACACTCTCCTGAGCACGTACGCTCGACAGGCGGAAGACACACTCCGCTTTTACGCGGCAGACGCGGCCATAAACGGGCTGACCTTTCCACGCCACGAGGAAGAAACCGCCGTGTCCACGTTTGCCCGCAGTATCCAGTTGGCCGCCAAGGCATTCCTCGACGACCCGCTCTGGACGCCGCTTATCCCGAATTGGAACCGCGTGCAATCGGCCTTGCCCACGTTCCTCGACGAGTTGAACGAAGCGGTGCGGGTGGATAATCAGGCAGCCTGACGCGCAAGATGATTCCATTCTCCGGCGCGGCAGGAAGTCCGACCATCAAACCGCACTCACCCTCTTCCGCAGCGCCCGCCAATCGCCACGGCGAGCGCCGGGGCCATGTCGTTGTCCTCCCAGTCGCCGACGACCACCGACTCGCCCGGCGTGAGGCCTCGCCGCTCCAAACCCGCAGTGAGCAGTCGGATAGGATCGAATTGAGTGCACCCGTGCAAAATCGAAGATGCGTCATCATCGCCATCGCCTCGATCAAGAGATTTGATCTCGCAGACTGTCTGTGGGAGGGTAACGCCTATGTTGCCGTGAGTTTGTCCGCGGCCGTCGAAGGGTTCGGGGTGAGGGAGCCCCGGAGGTGAGTGCGAATGGTCGGGCCGCCATTCACCCAACTCAGCGCACTGTGCTTCAATGCAGCTTTGTCTTTGCCATCGCGGGCTCTGGCCAGCGTTTGTTCCGGGCAGCCGTTTCGCGACCGGGGCCGCGTCTCAGACCGGCTAAAGTCATGACCGACCCCTTTCAACTCACCACGACGGAACGACCGCCAGCGGGTCCCGCCGCCCACCTTGCCAACGGCCCGGTTCCAGGCACGTTGGCGCGGCCGCGGGAAAACCATGGCGAACGACCACTAGTGTCCATCGTCATTCCCGTCTTCAATTCCGAAGCCACCATTGAGGCGCTCTGCCGGCAACTCATCGAGGAATTGTCCGGCGCGTGGCGGCTGCAAATTGTGCTGGTCGATGACGGCAGCGCCGACGATTCCGTGGCCGTCTGCCGCCGGCTCCACGAAGCCCACCCGGACACGGTGGCGTGCGTGTTCCTCTCCCGAAACTTCGGTGAGCACAACGCTGTGATGGCCGGGCTCAACTTCGCGGATGGCGATTACTGCGTGGTCATGGACGATGATTTTCAGAATCCTACCTGCGAAGTGGACCGGATGCTGCGCGAAATCTCCCGGGGGTTCGACGTGGTCTATGCGCGCTACCAGCGGAAGCAACACAGCCGCTGGCGCAACCTCGGCAGCCGTCTGCACAATGCGATGGCCACCCACGCCCTGGGCAAACCCAAGGATCTCTATCTCTCCAGCTTCAAGGCCATGTCCCGGTTCATCGTCAAGGAAATCGTCAAATACCAGGGGCCGGATCCCTATCTGGACGCCATCATCCTGCGCGTCACGCGCCAAATCGGAGTCATCCCCGTAGGGCACCACCCGCGGGAGTCAGGCTCGAGTGGTTACACGTTCCGGAAGCTGCTGGCACTGTGGGGCAACATGATCGTGGCCTTCTCGATCTATCCGTTGCGCCTCATCGGCCTGGTCGGTTTGGTCATCGCGGCGTTGGGCGCCTGCTACGGCATCTGGACCCTGGCCTCCTGGTGGGTGCCCGGCCTGGAGGAACCGGAACTGACCGAGAAACTGCACGCCTTCGGCTGGTTCTATCGGGGCGGCATCCTCGTCACCTTGAGCTTGATCGGCGAGTACGTCGGCCGCATTTCCAACAACCTCAGCCGCGCACCGCAGTACGTGGTGCGCCGCCGGCTCCTTTGCCGCGGCCGGGAGTCCACCGCGCCCGAATGACCACGGCGCCCCCACCGCCGGCCGACTCGAGGTCCGGAGTTGCCGTCCCGTCCAGCCTCTTCCGCGAACGCCGGGTGTTGATTACCGGCGGCCTCGGCTTCATCGGGTCGAACCTGGCGCGCCGGCTTTCCGCGGGCGGAGCGCGCGTCACGTTGGTGGACAGCCTGGTGCCCGAATACGGTGGCAACCTCTTCAATGTGGCGGGCCTCGAGGACAAAGTGCGCGTCAACATTTCGGATGTGCGCGACGCGCACAGCTTTGCCTACCTGGTCCAAGGTCAGGACTTCCTGTTCAACCTGGCCGGGCAGACCAGCCACCTAGACTCGATGCAGGACCCTTATACAGACATGGAGATCAACTGCCGCGCGCAGATCTCCATTCTCGAGGCCTGCCGCAAATTCAATCCGGGCATACGGGTGGTGTTCGCCAGCACCCGCCAGGTCTACGGCCGGCCCGATTATCTCCCGGTCGATGAACTGCATCGGCTCCATCCCGTGGACGTGAACGGGATCAACAAAATGGCCGGCGAGCATTACCACATCCTTTATCACGATGCCTACGGCCTGCGCACCTGCGCGCTCCGACTCACCAACACCTACGGGCCGCGCATGCGCATCCGCGACGCCCGCCAAACGTTTCTGGGCGTTTGGATCCGCCACTGCCTCGAAGGCCGGCCGTTCGAGGTTTGGGACGGCGGACAGAAACGCGATTTCAACCACGTCGAGGACGTGGTTGACGCCCTGCTCCTTGCCGTGGCCAGCGACGAGACCGCCGGCCGTGTGTTCAATTTGGGCGGCCCCGAAGTGGTCACCTTGCGTGAACTGGCCGAGCTGCTGGTCACCAAGGCCCCGGGCGGTTCGTTCTCGCTCTGCCTCTTTCCCCCCGAGCGCAAGCGCATCGACATCGGCGATTACTACGCCGACTTCGGGGCCTTCCACGCGTTGCTGGGCTGGGAACCGCGCGTGCCCTTGACCCAGGGCCTGGCGCAAACCGTCGCTTACTACCGCGACCATCTGAAGCACTACGTATGATGCAGGGTGCGCCGCCAATTCCTCCGCTGCCCCGCGCCCGTTGGCTCGCCCACCAGGACACGCTCCAAGCGGCTCTCGACGAAGTCTTCGCGGGCGACCAGTTCATCCTGGGCCCGCAGACAGCGGCCTTCGAGTCCGAGTGGGCCCGGTTTCTAGGGGCAAAGCATGGCGTGGGTGTCGCCAGCGGCACTGACGCGCTGGAACTGGCTTTGCGCGCTTGCGGCATCGGGACGGGACACGCCGTGCTGACGGTGTCCTGGACGGCGACCGCCACCGTGGCGGCCATTGAACGAGCCGGGGCAACGCCCGTCCTGGTGGACATCGAGGCGGACTCCTTCACGATGGATCCGGGGGACTTGGAACAGACGCTGGTGGAGTTTCGGCACCAACCCGGCCAGCCCGAACTCCGCGCTGTAATCCCGGTGCATCTCTACGGCCACTCCGCTGCCATGCCCGCTCTTTCGGCCATTGCGCGGGAATATGGACTGCGGTTGATCGAGGACTGCGCTCAGGCACACGGCGCCGGGATCGAAGGGCGAATGGTCGGGACCTGGGGCGACCTAGCGGCCTTCAGCTTTTATCCGACCAAGAACCTTGGTGCCTTCGGCGACGCCGGCGCGGTGGTGACGAACGACGACAAGCTGGCTGGGGAAGTCCGCCGCTTGCGCGAATACGGCTGGACACCGCGCCCAATCAGCTCCGTCCCGGGCATCAACAGCCGCCTCGATGAAGTACAGGCCGCCCTATTGCGAGTGCTCCTGCCTCATCTACCGGCGGAAAACCTGCGGCGGGAACAACTGGCGCAGCGCTACAAGTTGGCGCTCCGCAGCACGGGCGTGACGATGCCATCGGCTCAGGCCTGGGCCCGTCACGTTTATCATCAGTATGTGGTCCGGACAGGGCAGAGGGAAGCGCTGCAATCCTATCTCGGGGCTCGAGGGATCGCGACCCAGATTCACTATCCCGTCCCGGTTCACCAGCAACCGGCCTACGCAGGCCGCCTGCCCTGCAGCCGCCGTGGACTGCCCCGCACGCTCGCCGTGGCCCGGGAAGTGTTGAGCCTGCCGATGTCGCCGCACTGGACCGACGCGCAGGTCGACCCCGTGGTGGAAGCGCTGGCCCGCTGGCAGGAGCCTCCTCGTCCCCCCACATGAACCCGGCCCGCCACACGGCGCAACCCTCCGCCCGGACGACCACGCCAGGATTCCGGGAAGACTTGCGCGCCGTCTTCAAGCCCGAACGCCGGTGGCATTATCTGTTTCACGCCGTGGTGGTGCTAGTCGCGCTTTCCTACTGGATTGGATCGTGGCTGAAATTACCGGACACCTCGTGGGCGGAAATCATCATGTACCGCCCGAAGGGCGACAACCAGGTGTTCCCGGTCATCACGGCGCTCAGCCGGTTGAACTTCGGCGACCCGACCGACGCCTTTCAGTATGGGAAGGGCGTGGCCGGTTTTCATGCGATCGTACTGCTGCCCCACGCGCTGGCCTTCCGGCTGTTCGGCGGACCGGGCTACGCAATCGTGGACGCGCTGTGCGTCTGGTCGTATTTCGTGGCCGCCACCCTGCTTCTGCGCCGGTGTCGGCTCGGACCGCTGCCCAGCCTCCTCCTGGCCTCGGCCATCGCCACCGGCAGCTTGCAAAACCTGACCGGCAAGGCCAGCCTGGCGTTGTTCAAGCTCGTCGGCACCTTCGAGGCCGCCCTCAGCGATTGGGAGTTCCCGAATCTGATCGCGCTCAATCTCTTCGACACCCGCATCCCGCGGCCTTTTATCACCGAGATCTTCGTCGTGCTCCTCCTGTATTTTCTGCTCCGGAGCTGGCATGAAGGCGGCGAGCTGGACGCCCGCCGTGGACTGGCGGTGGGACTGCTGATGGGATTGTTGGTTCAGGGCGATCCCTATTCGTTCTCGGCGCTGGGCCTGGTCCTGGCCGCCGTGGTCTTGCGACATCTAATGGCGCACGGCTGGCGGGTGCCCTGGGGTTTCCTGGCGGCACTGGGCCTCAGTGCGCTGACGGTGGGCGCTTACTTCATCTACCAGCTCTCTGCGCAGCATCCGGAGGCCGCCGTCCGCTTCGGGCTGGCCGAGTACCCGCGCACGCGATGGGTCCCGCTCCCAGGCTACGGCCCCTGGTTACGGGTGGCGGTGGTTGGACTGTTCGCCGGCCTCCTGCTGCTGGCCACGCGCACGCCGCGCAAGGTGGCCACAGCCGCGACCCCGGTCGGATCCGGACGGACCGTTTCCAATGCGGGCGCCGACGAGGAACCGGGCGACCCGGCGACGGCGATGAGCCGTTCGGTGGCCCAATTCAGCGTGGTCCTCGTGCTGGCGGGGTGGCTGGCCCAGCCGCTGCAATTGTGGCTGATCGGGCAGGGAGCGCAGATCTATCATTACCTGGCCAACACCCTGCCCTCACTCTACGCCTACGCGCTGGTGCTGGTGCTGGTGCAGTTCGCCTTGCTAGCCACCCGAGCGTGGCGCGATGCACCCAGCACTCCGCCGAACGTGCCGGCGCGTTGGGCGGCCAAATCGTTGCTGGCCTGCTTCGTCGCGTCGCTGATTCTCCTGGGGATCGAAACACCGCTGGACGCGATCAAGACCCCGCTTACGTCCCGCGAGGAAGCCACGCCCTGGAGCCAAATTGGGACGCACTACCGGGCCGCGTTCCGGGATTTGGATCGGGCCTTCCGCCAGGAGCCGATGCTCAAGGAGGCAAAAACATTCGCCACCGTCTGCCACGAGGTAAATTTTCTGCTCGCCGGGTTCCACAACAAACGGGCGTTCCTGCCCGACAATGGATTTACCACGCTGCCCGATGCCGAACTGGAACGGCGGCTCTTTGAGATGGCCAAGATGTGCCAGTTGCATCCGGACCGGTTCGTGTCCTTCATTCAAAACCATGTGGTGATGAACTATTGGCTGGGCTGCGCGAAGTACTGGTTTGCCACCGACCATTCTTTCGCGTCCCTGACCAACTACTCGGCGGCGCAACTGACGGAGTTTCGGAAGATGGGTCCGCAAGCCCCGTTCAGCCTGGCCCTGCCGCCGAAGGAGATCGAACGCCTCGCCCTGGCCTATGCCACCATGACCTTCCAGGAATCGGACGTGAGCACCTTCCCCGACGTCCTGGTCGTCACTTCGATCCTCAAGGAGCAAGCGATCGTGCCCCATCCGAGCCTCTACGCCGAGGCCTACACCAACGCCGCCTTCTCCGTCTATACCCGACGCCATACCAGCGGCGTCTTCTCCGCCGGCTCGCCCCCGCCCACGCCAGGCCGGTGATATCCGATTCCGCCATGGTGCAGGATGAATTCCAGGTCATGGCTGCTGCGGAAGGCGAGCACTGGTGGTACCGCACGCTGCACGCGTTGGTGGCCCGGGCACTCGCGCTTCATGACCGGGGCCTGGCGGCCCGCGTGCTGGACGCGGGTTGCGGCACCGGCGGGCTGCTCCGGGTGCTGGCCGGACACGGTTACCGCCGGCTGGCCGGGTTCGATGTCTCCGAGTTTGCGGTGGCCACCTGCCGCGACCGAGGATTGCCCGTGCATTGGGGGGACCTGCGGGCACCCGACACGCTCCAACCACACGGCTCGTGGGACGCGATTGTCAGCAATGACACGCTCTACTTTTTCAACCTGCCCACACAGGAGGCGATCGTGCGCCGGTGCTTCGACGCGCTGGCCCCAGGCGGTTTGCTCGTGCTGAATGTGCCTGCCTTGCTCTGCTTTCGCGGCACCCACGACCAGGCGGTGGGCATCACCCGTCGCTTCAACCGGACCGAGCTCATCCGGCTGCTGGTATCTGCGGGATTCACTCCGATGCAGGTGCGCTTTTGGCCGTTTGTCGTGGCGCCCTGGATTTACATCACGCGCCTGAGCCAGCGCTGGCGGACACCACCGAACCGGGCGGTGCCACGGTCCGACCTCCGCCCGCACGCGCGCTGGGTGAACGAAGTGTTGGCCGGAATCACGCGGGCCGAGACGGCCTGGCTACATTCGCCTCCCTTCGGCAGCTCTCTCTTTGCAGTGGCGCGCAAACCAGGCCGGCGAGCCGCGTGAGGTAGGGACCGAGTGCAAAGGTTCTTCAATCCGTTGCCGCAGGAACCAACGCCGCTCATATCAAACTGGAACCGCGTGCAATCGGCCCTGCCCACGTTCCTGGACGAGTTGAACGAGGCCGTGCATAATGACAACGAATAAGCTGAGAGAACAAGCCCTTCGAAAGTGCGGCCAATGGTGGTTTCCATGAATGTGAGGCCTGCTCCGCACACTTGGGGCCTTCAAAAGCCACCAACATCGGCACTTGACGGCGTCGTTCTCGCAGGGCCATTTTGGATTTGGCGCAGGGACTTCAGTGAGTTCCTTGCGAACAAGGGTCCGGGGTCGAGTGACTTCGGAGGTCAATGCGGATGGTCGGGCCGCCATCCGATGCACACAGTTGCTCTATGGCAATGCATCGGATTCGACGAGTGAATGCGGCAGATCTGTGGTTCTCCTCATCGTTTGTTTCCCACGCGCGACGTGAAGCGTTGACCCAAGGCAACGCACCTCCGTCGCCCCATGAAGAAAAACGTCTCCTTCCTGCTCGTGGCGTATGGCGGCCTCGTGGCCGTCCTTGGGTTGCTCACACAACAATTCGCACCTGAACTTGCCCGGCCAACGCTTTTGGCGGGCGTGGCAGGTGGTGGACTGGGCGCGTTGAGGGGTCCTCGGCCTCATCGGGAACCTCACCGTGGTTGGGCCATTTTCACCATGGCGGCCAGTGGTTTCGTGTTCCTCTCACAAGCCGTCACGCACTGGATGCCTGATGGCTATCCAGAGCACGGCACGCGAGCAATGGCATTGCTAGCCACCGCGAGGCTGTTTGCGACATTTTGCTTACTGCTGGTCGTGGCGCACACACCGGCAGACGCTGGCTCTGGTAAGCATAGTCGCTGAAATGAGAACGAACGACTTTCGCTACCTCGCTAGTGGGATTGCGGTGCTCCATCTGACCGCGCTGAGTCTCGCGTGCGGCCCGTGGCACTGGGGCTATCTGACCCTGACAGTCGTCAGCGGCGCGCTTCTGGGCATGTGGCAAGCCCATGTGCCCCGGCAACGGGGCATTCTTCTGATCTGCGCGACGTTGGCACTGTCCGTGCAACAAGCCACATTCTGGCTTTGGAAGGCGAACCTCGGCGCGCCATGGTGGCCACTCGCGCAGTTCGCCTCGGTCCACTTCCTGATGGGCCTTGGCTTTCGCCGGCTTCTTCGCCGAAGCCCTCGCCTTCGCCCATTTGAGTCGTCCGGCTGGGCACAGGGAACGGGGTTGCCTCCCCAGACAAACAACAGAGCCGCACGCGAGACTGAACCCGCCCTTCCTTATGACGAGTGATTCCATCAATGCAAAGTCCACGCTCCCGCGTATCGCCATGGTTTCCACGCACGGCTACGTGGCGGCGCAGCCGCCGCTAGGCGCGGTAGATACCGGCGGGCAGGTCGTGTATGTACTCGAACTTTCCAAGAGCCTCGCGCAACTCGGATACGAAGTGGACATCTGGACGCGTGGGTTCGAGAGTCAGCCGGCAATTGATATTGTGAACGAGCGCGTGCGAGTTGTCCGCATGCCGTGCGGCGGCGAGCAATTCATCCCGAAGGAGTATCTTTATCTCAATCTAGCGGAGTGGTGCGAAAACGCCCTGCGCTTCATCAAGAAGCGCCGGTTGAAGTATACATACATCAACAGCCACTACTGGGACGCAGGTGTTGCCGGCCAGCGGCTTGCCGAATTGTTACACGTGCCTCACCTGCACACTCCGCACTCGCTGGGCATCTGGAAGAGGCGTCAAATGGAGCAGGACCATCCCGATGACGCTGCTAACTTTGAAAGGCGCTACAACTTCAAGGAACGAATTCATCACGAGCGGCTCCTCTATGCAACGGCAGACCTCGTTGTCGCCACGACCCCACAGCAGGCGGAGTTACTTGTGAAAGACTATGGCCTTTCGGAAGAGCGGTGTCCCATGATTCCACCGGGTTATGACGATCACCGGTTTTATCCGGTGAGCGAGGCGAGCCGGCAGGGTATCCGACAACGCCTGGGATTCACCGGCAACGTTGTGCTCGGACTGGGCCGACTTGCGCGCAACAAAGGTTACGACCTGCTTATTCAGGGCTTTGAAGTCCTGACCAAGCGGTTGCCGGACGCCGTGCTTCATCTCGCTGTGGGAGGCGAACACCTCAACGCGCATGAGCAAAAGCTGATCGGCGAGCTCAAGGACCTGACGGCTTCACTCAACCTTGCCGACCGCGTTCGCTTCGGTGGCTTCGTTCCCGATTCAGACCTGGCAGACTACTATCGGGCGGCAGATGTTTTCGTGCTCTCCAGTCGTTACGAGCCATTCGGCATGACAGCCATTGAGGCGATGGCGTGCGGGACGCCGACGGTTGTCACGCTCCATGGCGGACTCTGGAAAGCGCTCACCTTCGGCCGTAATGCACTCTTTACCGATCCTTCGGACAAGGAAGATCTCGGTGTTATGATGATGAAGCTGTTCCGATTGCCCCGCCTTCGCGCTCGTCTGTCGCGCATGGGTGCTTACAAAGCGCGCAGTTTGTTCACTTGGGCTGGTATTGCGCAGCAATTGGTCGCTCTGGTGGAACACCACACACAGGCCCGCAGTGATGCGGCGGATACGGAATGGGATGAGCCGTGGACGGACACCGATTGAGCGGACATACTCCCGCTCGATGAACAAAGTTGAGCTGTTCTGTTCGGACCTCGACGGCACGCTGCTTGGCAATCCGGAAGCCACGCACCGGTTCAAGACCGCATGGGAAGCGCTGCCCAAGCACTCGCGTCCGCTGCTCGGTTACGCCTCTGGCCGCTTTGTACAGGACGTGATTGATTTGTTGGCCACGCGCATCTTGCCCTGGCCAGACTACATCATCGGCGGCGTCGGCACGCAAATCTACGACGGCCGGCGCAAACGCGCGCTCAATGAGTTCAACAAGCAGTTTCGCGCCGGATGGGACCTCGCCAAGATCGAAGCGATCGTCGGCAGTTTTCCAAAGGTCAGTCCGCAACCACCGCAGTTCCTTCATCCTTACAAGTCGAGTTGGTTTTTGCGCAACGCCTCTCCCGAGACCATCGCCGGATTGGAGAAGCAACTGGCCGAGGCCGGCCTGCAAGTCTGCCTGGTGTATTCCAGCGCCCGGGACCTGGACGTGTTGCCGGCCAACACCAGCAAAGGCGGCGCATTGGATTGGATTTGCCGGCATCTGGGGGTGTCACTGAATGCCGTGCTCGTGGCTGGGGACACGGGCAACGATGCCAGCATGTTTCTCCTGCCCGGGGTGAAGGGAATCGTGGTGGAGAATGCGCAGCCCGAGCTTATCGAAGCCGTGGTCAAGGCGCCGACATTTAACGCCACGCGCGTCCTGGCAGACGGCGTGCTCGAAGGGTTGGGTCATTTTGGAGTGATTCCCTCCACGCCGCAGCCCTCCGTCTCACCACTGGCCGCGGGGCAGATTGACCCGACGTTGCGCATGCTGTTCACCGAGGCCGCGCTGGGTTCGCTCACCTCCGCAGAACGCGAACTGATCGCAACAGGCTATCGCCACGCGTTAGTCGCGATTCGGAAGAACATCACCCCGCTCGGTTTCTCGGCCTGTTCGCTGAACGACAACGATGTCATCGGGACAGACGTGAACTACCGCAGCGTGTGGGCGCGCGATGGCTCCATCGCCATCGTCGGTACGATCGAGTTGGATGACCCGGACATCCGCGCCGCGCAAAAAGCCACACTCCGCACTCTCTTTGACCAGCTTGCGCCCAACGGCCAGATGCCGGCCAACGTGCGCCTTGCAGACGGCAAGCCCGATTACAGCGGCATCGGCGGCATTTGCTCCATTGACAGCCCGTTGTGGGCCATCGTTGCTTTCCATGCTTACGTGCGCAAGACCGGCGACCTCGAACTGCTGGCCGAGTATGCCGGACGCCTGCAGCGCGTGATGGACTGGCTCCGGGCGCTCGACAGCAATAATGACCTGTTGCTCGAAGTTCCTGAAGCCGGTGACTGGACGGATCTCTTCGGGCGGAGCTACCACGTGCTCTACGACGAAGTGCTTTGGTATCGCGCCAACGTCGCTTACGGGCGGTTGATGGAATTGCAAAAAGACTTTGACGCCGCGTCGGAGTGCCTGCGCCGTTCTCAAGCCATCCGCACGAAAATCCTGGACAGCTTCTGGCCCTCCACCAAGCCCGCGGTCAAAGATCAGCCGTTTGCCTTCGCCCAGCAACAATTCTCCGTGGGCGACGCCAGTTACCTGCTGGCCGAAATCACGCCGTTCAGCTTTAACTGGCGCTGCGATGTGCTCGGCAACGTGCAGGCGTTCATCGCCAACGTGCTCGACGTGGACCGCGCGCGCACCGCCTTTAAGTTTATGTGGGGCGTGGGTGCGAATGAACCCTACCCGGTTGCGAACCTTTATCCTCCCGTTCAGTCTGGCGATCCGGATTGGCGCCCCTACTACACAGTTAACCTGCTCAATCTCCCCGGTCACTATCACAACGGCGGCATTTGGCCCTTCATCGGCGGCATGTGGGTGCGCTTCATCCATCGGCTCGGCCTTTATGAAGTCGCCTGTCGCGAACTCCTCAAGCTGGCGCAGTTGAACCGGCTCGGCAGAAATCAGGAGTGGGAATTCAACGAATGGGTTCACAGCCGCACCGGCCGTCCGATGGGCAAGTGCTTTCAGGCCTGGTCGGCTTCGTCCTACATCCACGCTTGTCAGGAATTGCAAATCAACCCGGAGCAACTGTCGCGCGAGTAGCGCAGGAAGCGGCCAATGATTTGCGCGTCACTTCAATGCAAGCCATCGCGCCAACTCCGTCCAGTTCCCGGTCGCCTGGCTGGCCACACCGTCCCGCAAACTCCAGGTCTGAAAGCCCTGCGCCCGTGCTGGCGCGATGTCATTGTCTTCGCGGTCACCGACCACAAGAGTTTCATTTGGGCGCACATCGCGTGACGCCAGACGCGCGACGAGCAGTCGGAAGACGTGCGGGTCCGGTTTGCTGAACCCGTGCTCAAAGGAAAGGAAACAAAGGTCCGATGCAAACATCGCGCGGCTCAAACCGGCGGGAACGAGCGCTGCGTCCAACTCACGCAGAGTGTAGGGCTGTGAATTTGAGACGAGTCCCAAGCATACGTTTCGTTCCGCTAGAGTGCTCAATACGGCTGCCGCACCAGGCATGAGTCGCACGACTCGTTGCAACTGGGCATGTTCAAACAGCAAGTCGTCGAAGTCTTGAGCATTGAGTGATGCGAGCGCAGGCCAGGCCTCCCGCGCTACAGCGGGCCAGAAGATTTCCGGGAATGGAATCCCAGTAGCTTTCGCGACAGAATGTTGGCGCGCGATAATGCCCTCGGCCGCGGCGGTAAACTCGGCGAGGGTGAGGGGAGTTGATTGCGGCAGCATGACGTTGCAGAGCTTGTCCCAGCGCTGGTCGGCGTCTGCTGGCGGCTGACCAACATCGAGCAGTGTCTTGTAGATGTCGCAGAGGACCGCCCGGATACTCATGTTTCCTTTGCCCATAGCAGCGGGTAGAGGTATTCGGCTTGGAGTTTCCATTCGATGAAGTCTCGCTGTGCCGCGATTGCCTGGGCGGCGGTGGGCACTTCGCGACACGGACGCGTGACGGCTTCGGCCCAGCGCCGCGCGTAAGCCGCCCCGGACAGCCATTTCTGTGCGCTTGCGGGCCATTCGGAAGGTTGAAGACGACCTGTAGCCGCGCGCGTCCGCCAAGCCTTCAGGAATGGGTTCAACGGAGCACAACGTTCCCACGACTCGTGCGCAGGCAGCGCCATTACTTCAAGCTGAGCCGTGAGGGTGAGCCGGCTGAAAGGGATCGGCCCCGGCTTGCCTGCGAGGCGAAGCAGGATGGGTTCGGCCGCCAGCCTTCGGCACGCCTTGGGGAGACGCTGTTTCCACGCTCGGAAAAGCCGCCGCTGCCGTCGCACTTCCTCGTTCCAGTCGAACAATTCGGGCGCCACCAGCAATTCTCCATAGGATTGCGGGAACTCGAATCCAAACCGTTTGAGGTCCGGTGCAATGTTTGGCAAGGCACGAGCAATGAGTGGACGGCCAGCGGCAGCCGCTTCGAGATACGGCAGACCAAACCCCTCTTGAATCGAGGTCAGCATCACGCACTCGCTGGCCCCCAACAGTTCGGGCACAGACGGCTTCTTCGCCTCGTCTCCCGCGAGCACGCCGAGACGCAACCGCCAATGATGCCGGTGCGCAGCCACTTCGAGCTTGTGGGCGTAAGCCATCTCGTCGGCGGAACTCGCTCCGCCGGTTGTCACCAGCCAGGCTTCTGGCCGAAGCCAGCGCTTGAGCAGAAGCGCCTCAGCCACGTTTTTCCGCCGAAGCAACCGGCACGGCAGAATCCACACCGGCGCACCGTGGTCGCGCAGTTTGTGCTGAAGCCATTCCTGCGCTCGCTTGGCCTCGCGCCGTTCTGGCGGTTGGCCTCGCTCCGTCAGATTTGGCACCCACGCCACGCGCCGGCCCAGATGCTTTTGCAACACACGCGCATCCGCCTGATTGATGGTGCAATGGCGAACGTGTCGGGCTGCGGGAAAAACCGTGCTCGCGGCTGCATCGAGCGTGCGCACGCCGAACCGCTGCATCTCCGGCCAGCGCAGCCAGCGATTGTCGAACCACCAGTCATGGTGATGGGCGACGAGCGTGATACCGCGACATTCGCAGACGCGCACCAGTTCGCGGGTCAGCAGGAGATTGCGGGCGATACCGAGGTTGTGCGCCCAGACGATGGCGTTCGTTGAATTGGCGCCACTCATCAAGCGGTCAAACGCGGTACGGATGCGGCGGGCGAGCGTCGCTCTGGTCGCCCGGTGTTCCGAGAGGTAACCAAACGACGGCTCGATGAAGAACTCTACGGGCGTGCCGTCGACATGACTGTCAAAGAATGCGTTCCACTTGCGGTCCTGTGCTTCGCCCGTAGCCAGCACCACTCGTTGCACTGCGCCCGCCAGCTCCCGCAACAGATACGGCGTGGCTACTTCGATGATTCGCCGAATACCTCCAGGCCGAAGGTGGTAATGGAGAATGATCAGCCGCATTTTTCACATCGTAGTCTCCTCCGCTGTTTCGGCCAACGTGGAATGTCTCCAAACATAATCTGAGGACCGATCAAAGAGGCTCGACATCCGCCGGTAATCAAGTCAAGGAACCGCGCATGGATCGTGCATTCGTTTCTGGTCTCATTGCCATCGGTTTGTTCGTGGGCATGTTGGTGCTCCTCGAATGGGGCAGGCGAATCGGCCGACGGCGCCAGGGCAAGGACGAGGAGGGAGCGCGCGCGCTGGCCTGGGAGCGGTGGAAGGCGCGGTGTTTGCGCTCATGGGATTGTTGATCGCCTTCACGTTCTCAGGTGCCGCAACGCGCTTTGATGCGAGGCGACAGTTGGTCGTCGAAGAAGCCAATGCCATCGGCACGGCCTGGCTACGCATCGACCTGCTTCCGCCGACGGGGCAGACGGAGTTGCGGGACTCGTTCCGTCGTTACCTGGACACCCGCCTGGCGGTGTATCAGAAGTTGCCGGACCTGAAGGCGGCCTACGCCGAACTGGACAAAGCCACTGCCTTGCAGGGCGAGATTTGGACCCGCGCCGTGGCAGCCGGCCAGCAGTCGCCCAGTCCGCTGACCGCGCAGTTGATTCCGGTGCTCAATCAGATGTTTGACATTGCCACGACGCGAACCATGGCGGCGCAGATTCATTCGCCGGCGATCATCTTCATCATGCTGGGCGCCCTTGCCTTGATGAGTTCGTTGCTGGCCGGGTATGCCATGGCGGGAGGCAAGTCGCGCAGTTGGTGGGCTTCGCACTGCTGCTGGCCACCACGGTCTACGTGATTCTCGATCTGGAGTTTCCCCGCTTCGGCCTGATCCGGATCGAGGCGACGGATCGCGTGCTCTACGAATTGCGCCAGAGCATGAAGTAGCCACCGGACGAGGCGCCAAGCGAACTTAGGTTCGAGACAGCCTGCCAGCTTGTTCAAAGCCTGATAGAGACGAGTGCTACGGTGCCTTGGATCATTCAAAAGAATTCCCGATTGCGTCGGAATCTTGTAGAAACCGAGCGGATGACATTTTGGATTTCGAACCACTCATCGCCTGGTGCCATGGAGGGCATTATGGCGCAGCGCATTCCTCAAGAACACGATGTTGTTATTTAGCCTGTTTCTAGTCGGTGGCCTGGTTCTCTTGGTGGGTGGCGCGCAAGTGATGATTCGCGGGGCCACCGCTCTGGCCAAGGCTTTCAACGTCCCGCCGGTTGTCATTGGCCTCACGATAGTCGCTTTCGGGACAAGCGCGCCGGAACTCGTCGTCAATTGCACGGCCGCCTTTTCGCATCAGACCGAGCTCGCCTTCGGCAACATGGTTGGTTCTTGCACCATCAATCTGGGCTGGGTGCTCACGATCACGGCATTGGTGAGACCGATCAAGGTGGAGCCATCGATTATCTCGCGGGAAACTCCGATGATGCTCCTTGCCACGGTTGCGTTCTTCGTCCTCGCCGCCGATCAGTTTTTCGATCACGCACTTGAGAACGTAATCAGCCGCGGCAACGGAGTTGTTCTGCTCCTCTCTTCGGAGTCTTCCTTTATTACACGATCTCTGGGATTCTGTTCGCATCGAAGAAAGTGCAAACCGATCCGTTCGTGAAGGAGATCACAATTCCCTTGAGCGACGGAGGTGCTCTCAAAAACCGCCAGCCTTGCGATGACCGTCGGGGGCCTGGTCGCTCTCGTGGCCGGCGGACGCTCAACAGTAGAGAGGATGTAATAGCGCTGAGAATCCCGTGCTGATAGTAGATTTTCATGATTCAATCCAGCATGCCTTGAGCAACGAGCGACGGATGCGTGCGCTGACCAGTTTGAACACCGAAGCGTTCACGGCTTTGCTGGGACGGTGGGCAGAAGCATGGCAGACGTTGGCGTCCAAGCAGACGGCGGATGGAAAGAAACGCTGCCGAGCGGCAGGTGCCGGGAGAAAGGGAGTTTTGGATGAAGCTGAAGCGAAGCTGTTTTTCATTCTCTTCTACCTCAAGGCGTATCCGACCCAAGATGTGATGGGGAGCTTGTTCGGATTGAGTCAGCCACAAGTTTGTGAGTGGGTAGGCCGATTGCTGCCCATCTTGGAGCAATTCATGGACGTCGACTTGCCGGCTCGTCATGGACGCCAACTGGCCGCAGTTCTGGCTGCGATGCCGGAGATCAAAGAAGTGATGATGGATGGAACGGAGCGTCCGATTAGCCGACCGGAGCACAAGCGCCGGCGAGATGCCCACTACAGCCGCCGGCGCAAACGCACGACCGTCAAGAACGTGCTGCTGACCGCTGGCAAGAGGATTGCGTTGTTGACGCCGACGGTGCCTGGGCGTCGCCACGACAAGTCCGAGGCCGATCAAGCAAGGATTCGTTTGCCCGCCGGCATGCGATTGTTGGGCGATAGCGGATTCCAAGGTTACGAAGCTGGCGCGGGCACGGTCTGTACACCGCGGAAGAAGCCTCGCGAACGTCCCCTGCATTGGCGTCACCGACGTGCCAATAGGAAGCTGGCGCAGGTTCGTGTTGCCGTGGAGCATGTCATTTCATCTGTGAAACGATTGGGCGTCCTGCGGCAGCCATTGCGAATGCACCGACCTGGGGCTGCGGATCGGGTGATGATGATCGGGTGTGGCCTTCATAATTTCCGGCAAACACAACTTGCGGCGACCGTGTGAACCTCGAAGAAATCAAGTGGCGCACGGATCTTTTCACAGCCTTATTATCGATCCTCACTACTGTACGCGGCCGTGAAGATTGCCACGGCTATGGGGGTCCCTGAGTTTCTCATTGGCCTGACAATTATTTCGTTCGGCACGACGCTACCGGAACTCGTGACTGGGATTCTGGCAGCTAGAAGGGGAGAGGGAGATATTGCCATGGGGAATGTGGTGGGAAGCAATATCTTCAATCTGCTGTTCATCGGCGGGACGGTTTCCATCATCCATCCCGTCAGCGTTCCGCGCGGTGGCATCCTCGATTTGCTGGTGCTGACTACGCTCAGCGCTTTGGTTTTGCCCATCGCAATCCGTGGCCATCGGACTGTCACGCGCTCTGAAGGATGTTTCCTCCTCATTCTTTATCTCGCCTACGTTGGCTGGCGCGTCGCGACGAACACCTGAACGCATTGCTGGGTCCTACAGGAGGGTCGGTATTCGGCCGACGTTGACTTGGAACCGGCAGAATTCAGATCCAAGTCAGCCTTGTATACATTGAAGGCGCCAGATCGCGCCCGAAACCCACTACGTGGCGACCAATGAAGGATCGACCAGTTGTTCCTGACGGGCGAACCTACGCCATCCGCTATGGCCGACGATAATCAGTTGACACGAGTATTCATGCCAAGTTTGGTTTCTGTTTTGCGGTACTACGAGCGAAACAAAGGTTCCGCACTCACAGAGCAAGAGGTTATTGCAATTCGTGACAAGGCCGTGGCTGTCTTAATTCTCAAGTCAACTAAAACGAAGATTCTTAAGAACCGGGGCTACGAAGACATCGACCCCGAGCGATGCTGGGAACAATGGCAGAAGGTAAGAGAGCAAATTGACACCAACGACAGCGCGGTTGGCCATCCGGGACCATGAATGTCGTCGGCATGGCAAACAGGTGGTGGCTTAGCTCACCAGAAATTGCAGTCGGTCATCGGCTCTGCCCGGATCGAGTTCGTAAATTTCGGCCGTTACCACGTTTTCCGCGACGAAGGAATCGTCATTCACCCGGCGTTGCAGTTCAGGTAGCGACATCTGGTGCGCCAGAATCCCACCGCCTATCCCGGGCTCAAGGCTACCGGCCAGCAGGAAAACTCCGTCGTCAAATCCACGTTTGATCCATGCCTTATGGCCGTCCATGAACTGGCCGGCCCGGCTTGCGTTGGTAGAGAATTTCAGCAATATGATGTGCATTGTTCGATTGATGGTTTGAGTTGCGAAAAATGGATCCCATCTACTTACCGCCTTCGCGTCGCCGGAGGTCGCGTCTCTTCGCCCAGCGGGCGGGCCTGGATGTTCGATGATTATGAGCATTTGCGGCCAGAGATTCCACCCAGCGTTGCAATTGGCGCACCTCCGCCCGGATGAATTTCTCGTCGTGGAAAGCGCTGGCGAGCGTAGCGACGCCCTGACTCCACGCCAGCACGTGCATCGCCAGGGAATCCGCTTCTGTCGCGCGGCCCAGCAGCGAAAACTGCAGGCGCAACCAATCCCGAAACATTCCCAATACCTTGTTGGCGTGAGGCAGAGCGGAGTGTTCCAACTTGCCCAACTCGGAGCAGAGCGTGCCTACCGGGCACCCGTAGAGCATGATTTTCGCCCGGTTTGTGATGAGAATGTTGAGGAAGCTCTTGATCCGGCCCACGGCGCCTTCCCCGTCGCGTTCCCATTGATCCAGCATCCAGCGTGTCCGATCCAATCGCCGATCAATCACCGCTTCCAGGATTTGATCGCGAGTCTGGAAGTGGAAAGTCACGTTGCCGCGTGAGATGCCCACAGCGCTCGCAATGTCGGCGAATGACATGTACTCGAAGCCCTTCTGGTAAATCACTTGGTCAGCCGCTTCGATAATCTTATCTCGCGTGGTTGGCATTGAGTTCGTAAGGACAGTCGCATTTGTAGGACACTTGTCCTAAATCGTCAAGAATGGATCTCCTGTTCGACAGGCGCAATGACGGCTTTCCCATCGGAATCCGTGGCCCTCGGATTGTCACGTGATCCGAAGGAAGTTTCCTGCTCATCCTCGTCCCGGCACAGGACTACGCCGCGAAGTTCCTCGAAACGTTCAAGGAATACCCGCCGAGAAGCCCGGCAGCATGTCCATCGACAACGTGCTCGAAGCGCTCCAGCGCGGAAGTAGTGGAGGCCAGTAACTGAAACCATTCACCGCGGATATTTGCTGGGCCGGGTCGCGTAAGTGATTTTCAGCAGCCGAGGAACCACGTGCGCGCGGCCTATCTTGCCTTCTCGATTTGCCGAGGCCCAGGCGAATCAGAGGAGGAATCCTTCTGGCCTAACGGGAGCTTAAAAATGACAAGGGGAACGATCACGAAAATGATGAGAACAATCGAACCTACGGCCACTAATAAGAGAAGGGGCAGCGCTGCCTGAGTTTTCTGCGGCGAACGGTCCGGGGGGTGTGGCACCGCGGAGGCCCCCACCTGCGGAGCGGCCAAGGGCGGTATCTCACTTGGTATCGGGCAGCCGCATTGCGGACATGCCGCCGCGCGTGTGGAGACTCGATGCCCGCATTCTACGCACAGGATCAGCGCCATAGGTAATTCTGGATTAAGAGTGTAGGAATTTCGCATCGGGCCAAAGCCTGGCAAGTGAATACCATGCATCCGGTGGCCGTGGCCGCTGGGACAGGCCTGCATGTTCCCACGTGAAACCGTGTTGGATGCTTGACGTGCCGGGGCAATGGGAGAAAGTTGTGTTTGCGCTTCGTTGGAAGCGCCAAGGGGTTCGAGGCCGAGGAGCATCATTGCCGGGCATTCACACCATCGCCCCGGGGTGAACAGGATACGGTGGAACACCCCGTAACGGATTGGGAGTGATACGAACTGGCTGACTGTCGCGGCGGGGTCAGGCGCACTGGCAATCTGACGGCGCGAGCCAGTTCTACCTCGCAGCGCAAGAAATCAGGCTGCCAATCCGGTTCGTGGCTGTCAGCACGCATGTGAATGGCAGATGCCGGACGGTTCCCGAGCGGAGTGTCACGCCAAGACGGCTCGGAAGGCGTATCCTAAGGGTTTGCGTGAAGGCTTGTTCCAAGGATCATAGGCGTCGGTGACGGGCGACCAGCCATCCACCACGCCTTCTGCTACCCGCCACCATTGCCTTCTCGGATTGAGGTCCTGACGACAACCCACCCGAGTAGTTAGTGACCTTCCCGCAAAGCCTCTGATAATGCCGAGCCGTGAAGACAAAAGGCGGCCGTTAGGGTAGTCCTCTGGGTTGGCCTTCGACCTTTGGTTGGTTTCCAAGAATTGTGTCATTGAGCACATTCGACTCAAAAACCGCGAGGGGAGAAATCCATTCCAGTAACCAGCCCAATCCATGGACGGTTCGAAGCTGACTGGTCGCTGAGCGTCGTCAACAACAATATATGCAGGTGCCGATTTTAGATTGTCTTGTTCTCGAGAAAATGTCATGGGTTCCGTTTGAAGTTTTGGACGACTGTTCGCCAAAATCCCATGGCGGTTGCACATGTCTGGGCAACCTGACGATGGTCGTGGGGGTGCCGGCCGGTCGTCTGACGAATCTGAACGTGGAGCCGATCGCGGTGGAGGTTGTAGCGCGACCCTCATCCTCAGGACGAACGTTGGTCCCCTCCCCATGTGGTGGGGGGAGTTCTATGCGCTGGGGCTGGGCGCGTGTGCCGACCAGTTTCTAATCGGGACGCAACAGGTGGCGTGGCTGAACTTCACCGCAGTTTCCAATCAACCGTCGGCACTTCCAACCCTGTTCTTGGACGACATCATCGGTCGGCAGCCGGACGGGACGGCAGTCCGCAACTTCGCGCCGCAATCAGGCCGCGTGGTGGTGGTGGGCGAGGAACCGTTGCTGGAAGCGTTGCGGACTACCAACGGGCTGGTTCAGTTTCTCCTCTACGCGCCGGTCGGTACCACGAATGAAGTCCAAACCAACCACGGCGTGCCGTCGTCGTCGTGGGCTCCATGGGGGCAGGTCGTCATGACGAATCTGTTGCAGTCCCTGCCGCCTGTGTCTCCGACCAAGCAGGCGCTTTTCCTCCGAGCTATCCGGCAATAGCAGGGTGGCACGGATTGCATTTCACCAGGGCAACCGGTCACCCTCACTTCCCGGCCGACGTCAGCCTGTCGAGTTCACGTAGCATGCAGTCCCCGAGTGAGATAATCCCTCCAGTATCCTGCGATTCGGGTGCCGGTTCCACCTTTCGCCGAGCCGCCATCGTGGCGGCGTGGCGCAGCAGCGCGGCCGAATCAAGCCGACCGTGTCGCACCATCATGGTGGCCCTGGTCAACAGCTGGCGCTCCAGGGCGCCGACCGCGTCTTTTACCACCACTTCGTCCCGATTCCCGTGGAATCCTCCCAGGAAGGCGACCTGCTCGGCCCCTTGCTCGTAACCGGCTTGCAGGAACTGCTGACGAACCCCGGGAGGGTTCGATGCGTCGAGCCCGGCCAGGCGAGTGCCCGGATACACGATGTTGGCCAGGTAGGCTGGGTCATCGGCTCGGTCCCGGACGTTGAAGAACAGGTCCGCGTAATCGCGCAAAGTTTCGACCTGACGGCCGAGCAACTCCGAGACACGTTCCAGCGGAGTATCGAGGCTGACTAGCATGCCGTCCACGACGGCAGCGAGCCCAGAACTGGCCGGGCCTGCCAACCGGTAGGCTTCCAGGACATGTGGGCGCTCAATCCCGTGGTGGACGTACTGGTAGGCGTGGCGGACCGAGTCCTCGTGGAGCCAGTCCGGCAGCGGGATGTTGAGTTCATGGATGGCCAGCACGAAGCGGGC
>Ga0315912_10001594_pt1 | contig 26991 bp, 31 predicted proteins | sample VfabasoilMG_FD_204469 | JGI IMG/M metagenome (GOLD analysis project Ga0315912, IMG submission 204469) | Garden soil microbial communities collected in Santa Monica, California, United States - V. faba soil | ecosystem: Environmental > Terrestrial > Soil > Garden | place: USA: California... | reverse complement strand
CCTGCCGATCTTCAAGGACATGGAAAGCTACCAGGGCGAAGGAGAGGCGGAATACCGCGGCCGCTCCGGCCCGCTGAAGGTCACCGCCAACCGCGAGGTCGGGCCACTCTACGAGAAGATCATCGAGGCCGCGCAGCAGGTCGGCATCCCCTACACGAAGGACTACAACGGCGCCGCGCAGGACGGCATCGGCATGACGCAGACCACCATCCGCAACGGCCGCCGCCAGAGCACCGCCGTCTGCTACCTCGATCCCGCCCGCTCTCGTTCCAACCTCACCATTCAGGCCAATGCCCTTACCGAATGCCTGTTGATCGAGGGCAAGCGCTGCGTCGGCGTGCGCTACAGCGTCAACGGCCAGGTGCGCGAAGCCCGCGCGGGCCGCGAGGTGATCGTCAGCGCCGGTTCCATCAACTCACCGCAGCTGCTGGAACTCTCCGGCATCGGCCAGCCGGACCTGCTGCGCGGGCTCGGGATCGAGGTGAAGCATGAACTGAAGGGGGTGGGAGAAAACCTTCGCGACCACTACTCGCCGCGCATGAAGTGGACCATCCCGCATTCCGTCGGCCTCACCTACAACTCTCGCACGCGGGGCCTGGGCATGGTGTGGCAGGCGATGAAATACGCCACCACCGGTGCCGGCCTGCTCGGCATCCCCGCTTCCCCCATCCGCGCCTATGTCCGCACCCGCCCGGGGCTGGACGCGCCGGACGCCGCGATCTCCTGGATCCCGTTCCTGGCGACAGCGGACTACCAGATCTCCAAGGACTCCGGCATCACCGGCATCATGAATATCCTGCGCAGCGAGAGCACGGGCAGCATCCACATCTCCTCCGCCACCGCGAAGCAGCCGCCCGCCGTGCGCTTCAATTTCATGAGCGCCAGGCTGGACCAGGAAGTAACGATCGAATCCATGCGTATCGCCCGCCGCATCATGACCGCGCCGGCACTGAAGGGGATCGTCACCGACGAGATCTTCCCCGGCGTGAACGTGCAGTCGGATGACGAGATGCTGGACTGGATCAAGAAGAACGCGGAGACCACCTACCACCCCGTGGGCACCTGCAAGATGGGGCGCGATCCGATGGCGGTGGTGGACGACCAGTTGCGGGTGCACGGCATGCAGGGGCTGCGCGTCGCAGACGCCTCCATCATGCCCACGCTGACATCGGGCAACACCAACGCGCCCTCGATCATGATCGGGGAAAAGGCGTCCCGGATGGTGCTGGCGGCGGCGGCCGAGCGGCAGGCTGCCTAATAGTTGTAGCCGAAATACCGCCCGCCGGTGATGCCGGCGCTGGAACGGGGGCGCAGCAGCGGCACGTACTGGGAATCGCCCAGCGCGTCGTTGGCCATGCCGGGATTATCCTCCCGCAGGTCGGCCTTCGCCCGGTTCTGGGTCAGTGATGATTCCCGCACGCCATCGGGGAACGGGCCGGTAATGCCCTGGGCCCGCGGATCGCCCTCGCAGGCGGGAAGCAGGGCCAGCAGGCACAAGGCAGGCAACAGGCAGATCAGGCGGCGCATGGGGTATCCCGTGCTGCTGGGGCCGGATGGGCGGCCAGTTCGTTACGGTATCGGCGAAAAAACGACCGGGTCGCCGACCGGTCGGGCGTTTCATGCGCCGTCCCGTCCCCGGGGCGATGCCCGGAGCGAAAGCAGTTTACGCCAAGCCAGGGAGCGAGGATAGCGGGATCAGCGCCAGAGCGGCTTGCCCAGATTGGGCCCCGTGCCGGTGGTCACCGCGCCAGTTACCGCACCCGCGGCACCGCCGATCAGCGCACCCGCCGCCGGATTGCCCACCGCCGCGCCCACCACGGCGCCGGACCCCGCGCCGATCAACCCGCCGGAGACCGTGCGGTCCACCACATTGGTGCCACAGCCGCCCAGCAGTGCCGCCGCCAGAAGGGCCGCCCCCAGGGCCAGGCCGGCGCGCGGGTTGGGCATGGAGGCTTGGTTTCTCGCATTCATTATCAAAAAATCTCCCTATCAGACTGAAATATTGTATATTTGATGCGCGATCCCTATTGCTACCCCCCAGGTAGCGGGCTTCGCCCCCTTGTGATCGCCCCATGGCTTGGTTAAGCCCCCTGTTTTCCACAGCCTGACGCGCGAAAGGTCACGGATGTTCGCTCGCCTGCTCGGCTTCATGTCCGCCGACATGGCCATCGACCTCGGCACCGCCAACACCCTTGTCTATGTGAAGGGGCGCGGCATCGTGCTCGCGGAGCCGTCAGTGGTCGCGATCGCCGATGTGCGCGGCAAGAAGCAGGTCCTCGCGGTGGGCGAGGAAGCCAAGCAGATGCTCGGCCGCACCCCCGGCAACATCCAGGCGATCCGCCCGCTGCGCGACGGCGTGATCGCGGATTTCGAGGTGGCGGAGGAAATGATCAAACATTTCATCCGCAAGGTGCATGGCCGCCGCGGCTTCGCCTCTCCGCTGATCATCGTCTGCATCCCGTCGGGTTCCACCGCCGTGGAACGCCGCGCCATCCAGGAAGGCACTGAAAACGCCGGGGCGCGAAAAGTGTTCCTGATCGAGGAACCGATGGCCGCCGCGATCGGCGCCGGGCTACCCGTCACCGAACCCGCCGGCTCCATGGTGGTGGATATCGGCGGCGGCACCACGGAAGTGGCGGTGATTTCCCTCGGCGGCATCGTCTATGCCCGCTCCGTTCGTGTCGGCGGGGACAAGATGGACGAGGCGATCATCAACTACATCCGCCGCGCACATAATTTGCTGATCGGCGAGTCCTCGGCCGAGCGAATCAAGATGGAGATCGGCTCCGCCCTGCCGCCGGACGAGGGCGACGAAGGCCCGTTCCGCGAGCTGAAGGGCCGCGACCTGATGAACGGCGTTCCGCGGGAGGTGCATGTGAGCCAGCGCCAGATCGCCGAGGCGCTGGCCGAGCCGGTGGGCCAGATCGTGGAGGCCGTGAAGGTGGCGCTGGAGAACACGCCGCCGGAACTGGCCGCCGACATCGTGGACAAGGGGATCATGCTGACCGGCGGCGGCGCGCTGCTGTACCGCATGGATCAGGTGCTGCGCGACGCCACTGGCCTGCCCGTGCTGATCGCCGAGAACCCGCTGCAATGCGTGGCCCTGGGCACCGGGCGGGCGCTGGAGGAAATCAAGCGGCTCAGGAATGTGCTGACGTCGATGTACTGAGCCTGTCCTTCTTCAACCGCCCGCATTGAACCGGGCGGCCCGACTGCCCAGTTGAGCTTGCCTTGTTCGGGCTGCCCGGTGGTTGGGGGCTTCGCTTCCACGCCGGTCGGTCTAGGATAGGGCCGACCAGGCGCAACTTGCCCCAGGGCAATAAGCCGAGGAGAGCGATTTGATCCGGCTGTCCGTGCAGGCACGGCAGATCCTGGCGCGATTGACCTTGCCGGTGCTGATTGCCGCTTCGTTCGGCCTGATGCTGCTGGGCAAGGCCGACGCGCTGCTGGCCGACCGCGCCCGGATGGTGCTGGCGGATGCGCTGGCGCCGATCAACGTGCTGCTGGCCGAACCGCTGGGCGCGGTGCGCGCCACCTTCCGGGACTGGCAGGATGTGTTTTCCATGCGCGCGGAAAATACCCGCCTGCGGGAGGAGAACGAACGGTTGCGCCACTGGCAGGCCACCGCGCTGGCCCTGGACGCGGAAAACCAGAAGCTGCGCGCTAACCTGAACTGGATGCCGGACCCCGCCCCCGCCTACGTCACCGCCCGCGTGGTGGCGGATGCCGGCGGTGTCTATGCCCGTGCCGTGCTGCTGGCGCTGGGGCCGAACCACCCGATCACCAAGGGCCAGATCGCCCTGGACGAGCGGGGACTGGTCGGGCGCGTGACCGAGGTCGGTTCCCGCACCGCGCGCGTGCTGCTGCTGACCGACCTGAATTCCCGCATCCCGGTGATCCTGGAAACCTCGCGCGCCCGCGCCATGCTGGTGGGCACCAACGGGCCGCGCCCACGCCTGATGTACTGGCCGGAAGGCACGCTGCCGGCGGAGGGAGAGCGGGTGGTGACCAGCGCCGAGGCCAATGTGTTCCCCGCCAACCTGCCGATCGGGGTAGTACGCTATACCCCCAGCAACGTGCCGGAAGTGGAGCCGGACGCGAAGCTCGACCGGTTGGAGATCGTGCGCATCTTCGACTACGGCCTGCGCGGCATCACCCCGCCGGACGCCCCGGCGCGCCAGGCCAGGCCGGAGCGACGGCGATGAGCGACCGCACCCCCGGCATCCAGCCGCATCCCAGCCTGTGGCGGCGCATCGATATCGCGGCACGGCACGCCTTTCCCACCGCCGCGACGCTGGCGCTGATGCTGCTGGCCAGCGCGCCGCTGGGCCTGCCGGACCAGGCGGCGCTGCTGCCCGCCATCGCGCTGGGCTGCGTGTATTTCTGGTCCCTGTTCCGCCCGGCGGCGATGCCGCCGTGGTCCGTGTTCCTCATCGGGCTGCTGCTGGACCTGCTGGGCTACCTGCCGCTGGGCGCCGGCGTGCTGGCGCTGCTGGTGGCGCACGGGCTGACGATCCAGGCCCGCCGCTTCCTTGCCCGCCAGGGCTTCCTGGTCGTCTGGCTGGGCTTCGCCGCCCTCGCCGCCCTGGTTGCCCTGCTGATCTGGCTCGCCGCAATGGCGCTCGGCTTCCGCCTGCTTCCCTTCGCGCCGGCGGTGTTCCAGTGCGCGCTGTCCATTGCGCTCTACCCGCTGCTCACCGTCGGGCTGCAACGCGCCCATCACTCCATCGCGGACCCGGAGCAGGCGTGATGCGGCGGGAAACCCAGCGCACCTCCGTCTACACGCGCCGCGCCCTGCTGATGATGGGCACGCAGGTGGGCGTACTTGGCCTGCTCGGCGCCAAGCTGTGGCAGGTGCAGGTGGTGGAGGGGGAGCGCTACTCCACCATGGCGGAGGAGAACCGCATCTCCGCCCGCCTGATGGCGCCGCCGCGCGGACGCGTGCTGGACCGGCATGGTGAGGTGGTGGGCGGCAACCGGCTGAACTGGCGCGCCCTGCTGGTGAGCGAACATTCGTCCAATCCCTCGGCCACGCTGGAGAATTTCGCCAGGCTGGTGCCGGTGCCGGAGCATGAGCGCCTGCGTATCGAGCGCGAAATCGCGCGCCATCGCCGCTTCGTGCCGATCATGATCCGGGAATTCCTGACCTGGGAGGACATGGCGCGCATCGAGGTGAACGCGCCGGACCTGCCCGGCATCCTGGTGGATGCCGGCACCACGCGCATCTACCCGCGCGGCGAGCAACTCGCCCATATCGTCGGCTACGTCGCGCCGCCCAACGAGAAGGACGTGAACGAGGACCCGATGTTCGCCCTGCCCGGCATCCGCATCGGCCGCGCGGGGGTGGAGCGCGTGCATGACGAGGCGCTGCGCGGCCGCGCCGGATCGGTGCAGCTGGAGGTGAATGCAGTTGGCCGCGTGATCCGCGAGCTGGAACGGCGGGAAGGAAACCCGGGCGAGGACGTCACCCTTTCCATCGATGCCGACCTGCAGAACGCGGTGCTCCGCCGGCTGGGCAACGAAAGCGCCTCCGCCGTGGTGCTGGACGCGCGCAACGGGGAGGTGATGGCGATGGCCACCAACCCGTCCTTCGATCCCACGCTGTTCAATTCGGGCGTCTCGCAGGCGCAGTGGGAGGAGTGGACGCGCAACAAGCGCACGCCGCTGATCAACAAGGCCGCGGCCGGCCTGTATGCCCCCGGCTCCACCTTCAAGATGGCGACCGCCCTGGCCGGGCTGGAATCCAAGGTGGTCTCGCCCGGGGAGCGGATCAACTGCCCCGGCTACCTGGATTTCGGGGACACGCGCTTCCACTGCCACGCCAAGAACGGCCATGGCGGCATGGACCTGAGGAACGCGCTGAAATTCTCCTGCGACGTGTATTTCTACGAGATCGTCCGCCGCGTCGGGATCGACCGGCTCTCCGCGCAATCGGCCCGCCTCGCGCTGGGCGTCGATCCGGGAATCGACCTGCCGGGCGCGCGTTCCGGCCTGGTGCCCACGCGAGCGTGGTCCGCCAGCCGGGGACGGTTCTGGAACATCGGCGATTCCATCGTGACGGGTATTGGCCAGGGCTACGTGCTGTCCACGCCGTTGCAGCTCGCCACCTACACGGCGCGCATCGCCACGGGCCGCGCCGTGGTGCCGCACCTGACCCGCGCGATCGGCGGCGTGATGCCGAGCGGCGCGCGGGCGGAGGATTGGCCGGTGCTGGGTTTCCAGGACCGCGACCTGAAGCTGGTGCGCGAAGGCATGCACGCGGTGGTGAACGAGGCGGGCGGCACGGCCGGCGTCGCCAAGCTGCCAGGGGCACTGGGGCAGATGGCGGGCAAGACCGGATCGTCCCAGGTGCGGCGGGTGACACGCGAACAGCGCGAAAAGGGCTTCGACAGCCAGAACCTGCCGTGGGAACTGCGCCCGCACGCCCTGTTCGTCGCCTACGCGCCGTATGACGCGCCGCGCTATGCGCTGGCCGTGGTGGTGGAGCATGGCAACGCCGGGTCGGCCGCCGCCGCGCCGATCGCCCGCGACATCATGATCGACACGCTGACGCGGGATCCCGCGGGCCGCGAGCGACCGCCGGGCCAGCGCGTGGCGGAGGGTCGCTGAGCATGGAACGGCGGCTGTTCGGCGAGGCGTCCTTCGACCTGGCCGGCAAATTCTGGTCCATCTCCTGGGGCTATGTGCTGCTGCTCTGCACGCTGGCGGGCGTGGGCTACACGGCGCTCTATTCCGCCGGGGGCGGCGCACCGGAACCATTCGCCTCCAAGCACCTGCTGCGCTTCGCCTTTGGGCTGATCCTCATGCTCGGCATCGCGCTGATCGATATCCGGATCATCGCCAAGCTGTCCTGGGTCGCCTACGCGGGCGCGGTGGCGCTGCTGCTGCTGGTGCTGCGCATGGGCCAGGTGGGCAAGGGCGCGCAGCGCTGGATCGACCTTGGCGTCCTGCAGTTGCAGCCATCCGAGCTGGCGAAGATCGCACTGGTGCTGGCATTGGCACACTGGTTCCACAAGGCGTCGTGGGAACGCATGGGCAACCCGCTGTTCCTGATCCCGCCGACGATCGCGGTGGCGATACCCGTGGCGCTGATCTTCAAGGAACCGAACCTGGGCACGGCGCTCGTCACGGCGACGGTGGGCGGCGCGGTATTTTTCGCCGCGGGTGTGCGCTGGTGGAAATTCGTCATCATCCTGGCGCCGATCCCGTACGCGGTGAAGTATGCGTATGAACATCTGCGCGGCTACCAGAAGGCGCGGATCGACACGTACCTGAACCCGGAATCAGATCCGCTCGGCGCGGGCTACAACATCATCCAGTCGAAAATCGCACTGGGGTCGGGCGGGATGTGGGGCAAGGGGTTCCTGCAGGGTACGCAGGGGCATCTGAACTTCCTGCCGGAGAAGCAGACGGACTTCATCTTCACCATGTTCGGCGAGGAATTCGGCTTCGCCGGCGGCGTGCTGCTGATGGCGCTGCTGGGCATGATCATCCTGGGCGGCATGGCGATCGGCCTGCGCTGCCGGCACCAGTATGGAAGGCTGGTGGCGTTCGGCATCGCGGTGAATTTCTCCCTCTACGTGTTCGCCAATATCGCGATGGTGATGGGGGCGATCCCGGTGGGCGGGCTGCCGCTGCCGTTGGTCTCGCACGGCGGGTCGGCGATGATCACGGTGATGATCGGGTTCGGGATTCTGATGTCGGTGCACGTGCACCGGGACGTGGAGTTCGCGGGGCGGGGGGATGATGGGTGAGGTGACCCTCCTGATCGGCGGGCTGGACGAGGATCATGTGCGCCTCGATCTGAGCGCGGCAATTGACGAACCGGGGGCTCTGGACTGGGCATACCATCCGGCGAGGGTCGCATTTCGAGCCGGACCGTTCCGAGGTCGGTTTACGACCACAATCTTCGCACGCGAAATAACAGGCTTCATCAGGGAGTTGGGCCTGCTGCATTCGCAGCTGACAGGGTCGGCCACGCTGGCACTGATGGAGGGGACGCTGCGGCTGGTCCTGACCGGGGATCGCCGTGGGGGGATCGATGTCGCCGGCGAAGCCACCGATGACCCCGGAACGGAGCGCCGGCTACGCTTCGGGTTCAGGATCGACCAGACCTACTTGCCCCCGGTCCTGGAGGCGGCACGGGCTTTGGGGCCTGCGTGAACCAACGGCAGTCGTCCCTTCTGGCGGCATATCGGCACAGCGCCTACCTGGTGGGCGTCGTGGTGGTGCGGATTGGCAGACGCTCCGCCGCCTTGGACGCGCTATTTCGGCGGGAAGGCGCGCGCGAAGCGGTGTTGATCGCAGCCTGGAACCCGTTTTCGCGACGCATGCCGCGGGGCTGGAACCGGCGCATGGACGCCCGGCTATGGGAACACATTCGCCGCCACCGTTGGCTACCCGCCACCGGTGGGACGGGGATCTGGTGGGAGGAGCACATCCTGTTATTCGGGGACTGCCGCCCCGCCATCGTCCTCGCCCGTCGTTTCCGCCAGCGCGCGGTGGTGCTGCTGCGCCAGGGGCAGCCGGCCAGGCTGCACCTGCTTACCCCGCTACCTGCATGACCAGGAACAGGCGGCGGAACGGCAGCAGGGTGATGCCATCCGCTCGGCGCGGATAGACCTTGTTCGCCTCGGCATCATACGCAGCCCGGAACGACGCCCGGAGCGCCTCCGGCAGCGCGTCCAGGAACGGGCGCAGCGAACTGCCGCTGGCCCATTCGCCCACCGCGTTCTCCCCCTTCAAGGCGTGGGTGAAGATCGTCTCCCACATGTCCAGGTTAGCCACGCGATGGCGCAGCAGGTCCCAGTACTGGCCGGGATCGAGCGGATCAGGCGCCGATGTCACACCACGGAGCGTCTCGGCCCACGGGCCTGCCTTGCCGATCGTCAGCGGCAGCGTGCGCAACGGCTCCCGGTGCATCGCCGGCATCTGGATCGCCAGCACGCCGCCGGGGGCCAGCAGGGAGAGCAGGCGGGGGAACAGCTCGTCATGCCGGTCCACCCAGTGCAGCGCGGCGTTGGAGAAGATCAGGTCGACCTTGTGCTCCGGTTCCCACGTGAAGAAGTTGCCTTGCACAAACGTGCAGTCCGGCGCCGCAGCCCGCGCCTTCTCCAGCATCGCCGGAGAGCCGTCCACGCCCGTCACCGCCGCGCCCGGATAACGCTGCTTCAGGATCGCCGTGACGTTCCCGGCGCCACAGCCCAAATCCACCACCCGCGCCGGGTTCACCAGCGGCACGCGGTTCATCATGTCCAGCGCCGGGCGCAGCCGTTCGTCGGAAAAGCGCAGGTACTGGGCGGGGTCCCAACTGCTTGAAGTCTCGGCCATGCGGATGCTCCTCGCGGTCGCGCCGCCTCAGGCGCGGCGCAGGCGCCGCCATAGCACGGGCAGCAGCGAAACGCAGGCCAGCCCCAGGAACGGCAGCAGGATCCGCGGCGACAGGATGATGCGCGGATCCGGCTCATGCCCGGCCGCCAGCACGCCACCCAGCCCGGCGCCCAGGGATACAAACACCACGATGCTGGGCGTGGTGCCGATGACGCTGGCGGCGATGAACGGCGCCAGGCGCATGCCAACCAGCCCGGCCACCAGATTGACGATGCCGAAGGGCACGACGGAGGAGAGACGGATCGCCAGCAGGTAGGAAAACCCGTCCCGCTCCAGCCCCGGGCGCAGCCGCGCGGCCACGGCGCCGAAGCGGCGCTCGATCACGTCAGCAAGGGCGTAGCGGGCGGCCAGGAAGGCCGCCGTGCCCCCCAGCATCGCGCCCAGCACGGTCACCACCGTGCCAGCCACCGTGCCGAACAACAGCCCCAGCGCCACGGCAACCACCGCGGAGCCCGGAATGGACAGCGCCACGATGGCCGCGCAGACCAGCATCGCCAGCACCGGGGCCAGCACCGCATGCGCCGCGATCCATTCCTGCAATGCCACCTGGTTGGCCGCGATCGCAGCCCAGCCCAGCTGCCGGTGCACGCCCAGCGCCAACGCCACGGCAAGGCCGGCCAGCAGCATGCCCAGGGGAATGAAGCTCTTCATGTCGTCGGCATTGTCATCCAGGGGGGAAGGTCATACAGGCGGTTCCGTCTTACCAGGGTTCGTTCCTGCCTGCTTCCGGCACCGCGCGGGGATGGCGCGGCCGCCGGCTTGTTGTGATTGACGCCCCCCAACCCGCCCCCTATAAGCCGCCGCCTGCGCCCGGGCCAGCTTCTGGATGATGTCCACTGGCCGGGGCTGTTCCTCGCGTGTCCGTCCGCGGACCGTATCGCCACTCCGGAGAGATTCCTCGTGAAGCGCACCTATCAACCCTCGAAGCTTGTTCGCAAGCGCCGGCACGGCTTCCGCGCCCGCATGGAAACGGTAGGCGGCCGCAAGGTGCTGGCCAATCGCCGCGCCAAGGGCCGCAAGCGCCTCTCCGCCTGACGCGCGGGCACGGGTTCCGCCCATGCCACCCGCGCCGGATCAGTCGCGGCCGGGACGCCTGAAGCGCCGGGCCGAATTCCGCAAGCTGGCGGCGCTCGGGCGCAAGGCACCCATGCCGGGCCTGGTGCTGCAAGCCCTGCCGCGAGAGGACGCCGCCGTCGCGCGGCTGGGCTTCACCGTGACGAAGAAGATCGGCAACGCAGTAGTGCGCAACCGCACGCGCCGGCGACTGAAGGAAGCCGCGCGCCTGTGGCTGCGCGAACACCCCGTCACCGGCGTGGACCTGGTGCTGATCGGCCGGGAAGGCACGCGCGGGCGCGACTTCCGCAAGCTGCAGGACGATTTCCGGCGCGCACTGGAAAGGACCGGGGTACTCCCACAGGCTGAAACCACGGCGACGACAGCGGCCAGGGCACACGCCTCGTGAACGCTTTGCCGGTGAGCAACATTGCCATCAGTGTCGCGGTGGGCGCGGTGCGCGCCTACCAATACACCCTGCGCCCGATCATCGGCGCCAATTGCCGCTTCTGGCCAAGTTGCAGCGAATACGCGGTGGATGCATTCCGCGCCCATGGCGTGGGCCGCGGCAGTCTGCTGGCGGGCAAGCGCATCCTGCGCTGCAATCCCTGGCACCCGGGCGGGGTAGACCCGGTGCCCCCATCCCTCTGCAATCATCAGGGCCGCCAACCGGCCGGCCGGATCGAGCAATAACATGGACCAAAAACGGCTTTTCCTGGCGATCGCCCTGTCGCTGGGCATCCTGCTCCTGTTCCAGACGCTGATGCCCACGCCGAAGAAGCCACCGCAGCAGGCCCAGCAGACGACACAGCAGGCCGGGCAGCAGGCGGGCCAGCAGGCAGCCGGCACCACCGGGACGCCCGCCCAGGGTGGCGCGCCTGGCGCGCCGGCCGCGGCGGCCGCGCCAGCGGTGCCGCGGGAAGTGCCACGGGTGAAGGTCATCTCTCCGCACCTCACCGGCTCCATCAGCCTGCTCGGCGCGCGCATCGACGATATCGTGCTCTCCAACTATCGGGAGACGATCCAGCCCAACTCCCCCCAGGTCCGCCTGCTGGAACCACGCTCCGAGCCGAAGCCCTATTTCGTGCAGTATGGCTGGAGCGCCGTGGCCCCGGGCGTGAAGGTGCCGGACAGCGACACGGTCTGGACCGCATCCGCCCCCACCGCGGAGCCCGGCAAACCGGTGACGCTGAGCTGGGACAACGGCGCCGGCGTGGTGTTCGAAATCGTGCTGGGCGTGGACGAGCGCTACATGTTCAGCGTGCAGCAGCGCGTGCGCAACAACACCGGCGCGCCGCTGGAACTGTTCCCCTGGGGCCGCATCCGTCGCGACTACAAGCCGCATGTGGATGGCTACTACGTGCTGTTTGAAGGTCTGCTGGGCGTGCTCAACGGCAAGCTGCAGGAAACCAGCTACGACAACGCGAAGTCCGAGGCCGAGAAGCGGGACACGCGGCTGCGGACCGAAGGCAAGCGGCCGGACAACATCGCCTTCGATGCCAATACGGTCGGCGGCTGGGCCGGTATCACGGACAAGTACTGGCTGACCGCCCTGGCACCAGACCAGAAGGCCGCCACCACGTTTGCCTTCCGCCACTTCAATGACAATGGCGACCGCTACCAGGTCGATTTCCGCACCACGGATGCGCAGACCGTACCGGCCGGCGGCAGCGCCAGCTTCGCCTCCTACGCCTTCACCGGCGCCAAGGTCGTCTCCGTACTGCAGGACTACGAGCACCGGCTAAACATCATCATGTTCGACTATGCCGTGGACTGGGGCTGGTTCGCCGTGCTGACGCGGCCGATCTTTTCCGCCCTGCAGTGGTTCCATGGCGTGCTGGGCAATTTCGGCCTCGCCATCCTGGCCTTCACCATCATCGTCAAGGCGCTGTTCTTCCCGCTGGCCAACTACGCCTACCGCAGCATGAGCAAGATGAAGCTGCTGGCGCCGAAGATGACCGAGCTGCGCGAGCTGTACAAGGACGACCCGCAGCGCATGCAGAAGGAAGTGATGCAGCTGTACCGGGACGAGAAGGTGAACCCGGCATCGGGCTGCCTGCCGATGGTCATCCAGATCCCGGTGTTCTTCTCGCTCTACAAGGTCATCTTCGTCACCATCGAGATGCGGCACGCGCCGTTCTATGGCTGGATCCACGATCTTTCGGCGATGGACCCGACGAACATCTTCAACCTGTTCGGCCTGATCCCGATCGACGTGGCGCACTACGTGCCCTTCCTGCATGTCGGCGCCTGGCCGGTGATGATGGGCATCACCATGTGGCTGCAGATGAAGCTGAACCCGCCGCCGCCCGATCCGATGCAGGCCAAGCTGTTCCAGCTGATGCCGATCGGCTTCACCTTTATGCTCGGCAACTTCTCCGCCGGCCTGGTGATCTACTGGACGTGGAACAACCTGCTCTCCATCGCCCAGCAGTGGATGATCATGCGCAACACCACGCTGCCGAAGCCGGTGAGCGTCAGCCCGGCCAAAAAGTGACGGCACCGGCTCCAGGCACGACCGACGAGGAGATTGCCGCCGCCCTGGAAGCGGGGCGGTTGCTGTTCGCGCAGGAATGCGCCTTCTTCTTCGGCGCGCAGAAGCTGGAGCAACTGCCGCACGTGACGCTGCCGGAGGTCGCCTTCGCCGGGCGATCCAACGTGGGAAAATCCTCACTGCTGAACGCGCTGACCGGCCGCAAGTCGCTCGCCCGCGCCTCCGCCACGCCGGGACGCACGAAGCAGCTGAACTTCTTCGACCTGGGCCGTCGCCTGGTGCTGGTGGACATGCCCGGCTACGGCTACGCCCAGGCCGCGAAGAGCGTGAAGGCAGACTGGCAGGGCCTGATGTTCGACTACCTGCGCGGCCGGCCCAACCTGCGCCGTGTACTTCTGCTGCTGGATGCGCGGATCGAGGTGAAAGAATCCGACACGGCCGTGATGGAACTGCTGGACCGCGCGGCGGTGACATTCCAGCTGGTGCTGACCAAGGCGGACGGGCTGAAGCCCAACGCCCTGGCGCGCAAGGTCGAGGAAGTGCAGGCCCTGGCGCGCAAGCATCCGGCGGCACTGCACGCCGTGCACGTGACCAGCGGGGAGACGGGCATGGGCATCCCCGAACTGCGCGCCGACCTGACCACGCTGGCGGCGGCTTGACCCCTCCCCACTGGCGCCGTTAATGGCCCCGCGAGACGCAAGGGAATACGCCATGGCCACCCCAGCCGAGATCGAAGCCGCGACCGAGCGGGCAAAGACCGTCGCTCAGGCGCTGCCCTATCTGCGCCGCTACGCCGGCGCCACCGTGGTGGTGAAATACGGCGGCCACGCCATGGGCGACGACCACCTGGCCGCGGAATTCGGCCGCGACATCGCCCTGCTGAAGCAGGTCGGGATCAACCCCGTCATCGTGCATGGCGGCGGGCCGCAGATCAGCGCCATGCTGAAGCGGCTCGACATCAAATCCGAGTTCATCGACGGCCTGCGCGTGACCGGCCCGCTCGAAGTCGAAGTCGTGGAGATGGTACTCTCCGGCACCGTCAACAAGCAGGTCGCCAGCCTGATCACCCAGGCCGGCGCGCTGGCGGTGGGCATTTCCGGCAAGGATGGCGGCCTGGTGCGCGCGCGCAAGCTGGTGCGCACCAAGAAGGACCCGGACAGCAATATCGAGAAGGTGCTGGACCTCGGCTTCGTGGGGGAGCCGGAGCATGTGGACGTGCGCGTGATCCACGCCCTGACCGGCGCTGGCCTGATCCCCGTCATCGCCCCGGTCGGCATCGGCGCGGACGGGCAGACCTACAACATCAACGCCGACACGGTGGCCGGCGCCGTGGCCGGCGCGCTGGGCGCCACAAGGCTGCTGATGCTGACGGACGTGCCCGGCGTGCTGGATGCCGAGAAGAACCTGATCCCGAGTCTTTCAGTGCACGACGTGTATGAGAAGATTACCTCCGGCGTGATCACCGGCGGCATGATACCCAAGGTGGAGAACTGCGTGGATGCCGTGCAGCGCGGCGTGAAGGGCGCGGTGATCCTGGATGGCCGCGTGCCGCATGCGTGTCTGCTGGAACTGTTCACGGAAGGCGGGATCGGGACGCTGATCGTCCCGTAACCGCTAACGCGCCGCCGGCGGCCGCACCAGCCCGGCCACGTGCTGTGCCAGCGTCTCGCATTGCCGGCGGATGTCCGGCACAGCGGTGATTTCCCAGAACGTGCTCTTCGTCACCGGCCCCACCGCGAACAGGCGGCGGGAGACATCGCCGGCACGGTTGCGCAGCGCGCCGCTCGCGGCCACGTCCAGGCCGAGGCGCAGCGGATCAGGCCGCGCCACACCGCTGGCCAGCAGGCTGCGCACCAGCGGGTGGGGAATGCGCGCGAAATCCGCGAAGGTGCCCGCGCAGTTCACCACCCGCGCCGCCGGGATAGCCATCGTCTCCGCCGCGCCGCGAGGACGCACCAGCACATCCACCATCATGTCATGCGGCCGGTAGCTGGTGATGCGGCCGGCATGGATGCGCAACTGGCCGGACACCAGCGCCCCCTCGACCCGGTCCGCGACGGACCCGGCCATGCGGTGGCGATGCACATCCCACCAGGCGCGCGGATGACGAAGAAACCGGGCGCGCTCCGCCGTCGGCATCGCCTGCCACACATCCTGAGTGAAGGGCCGCAGCGCATCCACCACCGTGCGCCAATCCCCGCCATTGGCTAGCGCCCGCTCGGCATCAGCGCGCAGATGCCGCGTCAGCCCCAACGCGGTGGAAGGATACGGCCCGCTCGCCGCCAGCACATTCGCCGCCGCCGGCGCATGCCGCCGCGGCAGCAGCCCGCGGCGGGACAGCGCATGGATCGGCCCGGTATGCCCCTGGTCCAGCAGGGAGATGACAATGTCCACCGTCGTCAGCCCGGTACCGATCAGCAGCACCGGCGCCGCCGGGTCCAGCTCGCTCAGCGCCGTTTCCGCCCATGGGTCCGGCCTGTACAGCGGATCGTCGTAGAAACTCATGTCCGCCACCGGCGGCGGCGCCGGCGGGAAATTGCCGATCGCCAGCACCGCCAGGTCGGCCGCGATATGCTCGCCCTCATCCGTGTGCAGAACCAGCGGGTCGCCGGAGCGGTCCAGGCTGACCACATCGCCATGCACCAGGCGCAGCCGGTCCTGCTTGCCGGCCTGCTCGGCCAGCATGTCGTGGATATAGTCCCCATACAGCTTGCGGGAGGCGAAGCTGCCCGGCCCGCGCATTCCCTCTGGCACCACATCGTCCGGCTGGCGGTTCAGCCAGTCCAGAAAGTCGGTTGGCCGGTCCACGAAGGCGCTCATCCGCCCGGCCGGCACGTTCAGGACGTGGGAGGGGTTGGACGTGCCATAGGCCATGCCCCGCCCGAAGGAGCTGTCGCGGTCGATCAGCGCGACATGCGCGTGCGGCGGGCAGCGCCGCAGCAAATGCAGCGCCAGCAGTGCCCCGCTGAAGCCGGCGCCGATCACGGCGATCGTGGGATGGGTCATGGCAGAGGTGCCAACCATGGCTGTGCTCCCTCACGGGGATCAGAATTCATACTAGATAAGTAGATATTAAATGTATAGCAGCCATGTGAATTTCAAGAGGAAGCCCCTTGCGGCTACCGCGCCCGGGATGGTTGGCTGGCCGCCATGCTCTCCAGCAAGGCGAAATACGCGGTGCGCGCCCTGGTCTTCCTGGCGGACCGCCATGCCCGCGCGCCGTGGGTTCCCACAGGCGATATCGCGGCGGCCGAGGCGATTCCGCGCAAGTTCCTGGAAGCCATCCTGGTGGAACTGCGCGACCACGGCCTCGTGGAAGGCCGCCGCGGCGCCCTCGGCGGCCACCGCCTCTCCCGCGCGCCGGAAGCGATTTCGCTGGCCGACATCATCCGCGTCATCGACGGCCCGCTGGCGCTCACCCCCTGCGCCAGCGTCACGGATTTCCACCCCTGCACGGACTGCACGGACATCGCATCCTGCCGCCTGCAACACGTCATGCGCCGCGCCCGGGATGCGGTGGCGGAGGTGCTGGAGAATTGCTCCCTCGCCAGCCTCGCTGAAAAGGGCCTGCCGGTCGCCCTCGGCTAAGCCTGCTTCCGCGCCGGCTTCCATTGCGGCCGCCGCTTCTCCCCGAACGCCGCCAGGCCTTCCTTGCAGTCCTCCGTGCCGAACACGGTGGACACCAGATCCACCGCCGCCGCGGCACCCTCCCGGTAGCCGTTATTGGTGGCGCGCACGAACGCATCCTTGCCCAGCTTCATCAACTGCGGCGATTTCCGCGCGAACACCTGCGCCAGCTTGCGCGCCTCCCCCATCAGTTCCGCCTCCGGCACCGCGCGGCTGATCAACCCCAGCGCCATCGCTTCGTCCACCCCGAAGCTGCGCCCGGTGAACAACAGCTCAAACGCCCGGTAGCGCCCGACGATGCGCGGCAGGTGCGTGTAGTGGATCGCCGGCAGCAGCCCCACGTCCAGCTCGGGATAGCCAAACGTCGCGTCCTCCGCCGCCAGCATCACGTCGCAGGTAATGGCGATGGACATCCCCGCCCCCCGCGCAGCACCCGTAATGGCGGCGATCGACGGCTTGCCCAGGCCCGCCTGCACCTCCCCCACCTGGGAATAGATCTTCGCGACAATCGCATGCGCGTCCGACGGCGCGCTGCGCAAAAAATTCGGCAAATCCAGCCCGGCGCAGAACCGGCCGGGAATGGCGCTGGAGATGATCACCGCCCGCACGGCGCTGTCCGCCTTCGCGCGTTCCAGCGCCGCGATCAGCGCGTCCATGAACGCTTCGTCGATGGCGTTCACCGGCGGGTTGTTGAACCGGATCTCCGCCACATTGTCCCGCACCTCGTAGTCGATCATCGCCTGCCCCCTCGCACCGCTCGCGTGGCGGCTATGGCAGCGCCGGCAGCCCGACGCAATCGGCCAGCGTGGACCCGTCCAGTTCCCGCAAAAAAGCCTCCCGCGCCCGCCACAGCTTCCCCTTCAGCCGGCATTCCGGGGAGAAACAGCAGGCCCCGCCATCCGCCCGGAAGCACTCCGCCAGCACCTGCTCGCGTTCCAGCCGCCGCACCACCGCGCCCAGGCTGATCTCCTCCGCCCCCCGCGCCAGGGCCACGCCCCCACGCGCGCCCCGCGTGGTGCGCACCACCCCGGCCTCCGCCAAATCCTGCACGATCTTCTGGATGTGGTTGCGCGGCACCCCAATCTCCCGTGCCAGATCCTCGGACGTCTTCAGCCGATCCGCCTCCAACGCCAGGCGCATCAGCAGCCGCAACGCGTAATCGGTGGATGCCAGCAGGCGCACGGAAAGTTCCCCCTTAATTGGTATTGACGATACCACAAATTCGGCGCAGGTTAAGTGGTATTCGGAATACCTAATTCTGGAGCCCGCGCAGGAGACCCCACATGAACGCCACCGCCGAATTCGCCAGCCGCCCCACCTTCTCGAACAAGACCGTGGCCGAGATCGCCGCCGCCCTGCCGGGCGCTACCGCCGTGTTCCGCAAGCACAAGCTGGATTTCTGCTGCGGTGGCGGCGTGCCCCTGGTGGAAGCCGCCGCCGCCCGCGGCGCCAGCCTGCCGGTGCTGGAGGATGAACTGGCCGCGCTTGTGCCGGATGACTTCGCGGCCTTACCGACCGACCCGGACGCGCTGATCGCCATGATCGAGACCCGCTTCCACGCCATCCACCGCCGCGAACTGCCGGAACTCATCCGCCTCGCCCGTCGCGTGGAAGCCGTGCACGCCGACAAGCCGGACGTCCCGCGCGGCCTCGCCGCCCTGCTCGAAACCATGGCCACCGAACTCGAATCCCACATGCAGAAGGAGGAGCAGATGCTCTTCCCCCTCATGCGCCGCGGCGGCCACCCAATGATCGTCCACCCCATCGGCTGCATGCGCCACGAACACGACCACCACGGCGGACATCTGCGCGCGTTGGAAAAACTGACCAACGCCGGCACCCCGCCCGACGGCGCCTGCAACACCTGGCGCGCGCTCTACGCCGGCACCCGCAAGCTCACGGACGACCTGATGGAACACATCCACCTGGAGAACAACGTCCTGTTCCCCCGCTTCGGGGCCTGATCCATGTGCCCACCCGTCCGCATCGGCGTTGTCACCGTGTCTGACCGCGCCAGCCGGGGCGAGTATGAGGACAAGGGCGGCCCGGCAATCGTGGCCGCCCTCACCCGCCTCCTCACCACGAAGTGGGAACCCGCCTGCCGCCTGGTGCCGGATGAACGCGGCCTGATCGCGGATGCCCTGCGCGTACTGGCGGACGATCTGCGCTGCCCTCTCATCATCACCACCGGCGGCACCGGCCCCGCGCCGCGGGACGTCACACCCGAAGCCACGGCGGATGTCTGCGACCGCATGATGCCCGGCTTCGGCGAACAGATGCGCGCCGTCTCCCTGCGCGCCGTGCCCACCGCCATCCTCTCCCGCCAGACGGCGGGCATCCGCGGCCGCAGCCTCATCCTCAACCTGCCCGGCCAGCCCCGCGCCATCGCCGAGTGCCTGGACGCGGTGTTCCCCGCCATCCCCTACTGCATCGACCTGATCGGCGGCCCCCGCCTGGAAACCAACCCGGAAGCCTGCGCCGCCTTCCGCCCGAGGGCGGCGTAACCGGCGTCAGTTCGCGCCAATCTCCGCCCAGGTCTGCCGCAGCCACTTCGCGCAGGCCACGTTCTGCTCGAAGATCGAATACTTCGCCCCGCCGCCGTAGTCCGGGTTCGGGATGAACTCCGTCGAAATCTGCCGCAACGTGCTGTCCGGATTGTTCACGTGATGCGTCATCAATTGCCGCATCACCATCTTCCACGGCTCCAGCCGCGCTTCATCCCATTCCGCGTGCCACTGCCCCGGTTCCGGCCTGAAGAACGGATACTGGATGCCGCGCCCCGGCCGCCCGTCCGGATGGCTCATCCACGCGTTCTTCGGCCCCCCAGGTGCGGCCGCCCGCGCATGGCAATGCCGCACCCAGTTCCGCTCGATCCACACCCCGCACACATGTCCCGGCTTGCGTGGGTCCAACTCCAGCGTCCCGGCGTCGATCTCGGCGCGCATGTTCTGCACCGCCTGCTCCTCAGGATTGTCGATCTTGAAGATCACGTGGGAGCAATCCAGCGTCATGTAGTACGGAATCCCCCGCGCCTCCACCACCTCCGCCACGCGCTGGATGCGCCCGTAATGCTCGGACCACATGTTCACGTGCACCTCGAAGCAGGCATCGATCCCCAGCTTCTGCCCGATGTCGTAGGCGCGCAGATACGCATCCGCCACCTGCTGGTCCGTCACCGGCTTGCCGGTGGCATCGAACGTGCCGATCTGCACGTTGTGCACGATGGCGCCGAGTTCCGCCCCGATGCGCAAATGCCATTCCAGCAACGGCTCATCCCGCCCCAGCGCGTAGAAGAACCCGCCGCCGCGGATCGGCAGGTCGTTGTCCTTGGCGCAATTCTTGTACAGATCCAGCTCCCCCGGCAGGGGCGTGCGGTCGAAGTAATCGAACGCGCCGCTCTCCTTCACCATGCGGAAGCGCACGGGCACGTCGAACGGGTCCGTGCCGATATGCGTCGCACCCGATCCGGTGCAGCCGATGGGCAGAGTTTTGGCCATTCGCTTCCTCGCCGCGTTAACCGCTTGTCAGCCCGCACAATGCCCCCGAGTATCCCCCCTCCACAATCCCAGGGAGTGAAACAATGGATCTCGGCATTCAGGGCAAGAACGCGATCGTCTGCGCCTCCAGCAAGGGGCTGGGCAAGGCCTGCGCCACCTCGCTGGCGAAGAACGGCGTGAATGTGTGGATCACCGCCCGCACCGCGGCGGACCTGGAAGCCACCGCCGCCGAAATCCGCGCCGCCGCGCCCGGCGTGAAGGTCACGCCCGTGCCCAGCGATATCTCCACCAAGGAAGGCCGCGCCGCGGTTCTGGCCGCCTGCCCCAACCCGGACATCCTGGTGAACAACAACGGCGGCCCGCCGCACGGCGATTTCCGCGAGTGGGCCGAGGAAGACTGGCTGAAGGCCGTGAACGGCAACATGGTCACCCCCATCATGCTGATCAAGGCGGTGGTGGACGGCATGGTCTCCCGCAAGTTCGGCCGCATCGTGAACATCACCTCGGCCTCGGTGAAATCCCCCATCCCCACCCTGGGCCTGAGCAACGGCGCCCGCGCCGGCCTCACCGGCTTCGTCGCCGGCCTCGCGCGCCAGGTGGCCAGGCACAACGTCACCATCAACGGCATCCTGCCCGGCCCGTTCCTCACCGACCGCCTGCGCTCCGGCGCCGCGGCAGCAGCCCGCCAATCCAACCGCCCGGTGGACGAGATTCTTGCGGAGCGCGCCCAGAACACCCCGGCGGGGCGCGTGGGCGACCCCTACGAATTCGGCGAGGCCTGCGCCTTCCTCTGCGCGGCGTCGTCCGGGTTTATCGTCGGGCAGAATCTGTTGCTGGACGGCGGGGCGTATAATTCGTCGATGGGGTAAGGCGTAGCTTGCATGGAGCACAGCGGAATGCGGAACTAATCCGTTCCGTATTCCGCTTTAATGTCGCGCTAACAACGCTGAATGACAGATTGCGCTCCGTTCCATCCGCCTTACGAAGGCCCAGACTCCCATGCCATGCGCGGCAACTGTCAGGTGATTACCATATCTCTGCGTACAGATAATGATTCGTCGGCTTCTTAGATGATCGAGTAAGCTGTGTAGTGGGTAGAACTCTGATGCGTTCCATCCTTTCGAAACTCCTTTCAAAATGGACTTCAAGAGTGAGAGCCATGGGAAAGCTGCCATCAGTTCCCGACTACGACACGGCAATTCACATTGATGCCGAAGACCTTGCAGAAGGGGGTGTCGCCCGCGCGTACCAGCGGCTGCTGCCCGAACTCCGAAAGTTCGTCGAACACCCGATCGAACTAACTGAGATCATGGATAACGGCCTGCCGAGCTACAAGATCTTATTCGATGAGCAGGAGTACCTTATATACTCTGCGGAAGAACCAGGGACTGAAAGTGAAAGCTGGACGCGCGCCACTTACTTCTTCTTCGTGATAGTGAACACGCAACTTGCCGGTACCGGCACGCGATTCTACGCTATTATGGGAGGCAACGACTTGAGTGGGATATTTCTGTCCGCAGAACATGCAGCGTTAGCGCAATCCGCGCTCCCGCGGAAATCTGACTGGCCGTACATTCCTGAGTTGAATGGCCCATGGTACGGCCAATTTCATTGAGCGATTAGCAAGCGTCGGTCGGAAAAGCGAGCCGAAGGGCGGAAGGAGCGCAACGCAATCCGCCACCTTTCTACCGCCACCATCACCGAAACGGTTGATTACGCTTCGCTCCATCCACCCTACAATCGCCTGGACCACCATTCGCCGTCGTCGTCCAAACTGAACATCCCCAAGCCTTTCTGATAACCTCCCGGCACTCCGGCGAGGGATTGCCAACATAAACGCCATCACCAAGCACCTCGAACAAGCCATCCAGGCCGCCAGCGCCATGCCGGCGGACCAACAGGACCTGCTGGCCGAGGAACCGCTGGACCGTATCCAGGACCTGTCGCTGCCCCCCATCCGGCTCAGCCCCGAGGAACGGGCCGAGTTGGAGGCGGAACTCGCGGCCGCGCGCCGGGGCGAATTCGCCACGGCTGAGGACGTCGCAGCCATGTGGCGTCGGCACGGGTTATAGCCAAACCCCGTCATGCCCGACCTTGAGTCGGCCATGACGAGCGTGGAGTGGGCCATTCGCGGTGAATCCACACACCCACCCGGCACGGGATCAGCTAAACTCTGCCCCCATCCCAAGCGGAGCCCCCATGACCATCACCGTCACCACCACCATCCCGGCACCCATCGAGAAAATCTGGGCCGCCTACACCACCCCTGCCGACATCATGCGGTGGAACGCCGCGTCCGATGACTGGCACACCACCGCTGCCACGGTGGACCTCCGTGAAGGCGGCGCCTTCTCCTCTCGGATGGAGGCGAAGGACGGCTCCATGGGCTTCGACTTCGCCGGCACCTACACGCGCATCGTCCCGCACCAGCTCATCGAATACGCCTTCGGCGACCGCACCGCGCGCGTGGAATTCCTCCCCGGCACCGGCGGCGTCACCGTCCGCGTCACGTTCGAACCGGAAACCACCTTCCCGCCGGAACAGCAGCAGGCCGGCTGGCAAGCCATCCTGGACAGCTTCGCCCGCTACGTTCTCGCGCCGCGTCCCTGAAGAATGCGCGCAGCCTCATCGCCGCCGACCCCGGCAGCAACCTCCATGTTCGCCGTGACCAGTGTGATTATGCAAAAGTTACTCGACAGACGGATCGAGAAATGAGCAGATCGAACGCCCCGCATCGCCTCGCCGGGCGCTGCAATCGTTCCGACGACCGACCCCTGCACGCTAAACCCATCCCTGTCAGGAGATGCAGGCATCATGGTCATGAAGACACCCGCCTTGCCATTCCGATGTGGCCTTGCTGCAGCCGTCATGAGTTTCCTGGCTTCCATGGGCGAAGCGCGGGCGGTGGGCATTTTTCTCGATGTGCAATCCTACGCCGGCATCAACTCGGCTACGGTCACATACAATCCGGATATCGCGCCCTATCAAGCGTTCACTGCAATCGGGGACAGCGCGCAGGCAACGCCCAGCGGGAACCTGGGCCTTCCGGGCCAAACCTCCGGAAGCGCCGGCACAATTGCCTATGGCTGGTCGGGCGGTCTCTCCGGCGGGTCGAATGATTCAATCAGCGGAACACAGGCATCCGCCAGCCTCGCCCAGGCCGCCCTGCACGCCAGCCACTCCGATAACGGAAGCTGCACCGCCAACTGCAACACCAACCCCTCCAACGCCGCCCGCGGGTACGCATTCGCCTCCCTGCAGGACATCGTCACCTTTCAGAAGGCCGGTGCTGCGGTAGGCACGCCCATCCAGGTGGGCCTGACATTCACCATGCACGGAACATTTTTCGGCATCACCGGGGTCGGAGCATCCGGCTTCGCTGGCGCCGGAATCCATATCGGCCCGAATGTCGGCTCGAACTTCTACGTTGCGTCCATGGACGCAACGCAGGACCCCGGCGGCAGCCCTGTCTTCACGACAGATACCGGCGGCGGGGGGAACCTTCCGTGGATCAACCCGGTCTTCTCGCCGGCAGGGGACCCGCTCAATCGCGTCTTCACCGCCGACTTCATCGCCCAAAGCGGCGTCGGCACCAACCTGATCGAGCAGCTTATCCTGAACTGCGCGGAAGGCACCCTCTGCGACTACAGCAACACGTCATGGTTCACTTTCACGTTGCCGGAAGGCGTCACGCTGCTGTCGGAATCCGGCGTACTGCTCACAGACCCGATCCCGGAACCCGCCGCGCTCACCGTGTTCGCCGCAGGGCTGGCCGGGCTCGTCCTGGCGCGCCGGCGGCGCGGTCAGGATGCATCGATCCACTAAATCATGCGCCGCCTCACGACCTTGCCCTACGCAGTCGGGTCGTAGCCTGGCTTCTTGAACAATTGCCCCGGCTTGCCGGCAATATCAGGCTCCCATACCTGCGCCACCCAGTCCCCCGGCGGAACATCCTCGATACCGACCGAGACTGACGCCTCGGAGGCCCCAATCGTCTCCATCACCGCCCTTGTCACCGCCTCCGCCAGGGCCTGCTTCTGCTGCTGGCTGCGGCCGGGATAAAGCTTGACGATGACATGCGGCATGGCGGTGTCTCCCTGGGTTTCCGGAGGACAGTGCAGCACCCCGCGCTTGCCTCGCAAGTCGCCGATTGGGTAAAATTTCCTGCATGGAAATCGCTGCCACAACAAGGAAAAAGCCCGCCCCAACCTCGCCCCGTACCAGGCGTACCGCCTGTACCACCCGTACCAAACCCGGTGCCACGAAATGTGGTACACCCTGTGTCCCCATGGGATTTTGTGCCCCCGCCCGGCTTCGCGTAGAACGTTCGAACGACGCAACCGGGGGAATCCATGGCGCGCAAGTTGAACGTGGCGGTCCAGATGGACCCGATGGAAAGCATCGGCATCGAGGGCGATTCCACCTTCGCCCTCATGCTGGAAGCCCAGGCGCGCGGCCACTCGCTGTACCACTACGAAGTCCGCCACATGACCCTGCGGGAAGGCACCGTGCGCCCTGGCGGGGTCCGCCACGAACGCCTCTTCGCCCGCGCCCGCCCCGTGACGGTGCAGCGCGTGAAGGGCGACCACTTCAAATTCGGCGCGGAGGAAACCCTGGACCTCGGCACCACGGACGTGGTGCTGATGCGCCAGGATCCGCCGTTCGACATGGCCTACATCACGGCCACCCACCTGCTGGAACACATCCACCCCAAAACCCTGGTGGTGAACGACCCGGCATCGGTCCGCAACGCGCCGGAAAAGCTGCTGGTCACGCATTTCCCGGACCTGATGCCGCCCACCATGATCACCTGGGATCCGCTGGCGATCCGGGATTTCCGGGACGAATACAAGGACATCATCGTCAAGCCGCTGTTCGGCAACGGCGGCGCCGGCGTCTTCCGCATCAAGCCGGACGACGAGAACCTGGCCTCCCTGCTGGAAATGCACTTCGCCCGTTCGCGGGAACCGCTGATGATCCAGCGCTATGAAGCGGCGGTGCGCCGTGGCGACAAGCGCATCATCCTGGTGGATGGCGTTGCCATGGGCGCCATCAACCGCGTGCCGGCGGCCGGCGAAGCCCGCTCCAACATGCATGTCGGCGGCCGGCCAGAAAAAACCACACTCACACCGCGCGAACGCGAAATCTGCGAGGCGATCGGGCCGACGCTGCGCGAACAGGGCCTGATCTTCGTCGGCATCGACGTGATCGGGGACTACCTGACGGAGATCAACGTCACCTCCCCCACCGGCATCCAGGAAGTGGCGCGGTTCGATGGCGTCCACCTGGAACGCGCCATCTGGGACTGCATAGAGGCGAAGCGCGGCTAGATGGCGGAAGCCACAACCCAGCGCCGCCGCCACGCCTACCCCTTCGCCCAGGTGCCGGACGAGGCGCGCCATCGTGGCCCGTTCGCGGAGGACAAGCCGGCCGGCCTGCTGCGCCGCGCCCGGGTGATCCGCCGGCTGGTCGCCGCCCTGGGATGGACGGCGGTGTGCATCCCCGTACAGGCGCTGCTGCTGCCGCTGCCCGGCCGGGCCAAGGCGAAGTTCCCGCGCCATTTCTGGGCCGTGTTCACCCGCGCGCTCGGCGTCCGCGTGCGCCAGGTGGGGGATGTGGTGGTGCCCGACGGCAAACGGCCGGTCATCTATGTCTCCAACCACTCCTCCTGGGTAGATATCGCGGTGCTGGGCGGCATCCTGGAAGGTTGCTTCGTCGCGAAGGAGGACGTAAGCCGCTGGCCCGTCATCAGCACCGTGGCGAAGCTGGGCCGCTCCATCTTCGTCTCCCGCCAGCGCGGCTCCACGGTGAAGGAGCGGGACGCAATGCAGGAAGCCCTAGCGCGCGGCGACGGGCTGATCCTGTTCCCGGAGGGCACCACGTCTGACGGCGCGCGGGTACTGCCGTTCCGCACGCCGTTCTTCGCCGTGGCGACCGGGGAGCACGCGCCGATCCTGCAACCGGTCTCCATCGTCTACGACCGCCTGGGCGGCCTGCCGCTGGGGCGCGGCAACCGGCCGGTGTTCGCCTGGTACGGGGACATGGACATCGCGTCCCACTTCGCCAAGCTGGGCCAGTTGCGCGGCATGCGCGTGACCGTGGTGCTGCACGAATCGGTGGACCCGAAGGATTTCCGCGACCGCAAGGAACTGGCCCAGGCGGTGTGGGACACGGTGGCGCACGGCGCCGCCGCACTGCGCCAGAACCGGGAAGCCCGGCCGCTGCCCGTCGCCCGTCCCGCTACAAATCCCCGACCTGCTACAAATCCATGACAGGACCGCGAGAACATTGACAGGCCACCACCCCGGGCTGGCACAGTAATGCGCAGTGAAGGAGGCAGCCCCGCGCCCTTGCCCTTGACCATGTCGACCCCTCCGATGATTCCTCCCGCCCTTGCCGCCGGGCCGTTCCGGATGGGCATGGCGGAGTGTCGGACATGAGCGCAACGGAACTGGCCCGGAACGCGGCGCCCCAGGCTGAAGTGGCGCCTCAGGCTGAACTGGCGAATGCCCGCCGGCTGCACGTGATTACCTGGGGCTGCCAGATGAACGTGTATGACAGCACGCGGATGGCGGACGTGCTGGCCCCGCTGGGCTACGCGCCGGCGGAAGCGCCGGATGGCGCGGATATGGTCATCCTCAACACCTGCCATATCCGGGACAAGGCGGCGGAGAAGGTGTTTTCCGAACTCGGCCGGCTGCGCAAGTTGCAGGAAGCCAAGGCGGCGCGGGGCGGGCGGATGATCCTGGCCGTGGCCGGCTGCGTGGCGCAGGCGGAAGGCGCGGAAATCCTCGCCCGCGCCCCGTTCGTGGACATCGTGCTGGGACCGCAGACCTATCACAGGCTGCCGGAGATGGTGGCCCGCGCCGCCCGCGCCGGCGGCGCGGTGATCGAGACCGTGTTTCCCGCCGAGCAGAAATTCGACTTTTT
>Ga0315912_10001593_pt1 | contig 27005 bp, 20 predicted proteins | sample VfabasoilMG_FD_204469 | JGI IMG/M metagenome (GOLD analysis project Ga0315912, IMG submission 204469) | Garden soil microbial communities collected in Santa Monica, California, United States - V. faba soil | ecosystem: Environmental > Terrestrial > Soil > Garden | place: USA: California... | reverse complement strand
GACGGTTTGGCATGGTGATGGTTCGGCACGCTCACCATGCCAAACCGTCGAAGGGACCGCGCCTCAACATGACAGCCTTTCTGTTAAGCAATTTTGGTTAACCTGAGTAGCGTTGCCCAATCCATCATTTTGCTTTCACTCTAAACAGGAGTAGATTTTCTCTAATTTTCCACTTTGATTGATAACTTTTACCTCAGGCGTTCGTCATGCCTCCCCGTGCCTTACTCCTCACGCTCTTCTCCCTTCTCGCTTTCGCCGCCTGCACCAGCGCGCCTGCCATCACCCCCACCGCCGCGCCAACGGTGACACCCATCCAACCCACTTTAACTCATACCCCCGTTCCGTCCACCGCAACCGAAACGGCATTACCACCCACTGAGACCGTTACCCCTTCCCCACTGCCTCCGACAGAGACGCCGACGATAATAGTGCCAACGGAAACGCCAGAAGCTTGGCGGATAGTGTTTTTAGGAAAGACTTGTCCAATCACCGTAACGTCTTGTGATCCATTTGCGCCCAGTGAAGACATACTCACTAGTTATTCAGTGAGAAATAATGGCAAAGAGTTACAGCTGTTAAATCAAGTGATCCCAAACCTGCCTCCTTCATTACCTCAGATTCGCTTCTCACCTAGTGGAGAAAGATTAGCTTATCGGGAGCAGGCAGATTTATTTGTTGTAAATTCAGATGGCACGGAGGTGAGGCGCTTTGACGTTGGTCAGATCCCAGACATTCGGGACTTTGATTTTTTAGGCGAGACATGCCTTATTTTATACATCACGAATAGCACTAGCCCGACAAACCATGTCACGGTTGATCGTATATGCGTTGAGCAATCTGAGCCTCAGAGGTTGGCTGAAATAGACTTTCCTAGTGAACCTTATCGCCGCCGGTTTTATAAGATTTCTCCGCAAGGCGACAAACTTTTGGCGTATGTACAAACCGCTGAGGGAGGTGATATCAGCCTCTATGTGAAAGTTTTGGGCGAAGACGATCCACCTCATCAGTTATTTCATTCTCCCACCCGTGAATGCAAATTTCGCTATCAGCCCCTTGGCCCGTTTAAGTGGCATGCTAACGGAGAAGGCATCGAGTTGTTATGGACAAGCCTTTGTGATAATCAATCAGAAAATGTTTTTTATCAAATGAGCTGGGAAGGCGAAGGCGTGACAATTAAGGCAATGTTTCCTGGAATTATCATTCAAGGCGGGGATTGGTCTCCAAGCAATGGAGAGTTTGCTTTTTGGTATTACCCATTGGAAGGAGGGTCTGTGACTATTCCGGGCGGGGATATTTCTGGCCTATATCTCCTTAATTTCAAGACTAAAACATGGAAACTCACCTTGCCTGAGTTTCTTGTTGAGGAAATAGTGGCCTGGCCAGTTGAGACAGATTCCTAAGTGTTACCTAAAGGACGATTAGGCGACATGTGATGATTCAAACAGCGCCATTTCCCTTTCCTTCCTCACCAGAGTTCGCCATGTCCCCCCGCGCCTTACTCCTTACCCTCTTCTCTCTTCTCGCTCTCGCCGCCTGCACAGGTGCGCCTGCCACCACCCCCACTGTCGCGCCAACGGTGACGCCCATCCCGCCGACTTCAACTCATACTCCTATACTGCCCACCGTCACCGAAACAGCATTACCACCCACTGAGACATGGACGCCTTCGCCTGTGCCGCCGACGAGAACGCCAACCCAGATCCCCGAAACCTGGCGAATGGTGGTGTTTGGCCAACCATGCACAGCAGATATGGCGTTATGTGAGCTGTCTCTACGCGAGAGATCGGAACTGTACTCCGTGAACAACGATAAAAGCGCCTTTGCCCTCCTACGTCAAACCATGCCGCAGTTGCCATCTAAAGCGACTAGACCTCGCTTCTCACCGAGCGGCGAGCGATTGGCTTATCAGGATTACGTCACCATCTTTATCTTGGATGCAACTGGCGCTGAACTCGGACAATTTGATGTCAGCCAAATTCCGAATATCATTGATTTCGACTTCCAGGACGAGACAAGTCTCGTCCTGTATCGCAATGAAACTGACCAGCCTATAACCCACGTCGTCCTGGAAAAGTTATGCCTGGGCGAGTCCGCCCCGCAGGCATTCGCCACCGTAGACTTTCCAACCGAACCCTATCGGCATCGTTCCTATCGCATTTCGCCTCAAGGGGACAAACTCCTGGCTCATGTGCAATACAATGACCGCGGGGAGGCCAGCCTCTACATTCAAGCGCTGGGCGTCGCCGACCCGCCGCGCCGATTATTTTCTGCTTCGACTCCAACCTGTGAAGACTATGGTTTTCAATACATTGGTGCTTACCAATGGCATCGGGATGGGGAGAAGCTGGAGTTTCTCATGACCGAGTTTTGCAACGGGCAGGCGAAGAACAACTTTTATGAAATGGACTGGCGCGATGACACGCCGACCCTCAGGTTTGTACTCCCCGGCATCGTGATGGGAAAAGGGATTTGGTCTCCCGAAAACACGGAGTTCGCCTTTAGGTATGCTCGTGTGAGAGGAGGCTCTATTATTCCAATAGACGGATCGTATGCTGGTGTCTACCTGCTTGATTTTAAGACTGGCACTTGGGTAGATATCGTGTCTGAATTTTTTGTAGAGGACTTTGTGATTTGGCCAGTTGAGACAGTTCCCTAAGTTTTGCTTAATTTGAGCTGTTGAAAATAGCTCACTACAAAAGTTTTAAACCATGATCATGGTGACTAGGCGCTGGATGATGATTGAGACAGCGTCATTCCCTCTTCCTCCTCACCGGAGTTCGCTATGTCCCCCTGCGCCCTACTCTTTATCCTCTTCTCCCTTCTTGCTTGTGTCGCCTGCACCGCCGCGCCAACGGTGACGCCCATCCCACCCACTTTAATGCATACTCCTATGCCCTCCGTCTGATCTTTTCAATCCAATTGAAATTGATAGTATGAGCTCTAAAAATAACTGAGCCACCCCTCTTGACGCCGCTGTTTAAAATTTACGAACCAGTGGCACACAAGATAAAGCGTCAAAATGACGACCAGCCAAATGGCATAAACCCCAAACAAATCATAGCCATAATCACGGGGATAGCCCTCCCGGAAAAACCAGGCCGCGCCAAACAACCAGTCGGCCTGACCATAGTGGGCGTAAGCGAACACCACCGCCAAAGCATGGATTAAGAAGAGATGCACCACATAGAAAAAAAGCGGGACGCGGCCCAAAATTGCCAAAGGCCGCGTCAAGGGGCTGGCCCATTGATCGATCACAGCCAACACCACCCAGGCTGGGCCTAACGTCATCAGCAGATACAACAACGACGGTGGATACTTCTCTAGGTTGATAAAGGATAAAAACGTAAAGAGAGCATCCTTTTGTTCTGACCAAGGGCGTGGGTCCCCATAGCTATTTAAAGCGCGCAGGCCGACAAACGCCACGCTACATCCCAAGCCCAATCCCAAGAGCCACGTGCGCCGCTTCGACGGCTCAAACTGAAACAAAGGGCCAAGCCCATATCCTAAAGCCATGACGCCTATCCAGGGCAGAAGGGGATATAACACGAAGAATTGATGTCCGGGCAACGGCTCGAGCATCCCGCCGGTGTGTAACGCGATCCAGAGCCAATCGAAGCCGTTAAAGTAATAGGGTGAAAGGCCGTCTAGCAAATTGTGTCCGGCGATCAGCACGACTGCCAGAATGAGGATCATTACATTGGGCAGAAACACCATCCCCGCCAGCGCGATCATCGCCCAACCAATGGCCCAGATGACTTGGGCCAGCGAGATGTCGTAAGTCAGGCTAAAGAACCAGGCGAGATGCACCAGGGTCAACTCCAGCCCGATTAACCCCAAACCGCGTGTCAGCAAAAATTGCGCCAGTTCTACTTTGCTCTTGCCCCGTGAAGCCGCCCATAGAAAAGCGCCTACACCAGCCAAGAAGATAAAGACCGGCGCGCAAAAGTGAGTGATCCAGCGCGTGAAAAACAACCCGGCCGTAGTGCGCGTTAAATTGAGCGGCGAAAACGTCGCTTGGGAAAAATAATCGCGGGTGTGATCGAGCGCCATGAGGAGCATGACGAGGCCGCGCAACACGTCAATTGAAACGAGGCGAGTGTTGATGGTTTTCTCCTGATCGCGGCCATTATAGTGGTTTCCACTTTGATTTAGTCTTTGTCATTGCGAGGCGCGTTTTTCGCGCCGAAGCAATCCCCCCTATCTGGGCGGGAGATCGCTTCGCCGTTGGAGAGCACGGCTCGCGATGACATTGAAAAGCACCCAAATCAATTTGGAATTTGCTCTATAAGCCCGTTTAGATCTGTCTTTCGATTGAAAGGGAACAAGAGTAAACTGGTTGTAGAAGGAGAATAACGCGATGCCCGATCAGGAAGGCCTTCAATTTCCCCACGCCACCGTCAATAAGCGCAGTACAACCCAAACCGGCCAGGCGATCTTTAGCGCCGCGCTGGAGAAGGTGCATCCCCAAGCCGCCCAAGCCTTGCGCGACGAACGCCAATGGCGCAAGCGCTATCCCCAACATATCCGAGCTTTAACGGAAGTCGCCCTCCTGCGACCCGAAAACGCGCTCCACGTCGCTGAGGCGGGTTTGGCCGAAGCCTGGCGGCAATTTGAATTTATCCGCGACGGGCAAGTGCTTTCGCTGACTGAAGCCATGCAACACCCTCAACCCCAAACCTGGCGGACGATAGAACTTGAGGGACAAGGATCACGCGAGATTGAACCCTGGACTGTGCCTTATCATGGCCAGCAGTTGCAGGGGGAGGCCCTGCGCAAACGGATTGCCCAATGGGAGCAAGGTGGCATTGTCGAACCAAGCCATGCTCAGGCGTTGCGCCGCTTGTTGGATCATCCGGAATGGTTTGATCTCTCTGATCGCACCGTGGTGTTATTGGGGGCGGCCTCCGAAGCCGGGCCGCTGGCCGCGCTCGCCAAATGGCGGGCGAACATCGTGGCGCTTGACTTGCCGCGCCCAGCCCTGTGGCAGAAAATCGCGCAGACGATCCAGCACGGCAATGCCCGCCTGATCGCGCCGCTGAGTCAGGCTATTCCGCCCGGCGCTATGGTCAAGCAGGGGATCGAGTCGGCGGGCGCGAACCTGCTGACCCAAACGCCTGAGATCGCGGCCTGGCTTAAGACCCTAGCGACACCGCTGGACATCGCCGCGCTAGCGTATCTGGATGGTGAAAAACATGTGCGCGTGTCGTTGGCGATGGACGCGATCATGTCCACCGTCAGCGCCGCCCAGCCTAACACCTCGCTTATGGTCATGATGACGCCGACCGATGTTTTTGCCGTCCCCGAAGCAACCGCCCAAGCCGCCATGCGCCATTACGCCGAGCGTAGCCCAGTTCGTCAGGCCGCAGCGGCGCCCGTGCGGAGTCTAAGCGGCGGGCGCTTGTTATTACCTCATCTCGAAGGCTTGATCGAGTCGAGCAACGGCAAACGGTATGGGATTGTAGATTGTCTGGTGATCGAACAAGGCCCCAACTACGCCCTCGCGAAGCGCTTGCAACAATGGCGCGCTCTCACCGCTCGCGCTCACGGCCAGCGGGTAGCCCTCAACGTCGCCCCTGCCACCCTGACGCAATCTGTGATCAAGAATCCGGCGCTCAAGGCTGGATACGATGCGGCGCATCTGTTCGGGATAGAAGTTTTTGAACCAGAAACGACCAATGCATTGATGGCGGCGCTATGGGTGCATGACCTACGTTGTAATGACTGCGCCGCCAATCCAGCCTATCCCCTGTCTCATCCTTTAGAACTTTTAATGGAAGGCGCGAACCACGGCGGCTTATGGCAGAGTGGTTATCTTCCCCGGTCGGCCTTGCCGTTGGCGGCGCTGGTGGGCTTTGTACGGGGTCGGGCGGCTAGAAAGAGTCACTGAGCCGCCGAGACGACTTTTTCGAATATCTGATGGACGAGGTGCGAAGCGTGCTTCACCCCATAGGCGCCCGCAGTTATCACGACCGTCAGATCGAGTTCAGGCACAACGAAGATCCGCTGGCCACCGTTACCAAACGCTGCGCTCCAAGACAACTCGCGGCCCTTCCACAGGACCCGGCCCGTCCACCACTGATACCCGTAGCCAAGCTCTTCCGTCGCGGTGGAGGGAAGCCGCAGGCCGGTGGCAATGTGTGGCCGCAAAGAGTCCTTGACCCAGGCGGCAGAGACGATTTGCCGCCCGCGCCAATTTCCCTGTTCTAAGACGAGGCGGCCCAGTTTCGCCATGTCGCGCGGGCGTAAGCGTAACCCGGTAAACGCGAGCGGCCGGCCGCGCAGATCGCGCACCCATTCCCATTGCGTGATACCCAGCGGCTCAAACAGCGCCTCTCGGACTAACTGGAGCAAGGGCTGTCCACTCACGCGCGTCAGGAATTCGGCCAACACTGTGGTCCCGCAGCTATTGTAGTTGAACAGGGTACCGGGGGTCGCCACCAGCGGGCGCTGGAAGACAAAGCGCATTGGCTCGCCCACCCAGAAGAGGCGAGTTTCGTCATTAGGCAACGCGCCTTCATCCCAGGCCAAGCCACTGGTCATGGTCAAGAGGTGTTCTAGCGTGATGGCATCGCGTTCCGGGTTGTGCAGATCGGCGAGTTCTGGGTAGGCGGCTAGGACGGGGGCGGAAACGCCCGCGAGCTGGTATTTATCTAGGGCAATCCCGAACAGCAGGCCAACCACGCTCTTGCTCACGGAGCGCACATCGTGCAGGGTATTCGCATCGAAGGCTACCTCTGCCGCGAATGGATTCCACAGCCCGAACAGGATGTTGATCGGGCGATCCGGGCCGGTCTGGTAGCTCTCGGCTACCAGCTGACCATGCCGTTCAATGATCACGGCATGGAGGTTGGCTTCCGAGCGAGTGACCTCGGCCAGCCCGGCCCAGAGAGCGTTGGTATCGAATCCGGCTGATTCTGGAGTCGCGGCGACCCAATCTTCGTTCCCAACCATTCACCTAGCCTCACCCTGATGCAAAGGCACTCTTCTAGGGGAAATCATAACCGCGCTGTCGGACACATACGCTCCGGTCTCAGGCGTCGGCCACCTTGAGCACCAGTTTGCCAAAGTTTTCGCCCCGGAACAACTTCAGTAAGGTCTCTGGAAAAGTCTCCAGCCCTTCCACAATGTCCTCGCGCGTCTTAAGCTTGCCCTCGGCCATCCAGCCCGCAATGGCCTTGATCGCCTCGCCGTAGCGCGGGGCATAATCGAAGACGACGAAGCCTTCCATTCGAGCGCGGTTGACCAGAAGCGACATGTAGTTCTTCGGGCCCTGCATATTTTCAATTTGGTTGTATTGTGAGATGGCGCCACAAATGGAGATGCGCGCTTTGCGCGCCAGTTGCGCCAGCACAATATCCAGAATCTCGCCGCCCACGTTGTCAAAGTAGACGTCAATCCTCTGGGGGCAGTGTTGCTTGAGCGCCTGACGCACATCCTCGTTTTTGTAATCCACCGCCGCGTCAAAGCCCAGTTCTTCAACCAGGTAGCGGCATTTGTCAGGTCCGCCCGCAATCCCCACCACCCGACACCCTTTGATCTTGGCGATCTGGCCGACGATAGCGCCAACAGCGCCCGCCGCCCCTGACACCACCACCGTCTCGCCGGCCTGGGGCTGGCAAATGTCGAGCAGGCCAAAATAAGCGGTGAAGCCGGGTGAGCCGAGCGCGCTGAGATAACGCGGCAGGGGTGCCAGCTGGGCATTGACCTTCGTCATAGCTTTTGCTTGGGCGATCACATACTCTTGAACACCGGTCATCCCCGTCACCATGTCACCGACCGCCAGCTTTGTATCATTCGAAGCGATGACTTGGCCGATGCCGCCAGCGCGCATGACCTCACCGAGGCCAATCGGCGGCATATAGGATCGCACCTCACTCATCCAGCCGCGCATCGCCGGATCTAGGGAGATATACAATACCTTGACCAGGACTTGACCCGGCTCAGGTTCGGCGACCGGGAGGGTCACAAATTCAAAATCACTGCGTTTAACTGATCCGACTGGGCGAGCAATTAATTTAAATTGCCGATTGTAAAGCGGTTCCATAATAGGCCTTTTCTTTTCAAGTTAGAGTGATGCGGTGCACAGGGTTTAACCGCGTAACACTTCCGCCAAGTGCTTGCACTGCACCGCCGCGCCATCGCGCTGGAGCGCGCCTTGCAGGTGCATGAGGCAACTCATGTCACAGCCCACGAGGGTGGTCGCGCCGCTGGCGTGGAGATGGCTTAATTTTTTGTCTAAGATCGCGCCTGACACGTCGCCATGTTTGATGGCGAACAAACCGCCGAAGCCGCAACACTCTTCGGCGTTAGGCAGGGGGCGGACCTCAGCGCCTTGCACATGCGCCAATAATTTATGCGGCGGGTCCTGAATGCCGAGCCCCCGCGCGAGATGACACGAGGGATGATAAGTGAGCGTCCCAGCATACTGCGCGCCCACATCTTCTACCCCTAAAACGTCTACTAGGAATTGTGAAAATTCATAGGTGCGCGCGGCGATTTGGCGCGCGCGTTCTAAATTCGCTGGGTCATCGGCGAACAAGTCGGCGTAGCCATGAATGATCATCGCGGCGCATGAGCCGGAGGGGACGATGAGCGGTTGTTCGGTCTGGCTAAATACATCTAAAAAATTTAACGCTAATTGGCGGGCCTCGGCGCGAAAGCCAGCGTTGTAACCGGGCTGACCACAGCACGTCTGCGCCTCCAAAAAATTCACCGTCACCCCTTGTCGCTCCAACACCGCTACCACCGCCTCGCCAACGGCGGGGTAGAGGGAGTCAACGATACAAGTGATGAAGAGTTGAACAGAGGAGGGGGCTGGAGTGCGGGCCATGAAAAATCAATTGCCTATAGTCGCCTAAATCGTGCCCATTATAGCCCGCGAGCCAACTGTCTTCTGAGCCGGGGCTAAGCATTCTCTAACGCCCGCCCGGCCTGCCGCCGTTCGGCTAAAATAGGCTGATGAAACACTTCTGGCTTCTCCTCAGTGTGCTGGCCTTGGCCATGTTGGCGTGCAACCTCCCCACAGCGCTAGAGCCATCCACCTCGGCCTTTGCTTCTCGCACACCGTTACCCACCTGGACGCTCCCCTTCGATACCCCGAGCGGTTCAGTCACATTTAGCCCAACCCAAACCCAAACCCCGCGCCCGACCGATAGCACGCCCTCGCCCACGGCGCGCCCCGGCATTGACCCCACCCTCGGCGCGAGTTCGCCCGATTCCACTGCGCCGCTCTATACCCCCATCCCCGAACCCATGCCGCAATTGCATCTCGATGAGGACATCATCAACATCTTGCTCTTAGGGCGTGACACCTCGCGTGACTCGCGCAGTTATCGCACGGATGTCATCATCATTGCCTCCGTTAACAAAAAAGAAAATGCCGTCACCCTCCTCACCATCCCGCGCGATCTCTATGTGTATATCCCTGGCTGGACGATGCAACGCATCAATACCGCCGCGAATCATGGCGACGCGATTGGGTATCAGGGGGGGGGGGTGGCCTTGCTCGAACAGACCATCCTCTACAACTTCGGCATCCCCATTCACGGCTGGGCGCGGATTGATTTTGGCGGGTTCGCGCAAGTGGTGGACATCTTGGGCGGGGTGGACTTGCCCGTGACGTGCATCATGCAAGACTGGCGTTTGAAAGACGAGGGTTACGCCCTCACCGATCAAGACCCCGATCACTGGGAACTCTACACGGTGGACCCGGGCATCCAACACATGGGGGGGAGCTTAGCCTTATGGTATGCCCGTTCGCGCAAACACAGTAGCGATTTTGATCGGTCACGCCGTCAACACCAAGTTTTGCGCGCGATCTTAGACAAGGCGCTCCAACTCGACCTGCTCCCCAAAGTTCCACAACTGTATGGGCAGTATGCGGAGATCGTAGATACCGATCTGGGCTTGGGCGATCTCCTGCAATTTGTGCCGCTAGCGACGGCGATTGATCGCAGTCGGATCAAGAGCCGCTTTGTGGGGCGAGGCTACGTCACTTCCTGGACTGCGCCCGATGGGGCGGCGGTGTTGCTTCCCAACCGCGCCGCTATCGCCAGCTTGCTCGATGAAGCCTTCTTGCCGCCCGCTGACAATGTGTTGGCGCGCGCCGCGCCCGCCGTAGAAATTTGGAATGGCACACGCCACAAAAACTGGGAGATCTTAGCCGCTGATAATCTGGAATGGGCTGGCATCGTCCCCGTGATCAACTCGCCCGACGCGACTAACTATACGACCACCCTCATTTACGATTTTTCCACCAACGCGAAAACCGGCGCGTATGCGCGCAAGGAACTTCAGCGTATCTTCCATGTCAAAGACGCGCAGGTCATCACCGCCCCCGACGCCAACGCCGCGCAACCGTTCCGGGTGGTGTTAGGCGAAAGTTTTGATTCGTGTGTTGCGCCGATGTCGGTGGTGATCCGTCAGACGGAAACGCCCAATGCGCCCGCCTCCACGACCACGGGCAGTGTCGTCCGGGCCGCCCCGATTGTTGGGCCGCCGCCGCGCGTAGATGGTGACCTAAGCGAATGGACGGTCTTGGAATACTCGGCGGGGGTGCCCACCTTTGGGCGCGAAAACTGGTCGGGCGCGGCCGATCTCTCCGCCGTGTGGAATTTAGCGTGGAGCGAGACGCATTTATATCTCGCGCTCAAAGTACGGGATGATGTCTTGTCGCAAGAGAATAGTGGCTCAGGGTTGTATAAGGGCGATAGTGTGGAACTGCTCCTCAACATCAATCCAAGCAACACGGGGGCTTTAGACACCGATGATTTTCAACTGGGCGTGTCGTCCTTTAGCGGGGAGGCCTATCTGTGGTTGCCTAAAGAATTTGCCAGTTCGGTGGGCGATGTCACTTTCGCTTGGCAACAACTAGAAGACGGCTATGCCGTGGAGTTGGCCGTGCCGTGGTCGGTCTTTCGCGTGAAGCCCGAAGTGGAACAGACCTTCGGGTTCACCTTGTCCATCAACGACAACGACACCCCCGGCACGCCCCGCCAAGAGACGTTGGTCACGCACAACGCGCGGCGGAAATTGACCGAACCCTCGACTTGGGTGACGTTAGTGCTCAGCGCGCCATAAAATAAAAAAGGCTCCCCTATTTTTCTGGGGAGCCTGTCGCGACTAGCGGTTTAAATTTCTGCCAGCGCCTTGATCAATTCCCCAATAAACTTCTGCCCCAGCCAATAATCATTCAACCGAATATGCTCATTGGGCGCGTGAGCGCGCACGCCCTGATAGCCAATGCCCGCGCACACCGCCGGGATGTTGAGCATCGTTGAGAGCGGATACATCGGGCCAGAGCCGCCGGAAGTGGGGTAGAGCAACGGGTCATAACCATACACGGCCTGCCCCGCGCGCCGCGCCGCCTGCACCATTAGCGCGTCGGGTTGGGTGCGCGCCCAATGTTCCGAGCTGAACCCAATGATCTCGATGTCACTGAAACCATGCCGATCTAAATGCTTCCGCAACAAATCGCGCACGATCTCCGGCGTGAGGTTGGGCACGAGGCGGAAATCGAGTTTGCACCGCGCTTCTTTGGGCAACACCGTCTTTGAACCCTCGCCGATGTAACCTGCATCAATCCCGCAAATGGTCAGCGTTGGGTCGTAAAACATTGCGCGGTTCGCGGCTTTGGCATCCATGTTGTTGACAAATTCTTTGACGCCTAAGAAGGCCTTGGCTTGCTCAGCATCAAACGGCAGGCTATCGGCCCAGGCTAGTTCTTCGGGCGTGGGTGGGCGAACGTGATCCCAATATCCATCGAGCGTGATGCGGTTATCGGGCGACTTGAGCGTGTTGAGCGCCCAGACCAAGCGCCACACCGGGTTTTGCAAAACCGGCGCCGCGCCCGAATGGACATCTGACTCCATTTGGCGCAAACGCAATTCAAAATAGGCGATGCCTTTCAGGCCGAGCGTTAGGCTAAATTGATCGAGTTCGTTGCGCGTGCCAAATTCCCACAGACACCCATCGGCCTTGAGCAGGTCTTTGTTTTCATGCACAAACGCTTCGAGGTTGGGGCTACCAATCTCTTCTTCGCCCTCGATCACCCATTTGATCTTGAGGGGCAATGGCCCTAGCGTCGCCAACCATGCTTCGATAGCTTGCATCCGGCACATCTGGTCACCTTTGTTGTCGGCCACGCCGCGCGCGTAGAGGTTGCCCTCCCGCACAGTGGGCTCAAAGGCGGGCGTCTCCCAGAGCTCCAATGGTTCGGGCGGTTGCACATCATAGTGATCGTAAATCAATAACGTGCGCGGCCCGTCGCCGAGTTCGGCATACACCACTGGGTAGCCCTTCGTCGGGATCAGGCGGGTCTGAAAGCCACGCGCCTGCAAACGCTCTTGCGCCAACTGTGCCATCTCGGTCATGCCGATATTTTGCGCGGCGATGCTCGGTTGGCGGAGGTAACGTTGCAACTCCGCGAGATTTTGCTCACGGTGTGCGTCTAAATACTCGTAAAATTTTTGCATGACTAGGCTTTCTTCGCCAACCGCCGCATGATGATGGCTTGCCGCACATGGTCTACTTCATGGCCGAGCAGGAGCAAAATCCAAGTATGATAGGCGCACGCGCCAAACAGCGTGTTTTGCTCGATCTTGTGCGGGTCGGCGAGGCCGCGCGTGGCCTCGATCGCGAGGTTGATCTGCTCCGTCGCGGCGCTCAACTGCACGCGCAACTCTTCGGCGGGGCGATGGGGGAGCGCGCCCTCGCCAAAACCGCGCGCCGCTTCTTGCATGTGCGGCAGTTGGCTGGTGGTGATGGCGAGCAGTTTGTTGTAATAGAAATGTTGCGAGTAGATCAGATGAGTGATGCTCTCGCTAATGGACCACATGGGGTGCGCGGGCGACACATAGGCCACTTGCTCGTTCGTCAAATCAGCGATGGACGCTTGCATCATCTGGCGCGTGGAATGGAAGGCGGCGATAAACTCCTCGACCGGGTAGCGCGAGGACGCCTCGAGCCAAGTCGTTTGCTTGCTAAAGGCTTCGAGGAGGAGGGCATTGAGGGTGTCGGTGGTGAGCATGCGGCGACGACCCTCCAGGTTTTTAAAACCCGGAGGGTCTAAGGTCTAACGAATTTATTGCTCCGCCAACACCACAATCCGATCGCGCTCAGCAAAGGTGATCGTGGCCGATTTCTCAGGGTTCACCGTCACGCCATACGCTTTTTCGGGGTCAGTGCCCAGCGCCTTGATGCGATAGCCAAAGGCGATCTCGCCGCGCCGCCGCGCCGCTTCCACCACCGTGTAGAAATTAATCGGCTCGCCCACCTTCACATAGTTGCTGGCTGGCTTGAGATAAATCTCCGAGCCTTCGGGGTCAAAGATGTCGGTGAAGACCGCGTTGAGTTCTTTGTTCTCCGAAATCTGCGCCAGCATCAAGCTGATGAGTTTATCGCTCACGATGAAGTCATCGGCGCGGGTCACTTCGGCGAGGGTGCGATTACGGATGTCGAGCATTTCGGTCACGATGGAGAAGGCCTGTCCGGCGCGCTCGCTGATGTCACGCAGGTGCAAGAGCGTGATGAGGGTGCGCGCATCGGCCTTTTGCGGCTCCAGCATATCCGAATAGGACAAGACGATCACATGCTTGTAAGAGGCCACATTCAAGCCATCCAGCGTGCGGCGATCCGTTGAGTCGCCCTCGCGGTAGGTGACGGCCTGATTTTTTAAATTCGGGCAGAGGCGCGTAATTTCCGCTTCACCCTCGGCGAAGTCGGCCACCACCAGCACTTCGGAGCCACTGGCTACATAGTTATCGAGTTCATTGATGATGGAGGGCGCGCGCCAATTCCAACCCAAGATGAGGGTGCGTTCGGGCGCGGGAGGCGTCGGGTCTTTGGTTTGGAAGGCGCTCGCCTTGATGCCTAAATCATTGAGCCCTGACAGCTTGATCGTGTCATCATCTTCGGAGATGACGATCAATTGATCGCCCGCTTGCAAGCGCGTATCCATTGGCGGGTTGAGTTGCGCGCCGCCAGCTTTGGGGCGGATGCCGATCACGGCCGAGTCTTCATAAGCCACGAGCGCCTCACCAAACGTTTTACCGGTCAGCGCCGACTCTTCCTTGAAATAAATTTCATCGCCGCCGAAGTCCATCAATTCGGTGTAGACCACCGACAGCCCCGATTGGCGGCAGGTTTGCGCGATGATGCGTGAGATGAGGTCGCCCACCAGCACGATCTCCACTTCGTTCTTGCCCACCATCTTAGCGACTTCCAAATTCTTGGGGTCGCGGATTTCGGCGACGATGTGGTACGGCTCGACGCGGCGCGTGGGATTATTGGTGATCGCCAACATGGTCTTGATCACTTCAGAGTCTGGGTCGTCACCTTCCGGCGCGAGGATGACGATGGCGCGCGCAGTGTTGAGGCTGACGATATCCAAATCGTTCAGATCAATGGGCGTGCCGCTCCGACAGACGATGCGCGTGCGGCCCGTGTCGCTCACCCGGTCGCCGATCTCTTCTTCCATCTCCACTTTGTCTTTATCGCCCATGATCACAATGCACGCATCGGGTTGGTTGGCGTTGGCTAAGACCAGTTCGGAAATAATGGAGAAGATTTGATCCGACCAGCCGAGGATGATGGTGTGATTGCTTTCAATAACTTTGGAGCGCCCTTTGCGGAGCTCTTCCATTTTGTCTTCGAGGCCGTTGTTTAAAACGCCGATGAGGGCGCTCACGACGAAGATGCCGCCCAGCGTCACGCCGAGCATCACTAACCGATAGCCGGTGCCGGTATCGCCGCCCATCGTGCCAGAGTCGAGCGTGCGCATCAGGCTTTCCCAAGCGGCCTCTACGAAATCCAACCCGCCCTCGGTGCCTTCTTGGTTAAAGCGGGTGAGGGTGAGAATGGTCGCGGCAATTAAGACCACCGCGAGTGAAGCCACGCCCAACCCACTCAACAACGCGAGCGTGCCTTTGGACATGTAATTATCGAAGCGGTAACGCAGTTTTTCAGAAAAAGTGGGTTCTTTCATAGAGGCTCCAAGGGGATAGATTAGGTGGGTTATAGCACTTCGTGGGATGGTTGGCAAGCAGATAGCGAGTACAATGGCGCGCTATGGGCCTCCATCTCACTCTCCCGCAAGCCCTCACCCACCGCGCCGAGTTGCGCGCCGCTGGCAAAAAACTGGTGTTGACCAATGGCGTGTTTGACCTGCTCCATGTTGGTCATTTAGATTATTTAGAGAAGGCGCGCGCGCTGGGCGATTTTCTCCTAGTGGGCGTGAACAGTGATGAAATAACGCGCCAACTGAAAGGCCCTGACCGACCCTGGACGCCGGCCGTCGAGCGAGCGCGGTTATTGGCGGCGCTCGCCCCAGTGGACGCGGTAGTGATCTTTGACTCACCGACGGCCATTGACCTCGTGCGCGCAGTGGCCCCCGATATTTACGCCAAGGGCGGCGACTACGCCACCAAGTTCCTCCCCGAAGCCGAAACCGCTCACGCCGTCGGCGCGCAGATCGCATTGATTGACTATCTGCCGGGACATTCGACAAGCGAGGTGATCAAGCGGATTAGAGGGTTACATCATGTCTGACGACTCCGCTCCCCTCGCTCGCAACGCCACCATCATCGCCTTAGGCAACATTGCCTCGCGCGTGTTGGGTTTGGTGCGTGACCGGGTGAAGAGCCACTACTTCGGCTCGACCGGGCCGGTGAGCGCCTATGAGACGGCCGTGATCGTGCCGGTGACGATCTACGACTTGCTCATCGGCGGGATGGTGAGTAGTGCGCTCGTGCCGGTCTTCAGCGAATATCTGGCGCTGGGCAAAAAACAGGAATTGGGAAGCCTCGTCGTCACGCTCTTGGCGTTCCTCAGCGTGGTGATGGCGGTGTTTGTGCTGGTGGTGCAACTCGCCGCGCCGGCCGTGGCGACCTTTATGGCTCCCGGCTATTCGCCTGAACTGCACACTCTGCTCGTACAGCTTCTGCGCGTGTTGGTGTTTGGCTTGTTTTTTATGAGTCTCGCCGCCGTGCTCAGCGGTTTGCTCTACGCCCTCAAACGCTTTACGCTCCCCACCTTCACTGCCGCGTTGTTTAATCTGGGGATCATCGCAGGCGCGCTTGTACTGCAGGCTCAACTGGGCGTGACCAGCCTCGCCGTGGGGTTATTGTTGGGCGCGCTGTTGCAAGTGTTGGTGCAGGTGCCGGGCTTGCGCGGCGTCGCGTTGGGCTGGCGGATCAACTTCGCACATCCGGGCTTGCGGCAGATCGCGCGGCTCTATCTGCCGATCATCCTCGGTTTGGTCATCAGCAATGCCTCCGTCATCCTCAGCACGCGCCTGATCAACTCAACCGGGGAGCGCAGCGCGGCGTGGAATGACTATGCCACCAGCCTGATGCAATTCCCGTTGGGGTTGGTGGTGACGGCGGTCTCGGTAGCGATCTTGCCCACGTTGTCGCAAACGGCGGTCACTTCGGAGAAGGAATTTAAGGCCACGCTCGCGCAAGGGTTGCGCTTGGTGCTAGCACTCATCATCCCGGCGGTGGTCGGTATGAGTTTGCTCGCCGAGCCGATCACTGCGCTCCTCTACCAAAGCGGGCAATTCACCGCCTATGACACGGCCATCGTCAGCCTCGTGTTACGCGTGCAGATGATCGGCGTGTTCTTCGCGGCGATCGATCAGCCGCTCATCTTCGCCTTCTATGCGCGCAAAGACACGCTCACGCCGGCGCTCGTTGGCATGGCGGGCGTTGGGGTCTTCCTCGGCATTGCGTTGGCGATTTCGCTGTTGCGCCCGCTGACGTTGATCGATCTGGATGCCGCCAACGACGCGCAACTCGCGGCGCACGCGCTGGTGATGCTGGCGCTCTTCCGGCACCGGTTGGGTGGTTTTGAAGACGCGCGCGTCGGCGAGACCTTCTTCCGGGCGTCGCTCGCGGCGATCCTCATGGGCGGCGCGGTCTTCTTCACCCAGCGTGCGCTGGAGAGGTGGCCCGTTCTCTTGCAAGTCATCGGCGCGGGTGGGGTGGGCTTGCTGACATACTTTTGGCTCGCCGCGCGGTTTAACATCGCCGAAGCGCGCGTGGCGATTGATCTCATTCAGCGCAGTATAATGGGAAGGATGAAGGAGAAGGGATGAATGCTGAACGATGCGGGTCATTCATCGTTCAGCGCTCAGCCTTCATCATTTGTTTATGTCTGAATCACGCAAATCGCTCCCACCCGAACTCTATACCGAAGAGTATTTCCTCCACGCCTGCGAGGGCTACGAAGAATTTACCGAGTCGCATGGCGAACGTTTGTCGCGCCGTTTAGGTGAGGCCTTTGCGGTCGCTTCGGTTTCGGCAGGGATGCGCGTGTTGGATGTTGGGTGCGGACGCGGCGAAATTTTGCGCCACTGCGCCTTGCTCGGCGCCGATGCGTATGGAATAGACTACGCGCCCGTCGCGCTTGACCTCGCCAGTAAGATCATCGCTGACGAAGGACAAGCGCCGGGCAAGACGGGTATCGCGCAAGCCGACGCCAAAGTGCTTCCCTTCCCCAGCGCATACTTTGATCGCGTGTTGATGTTTGATGTGGTGGAGCATCTCTTCCCGTGGGAGTTGGAAGCGTGCATGACGGAAGTGTTACGCGTGCTCAAGCCGGGCGGGGTGTTCATCGTGCATACCGCGCCGAATGTGTGGTACGACCGCTATGCTTATCCGCTCGTGCGTTTGGTGCGGCGCCTCATGGGGCAGGGGGCGCAATATCCGCAAAACCCGCGCTTGCTCAATGTCGCCGCCAATGCCGAGGTGCATGTCAACGAGCAAAGCCAGTGGAGTCTGTGGCGTGCGTTGCGCGGCGCGGGCTTTCAGCAGGTGCGTGTCTGGCTCGACTCGCCGCCCCAGAACCGCACCGAAAATGTCATCTTCGCCCTCTCGCGTTTCATCTTATTTGAACTCCCGCCGTTTCGTTACTTCTTTGAACGGGAAGTATTTGCGGTGGGCCAGAAACCCGAATGATGCCTTATGAGGGATGAAGCGAGGCGCGCTTTCATCGTTCACCCCTCATCTTTCATCTTTTTCTTATGGACTATCGTTATCTTGGTCAAACTGGTTTACAAGTCTCCGAAATCTGCCTCGGCACAATGCAATTTAAATGGACGACGGATGAGGCCACCTCGTATCAGGTGTTGGATGCGTTTTGGGAGGCGGGTGGCAATTTTATAGACACTGCTGATATTTACTCGCGTTGGGCCGAAGGCTTGCACGGCGGTGATGCCGAGTTGATCATCGGTGAGTGGATGAAGCGCAAAGGTAATCGCGCTGATGTCGTGTTGGCGACCAAAGCGCGCGGGCGCATGTGGGACGGCCCGAATGGCGAAGGCCTCAGCCGCGCTCACCTCATGCGCGCCGTCGAAGACTCCCTGCGCCGGTTGCAAACGAATTACATTGACTTGTATCAGGCGCACTCGCCCGACGACCACACGCCCATCGCCGAAACGATGCGCGCCTTTGACGATCTCATTCGACAAGGTAAGGTGCGCTATATCGGATGCTCGAACTACAACGGTTGGCAATTGATGGAAGCGATCTTGGTCGCGCGGCAAGCGGGGCTGAGCGAATATATCTCGGTGCAACCGCACTGGTCATTGGTGGAGCGCGAGGAGTTTGAGAAACACGCCTTGCCCGTCGTCAAAAAATTTGGCCTCGGCATCATCCCCTATAGCCCCCTTGGGCGCGGCTTCCTCACGGGCAAATATCGGCGCGACCAGCCCTTACCGGAGAGCAAGCGCACCGGGAGCGTGAGTAAGTTGCTCACCGACCAAAACTTTGACCTGCTCGACAAGTTGGAAGCGATAGGGCGCGCGCGAGGCAAGACGCCCGGCCAAATCGCGCTAGCGTGGTTACTCTCGCAAGAGCTCGTGACCGCGCCCATCATTGGCGCGAACAATTTGGATCAATTGCGTGATAGCTTGGGGGCGGTGGGGGTGCGGTTGAATGAGGACGAGCTGAAGAGGTTGGGAGGAGGAGAGTAGTAAATCCTCACCGCCCATTCTTCTGCAACGCTCGCCGCACGGTCGTGGCAAACTCCTCGGCGGTGAAGTGCCCTTTCCGCAAGAAAGTCGAGTCGTGTTGATGCAGGTTGGCGGCCTCGGCCTCGGATAAATCTTCGCCGGACAACACCACGACAGGCAAAGTGGTGGTGCGCGTTTCGGCGCGGAGTTGCGACAAAATCTCAAAGCCCGTGATGTCGGGCATGAGCAAATCTAAGATCATGATGTCGGGGGTTTGGTTGCGCGCCAACGCCAACCCGGCGCGGCCCTCCTTCTCGGCGGTGACGGTGTACGACACGCCATCCAGCATCCGCCGGACGATCTCCAGCGTATCGAGGTCGTCATCAATCACCATCACTTTGCCGCCCGGCACGGTAAACCGTTCGATGACTCGGCGCAGTTCACGGCGCTCGACGGGTTTGGGGAGGTAATCGTTCGCCGCCAATGAGAGCGCCTGGCGCTCCTCCCGCAACACACTGCAGACCACCACCGGAATATGACTCGTTTCTGGGGTGGACTTGAGCGCCTTCAACACTTCCCACCCATCGGTGACGGGCATCAAAATATCAAGCAAGATCACATCGGGCACACACTCGCGCACGAGGTCAACCGCGCGCGACGCATCATGCACCTTGATCACCCGGTAGCCGCCCATCTCGGCGAGTAAGCCAGAGATCATCTTGCGCGAGATCGGGTCGTCATCCACCACCAACACGCGCACTTCGATCAGTTCGGGGAGGGGCGCGAGAGTCGCGGGTGGAGGCGGCACGACTTCGGGGATGGCGGGCAACGAAAAGTAGAACTTGGAGCCCGTGCCCGGCTGGCTCTCGGCCCACATCCGCCCGCCGTGCAGTTCCACCAATTTTTGACTGATGGGCAACCCTAGGCCCGCGCCGCCCGCTTGCCGTGACATATCGCCATCCAATTGCACAAACTCCGCGAAGACTTTGGGCAGGTCATCGGGCGAGATGCCTTTGCCGGTGTCTTCGACACAGACGACGATCTCCTCCGCCTGCGTGGTCACCCGCACGATGATCTGGCCGGTCTGCGTGAACTTGACCGCGTTCGATAACAAGTTGAGCAACACTTGGCTGATGCGCTTGCGGTCGGCTTGCACCTGTGGCAGGCGCGCCGGGATTTCTTGTAACAGTTCAATCGGCTTATCGCCCAACAAGCCGCTAATGGTGGGCAACACACTGTCCATTAAATTGTGCAAATCGAGTTCTTCTAAGAACAGTTCGAGTTTGCCCGCTTCGATCTTGGCGATGTCCAAGATGTCGTTGATCAGCCCCAGCAGATGCCGACCGGCCTCGCCGATGCGGTTGAGCAAATCTTCTTGACCGGGTGACACCTCGCCTTCGGTGCCGAGGCTCATCAAGTAGGCGAAGTTAATGATCGAGTTGAGCGGCGTGCGTAATTCGTGCGACATGCTGGTCAGGAATTGCGACTTCAACCGGTTGGCTTCTTCGGCTTCGCCCTTGGCGCCTTCGGCGGTGGCGCGGGCGGCTTGCGCCGCGCGGAATAGTTCGGCGTTGTGCATCGCCACGGCGATCTGGTCGGCGAGTGTTTGCAACACGCGCACATCTTCCTCTTGGAAGGCTTGCGGTTGTAGGCTTTCCAAGTCCAACACGCCCAAGACCTGATCGCCCACACGCAAGGGCAAGGTAAGTTCGGAGCGCGCACGGGGCAGGCGTTCGGCAAAGACGAGTGACGATTGTTTGGCTAGGTCGTTGATCACGACGGCTTCGCTCGTCTCGGCCACATGTCCGATGAGCCCCTCGCCAAACGGCAAATTGAGATCGCGTTCCAGCAAACTTACCATGTCCATCGGGTCGGCCGTGGCGGTCCCGCCGAGGTGGGCAGTGCGGCTCTTGGGATCGGTCTTAAAAATTAGGACAGCGTAATAATCAAACGTGGCGCGCATCAAACCAGCCAAGTCGGGCAAGAGCGCGTCGAGATCGAGCATGAAGGTCGCGTAGCGCCCGACTTGATTGATCAGGTCGAGCTGTTTCACTCGTTGCGCGAGTTCGCGGGTGCGTTCGGCCACGCCTTGCTCTAGCAATTCCATCAGGCGCAACCGATAGAGCGTGTTGGCGGCGATGTTGGCGATGGCGACCACCAATTGCATTTCGGCGTTGGTGAGCAAAGTCGCGCGCCCGATCCACACTGCGCCGAGGGTTTGTTGTTGCGCCATCAGCGGGATGCAGGCCACCGCAGGCAGTTCGCCGATGAGTTCGGGGTAGAGAAAGCGCGGGTCCTCGTGCACATTAGCGTTGAGATACGGCTGGCCGGTGGCGATCACCTGCCCGGTGATCCCTTCGCCCGCTGACAATTGTAAGCCGTTCCAATTGCTCCACACCCCGCGCGCGAGTTCGACAAAAATATGCCCCGATTGTGGGTCGCGTAAGGCGAGGGCGGTGCCGGGCGCTTGCAGTAATTGCTCCAGTTGGTCGAGGATCAGCGGCGAGAGATCGGCGCGACTGGTGAGGCCGCGCAAAGCGGTAGAGACGTTCACCAACGCTTCGAGTTCGTCGGCGCGTTGGTGGGCTTCGGCCTCGGCGTGTTTGCGCTCGGCCACTTCTTGCTCCAATCCGTCCAGCGTTTGGCGCAGACGGAGTGTCATTAAATTAAACGCGCGCCCCAACATGCCCAGCTCGTCTTGGGTGGCGATGGGCACATTGGTATTTAAATTGCCCGCGGTCACTTTGCGCGCGGCGAGCGTAAGCGCTTCGATGGGGCGGGCGATAGCGCGCGCCTGCCAATAGACCACGCCCACCATGAGCGCGACAAACACAAAGCCCAAGCCAAAAATTTCTTGCGCTAGGCGTTGCGCCGGGGCAAAGGCCTCCACCTGTTGCACTTCGGCGATCAACGCGACCTCCCAGCCCGGCACCCATTGGTAGACGCCGACGACGGGTGCGCCCGCGTAATTGGTATAGAGCGCGGCCCCGCTTTCGCCGCGAATGGCGGCGTTGATGCCGTCACTGTGTAAGCCACGCGGAAAGCTGGCCTGACCGCTGAGGTCGCCCGAGATGAGCGTGTTGTAGCGATCCACCAAATAGATTTCGCTGGTGTGGCCGAGATGCAAACTACTCAGCGCGAGCCGGTTGATGCGATCTAAATTTAAATGCGCCGCCAGCACGCCCACTTTTTCGTCATGCGCGTTGAGGAGGGGCAGGGCCAACGTCATCACGGGGAGGCCCGTCGCGGGCGATAAGTAAACGCCTTGCCACACCGGGTTAAAACGGCCCTGCGTAAAGTAACGCTCGCGCACTTGATAGTCACCTTCCCGTTCGGGCATCGTCGAGACGATGACGCGGCCTTCGGCGTAGGTGAGGATGAAAATTTCTTGGAAGCTGGGGTTGTTGCGTAAAGCTTGCGCGAGGAAGGCGGCCACGGCCTGCGCGGCGGCATGCTGTTCGGCGTCGGTAGTGGGGCGTTGGAGCAGGTCGTCGGCGCGCGCGCGGAGTTCGGGGAGGCTGGCGATAAAATCTAGTTCGCGGCGGCGCTCATCGCTCCAGTTATTCAACTCATCGGATTTGATCGCTACCAAAGATTGGAGTTGATCATAAACCGATTGCGTCAGCGCCTCGCGCGCGCGGAAATAGGCCAAAGCGCCAATGCCGCTCACTGCTCCGAATGACAAGAGCAGGAACGACACGATCAGCCGCGCCATCAGGCTCCGCGAAAAAAATTTCATGGTTGGCACTCAGGGGCAGACTTCATGGCGCGGCGGGGGCGATGATTTTTTCTAGGTTAAATTCACTGTTTTGAATACGCATGAGGACGACGCTTTTAAGCGGATCGCCGCCTCCATCATACCTGATCTGCCCTGTCACACCGCTATACTGTTTGATCCGCGTTAGGCCAAGCCGGATGGCTTCGGGGTCGAAGCGGCCTTCGCTCTGAATGGCTTGAAAAAGCAGGTGTAGGGCATCATATGTGGAGGCCGCCGTGGGCAACGGATCGGTCTGATACGCGGCGCGGTAGGCCGCCACAAACGCGCGGTTTTCGGCGGTGTCGAGGTCTACCGCATAACTCACCGTAAAGTAACTGCCGTCTAAGTTGGCCCGCTGGGTCGGTTCGATCGAACCCCAGGCATCCCCGCCGAGGAGCGGCGCGGTCAGCCCCTGTGCGCGAATGAGTTGCGCCTGACGCGGCACTTCGGTTTCATAGTTGGGCAAAAAAATTAAATCGGGTTGGCTGGTTTGGAGGCGCTCTAACTGCGCGCTCAAGTCCGGTGCGCCAGTGATGTACGCTTCATACGCCACCACCGCGCCGCCTTGTTTTTCAAACGTGGTGCGAAAATAACTCGCCAAATCGCGATTGTAGGCGCTGGCGTCATCATACAACACCGCCGCCCGGCGCGCGCCGAGTTCATTGAAGGCGAATTGCGCCAACACTTGGCCTTGCACCGAATCGAGGAAGGTGGCGCGAAAGATATAGTGCTTGTTCGCCGTCGTCTCCGGGTTGGTGGAGGTGGGGCTGATCATGGGGAGACGCGAATTTTCGGCGAAGCGCGCCACTGGAATGGCGAGGCGGCTAAATTGTGGCCCGACCAAGGCCACCACATTTTCTTGGTTGATCAGGCGTTGCGCCGCGCGGAGCGCGTCTTCGGGGTAGCCTTGATCGTCACCCATGACCAGCGTCACCGGATAACGTTCACCGTTGACGAGCAAGCCGCCCGCTTCGTTAACGGCTTGCACCGCCAACTGCGCCGCGTTGCGATCCGGTTCGCCGATGCTCGCGGCGAATTCGCCGGTGAAGGAGGAGATGAGGCCGAGGCGGATCTCGGTGGGAGGCGCGGGGGTGGGGGGCGTCGAACAAGCGACGAGGCCGAGCCAACACAACCCAATGGCGAAGAGGAAACGTCGTGCTAGACCTGATAGGTCGGTATAAATCGTTAAGCGAAATAAGTGAAGAAGCATAGCGCCTCCTCAGGGGAAAGGCTCAGTTTTGGCGGCGTGGCCGATATTGAATCGCCTCAGCCAGATGCGCGGGTTGAATGGCCTCGGCGTCGGCCAGGTCGGCGATGGTGCGCGCCAGTTTGAGCACGCGGTGAAACGCCCGCGCCGAGAGTTGTAATTGACTCATGGCTGTTTTCAAGAGCGCCGTGCCGGCGTCATCCAACGGGCAATAGACGCGCACATCGGCCGGGCGCATGTCGGCATTGCAGGCGAGGTCGGGCGTTGGGGCAAAACGCTGGCGTTGGCGGGTGCGCGCAGATTCCACGCGGGCGCGCACCGCCGCCGAGGTCTCGCCCAAGCGGCGCTCCGTTAATTTCTCGTACGCTACCCGCGGCACTTCCACATGAATATCAATCCGATCCAAGAGCGGGCCGCTGATCCGTTTTTGATAGCGCGTGACAGTGGACGGGGCGCAGGTACAGGCGTGGGTGGGGTCGTTCCAGTAGCCGCAGGGGCACGGGTTCATCGCCGCGATCAATTGAAAGTTAGCGGGGAAGGTGAGCGAGCCTTGCGCGCGCGCAATCGTCACGACTTTGTCTTCTAAGGGTTGGCGCAATACTTCCAAAGTCTTTTGAGCGAATTCAGGGAGTTCATCCAAAAACAGCACCCCGCGGTGTGCCAATGAAATTTCGCCCGGGCGTGGGTAGTTGCCGCCGCCCACCAAACCGGCGTGAGAGATGGTGTGGTGCGGCGCGCGAAACGGGCGCTGTTGAATGAGCGGCACTTCCGGCGGGAGTTGATCGGCCACTGAATAAACGCGCGTGACATCCAACGCTTCGTCAATGGTCATATGTGGCAAGATGGAGGGGAGCGCGCGGGCGAGCAGAGTTTTGCCCGCGCCCGGCGAGCCGGTCATCACCAAGTTATGCCCACCCGCCGCCGCCACTTCCAACGCGCGTTTGACATGCTCTTGGCCTTTGATCTCGCGGAAGTCGGTGGGGATAAAAGTCGGCGCGGGGTTGAGTTCGGGGGTGAGGGTGAGGGGCGCGATAGTTTCTACGCCGGAGAAGTGATTGACCAGTTGCGCGAGATTGGCCACCGGGATGACCGTGACTTCGGGGACGAGCGCGGCTTCGGGGGCATCCTCGGCTGGCACAAACACGGTGCGATAACCCGCGCCACGCGCGAGCGCCGTCATGGGTAAGATGCCGCGCACATGGCGCACACTGCCATCGAGCGAGAGTTCGCCCATCACCAACGCGCCCGCCAAGGCTTCGGGGAGGATTTGTCCAGCGGCGGCCAGCACGCCGAGGGCGATGGGGAGATCGTAGGCCGGGCCTTCTTTGCGGAGCGCGGCGGGCGCTAAATTGACCGTGAGGCGTTTGGCTGGAAAATAGAACCCCGCATTGCGAATGGCCGCTTGCACCCGCTCGCGCGACTCTTGCACGGCGGCATCGGGCAGACCGACCACCACGAACGACGGCAAGCCATTGGCGGTGTCCACCTCCACTTCCACAATTGCACCTTCCAAGCCGATGACCGCGCAAGAATAGACTTTGGCGAGCATAGGGGAAGTGTAAGCGAGGCTAAAAGGAAGTGCAAATTCAACAATGCCGGATTTGCAAATGCGACGAGAGCAATTCGCGTCTGAACTAAAAGTAAACTAGGATTCACCTTGTAAGGTAATTTAGGTCTTGAATAGCAGAAGGTTATTTTGCAAGGCTGAATTTCTTGCTAAATACAAAGTGTTGATTAATCAAGTCGGTTTTTCGTAGACAAAGCCCGGAGCTACTGTATGAATGTTCCAAGACAGTAGAGCCGCGAAGGATGAGAGAATAAGTGGAACAAATCCAAAAAGTTGGTAAACCACTGGATGAGAGATTAGCAGAGACGGGACAGGTTCGTGAAGATGCAGAGTATTACAAGTGCAATATGTCTAAATGGCCTCCGGTACCAGGAGGGACAATGATATTCCTAGTCCTTGATAGAATGCACAACATATAAACAAACCACAGCCCTGTTTTTAAGTAGAGAGATGAATGAAGACGAATTAAAACAATCTCTTGAGACTCTCCGAGAAGAACTGACGAGAGATGATTTTTTAACTGCGGTTTTGGACTGGTTAGCCAAAAGACCGTCAAAAAGTGAACGGATTATCTTAGAGCGTTGGCTCTATATATGTGGGGCAGATGATCCAGACCGTGTAGCAGGATATTGGGAACCCTTTTTGTACGATAAGGATCAATTTCGGCAAGAAGTGGCAGTCTTGCGCCTTGCTATTTTGGCGAGATTAAAACCAGATGGGCTGGCCTATCGTCTTCTTACAGAATTTTTAGGACAAGAACCTTTACAGGATAAAATGGGTGACATTATTGAGGAGAGATTTCTAAAGATCTTTCCTAGTCGCAAGGGAAGTAGATAACCCCAGGCTCGCGCGGAGGATAAGACCTGTCAAGGATAATTATCCATAGTGCCAATCAGAAGTATCTGTGGATAAAAAGGGGTCAGGGGCTTTGGGGACAACTTCCACTAGCTGAACACAATACCGCTTAACTGCTTTTACGACAACGCCAACCGCTAATTACCATGACCCAAGGGCGAAAGTCTACACCTATCGCTACAATGGCTTGGGGGATCACAAGCGGCAAACCAGCAATGGGGTAGTCACGAATTATATGAAGGTATGTAATGATTAAAAAGATTATCCGACTATTCCTATCTGGAGGAATTTTGATGATGTTTTTTGTTCCCTGGCTTTACAGTATGGGAGGGGGAGCCTTTCACACTGCGGGCATATTGACAGGATGGCGATTGCTCAATTTACAATCCACACTAGTAGCTTATATACCCTATTTGCTTTTGACTGTCATGATGTTTCCTTTTCTTTCAGTTTGGAGCATACCCTTTGTCGCCATGTTCAATATCTACTTGTTTTTTTGGCCTAATTCTAAATGGCTTGAAATTTACTGGATAATTCTAGCAGTTTCATTGTTAGCGATGATAATGACCGCTATTCCATTGTTAACTGGAGGACACCCTCTCTATGGGTTTTGGCTTTATCTAGGTTTACTGTGTTTTGCTTGTTTGTGGGAGTTTATTCAATTGCTCTA
>Ga0315912_10001592_pt1 | contig 27008 bp, 23 predicted proteins | sample VfabasoilMG_FD_204469 | JGI IMG/M metagenome (GOLD analysis project Ga0315912, IMG submission 204469) | Garden soil microbial communities collected in Santa Monica, California, United States - V. faba soil | ecosystem: Environmental > Terrestrial > Soil > Garden | place: USA: California... | reverse complement strand
CCGGCACCTACATGGAAATCGGTTTCGCTCCGGGTTACGCAGCGAGCAAGGCGAGCATTGCGTTCCCGATCAAGATCGGTCTGAGCTTGAGCGATTACTACGAGAACCCTCTGACTGGTGAGGACAGTAAGTTCGGCTACTTCAGCATCGCGGGAATCGTGACCGTGCCGATCGCGACGGGGAGCTTCGGGTCGTGGAACATTCACGGCGGCGTAGAATACCAGGCGCTCGGCGACACGACGAAGTTCTTCAACGGAGACGAAGGCAATCAGGTGATTGGGTCCTTCGGACTCGGGTTCTCTTACTAACGCCGAGCCTCTTTCGGGAGGCCGCGCATGCAGCGGAGCAAGACGGCGGTTCGGTGGCTGAGTGTTTGTGTGCTGACGATTCTCGTGTCAGCGGCCACCGCGTCGCCCACGCGGGCGCAGGGCTCGACAGACCCGAACCCTGGCGCCCTCACATTGACCGGCGGGTTCGACTTCGCCAACGCGTACTTCTTCCGCGGCATCTTTCAGGACGACACCGGTGTCGTCATGTGGCCCTACGGCGATCTTGGCTTCGCGCTGCACTCGGGCGACGGCGTGCTCAAGAGCGTCAGTGTGAACATCGGGACGTGGAACAGTCTGCACACCGGTGACGCAGGAAGTAGCGGCCCGAGCGGCAAGCTGTGGTACGAGTCGGACTTTTACGCGGGCGCAAGTGTTGGCTTGGGGAAGAGCACGACGGCTGGTGTGACCTACACGGCTTATACCAGCCCGAATCAGATGTTCGGGACCGTGAAGGAGCTCTCGTTCAAGGTGTCGTTTGACGACAGCGGGCTATTGGGAGCAGCAGCGGTGAAACCATACGCGCTACTCGCACAGGAGCTCGATGGGCAGGCGGACGGCGGTGCGAACGAGGGCACGTATCTCGAGCTGGGGATCGGTCCTGGTCATTCGTTTTCGAAGTTGAGCGTGACGGTGCCGGTGAAGGTTGGTCTCAGTCTCAGCGACTACTACGAAGGGATCAGCGGTGATGACACCTTCGGATTTCTGAGCGTAAGTGGCGTCGTGACAGTTCCATTCAGCAGCGCGCCGACCAGGTTCGGCAGCTGGAATATTCATGGAGGTGTTGAGTTCCTGATGCTGGGTGACCGCAACGAGGCTGTCTTTGGCGACAGTTCACATGTGATTGGCTCTATCGGCATAGGTCTCAGCTACTGAGGCGTCCGCGTTTGGACCTGACGGACGCTCGCGGCGTCCGATGTCACGTTCACTTGCGCGTATGCTTGAGTCCGCTAGGGGAGACAATCACGTTATGGCACTCACGCAGCCGGGCCCGAGTGGTCCGGCGCACGTCGCAGCGCTCGAGGCAGCGAGGTCAGAGCTTCAATCCGATGTATTGCGCGGGGTAGGAGGGCGGTCGGCGCTCGAGCGCTACTCCGACCGCGTTGACGCCATGCTGCGGCAGTTGTTTGCCGAAGCCGGCGGAGCGGACCACGACGTCGTGGTGCTGGCGCTCGGAGGCTACGGCAGACGCCATCTGTGTCTCCACTCGGACATCGACCTCCTGATTCTGTTCGGCGCCCGCATCGACGAACAGTTCCTGCGGGCGTTTTTGAACCCGCTGTGGGATCTCGGCGTCGTGGTCGGGCACCAGGTGCGTGAGCTCGACGAGTTCTCGACCCTGGAAGCAGACAACCCCGAGTTTCTGCTGGCGCTGCTCGATGCGCGTCCGGTGGCCGGGGTTCGAGTGTTGTTCGATCGGTTTCGTAGCGTGTTTCACACGGCCTCGACGCACGCGTACATCTTGAAGTCGCTGCTCGAATTGATCGATGCGCGGCACGCAGGGTTCAACGCGACGCTGTATCAGCTCGAGCCCGATGTGAAGGAAGCGCCTGGTGCGCTCCGCGACCTGACGGCGGCGCGCACGATCGCGATGCTGACCGATCCGCTGCTGCTGGGGCGGGGGCCAGCCGATCCGGCACGAGTCGATCAGGCGGAGGATTTCCTGCTGCGCGTGCGCTCCACGCTGCATCTGAATGCGGGTCGTAATCAGAACACCCTCAGTCACGAGGCGCAGGAGCGGACTGCGGAGTTGCTGGGATATCCCGGCGCCGAGCCACGTCAGCGGGTCGAACGCCTCATGAGCGACTACTTCCGGCACGCGCGGACCGCCCATCGCTCTCTCTCGTGGGCACGCAAGGGCGCTCCCGTCCCGGTCGGGCCGAACCTCGGCATCTCGCGCGACGGCATCCGGTTTCTCGATCCGATCCAGGCCGCTCGCAATCCCGCAACCTGGGTCGGCGCGTTCCAGGCCGCGATCGATGCCGATACGACCGTGTCAGAGGAAGCGCTGTCGTGCGTCCAGCAGCACGTCGATCGATTTCGCGCGGACGACTTCTTCCCGGAGGCCGCCGACCGCGCAGCCTTGCTCAACCTGCTGAAGCCGAAGAAGGGGCTCTACGACCGGCTGTCGGAGATGCACGACTGTGGCCTGCTTGGCCGCGTGTTCCCCGAGTTCCAGGCGATCTCGTGGCGGGTGGTTCGCGACTTCTACCACAAGTACACCGTTGACGAGCACACGTTGCTGACGATTCGCAACCTCGAACGCATCTCGACGACGGAGGTGCCCTACCGCCTGCGCTTCCGCAATATCCTGGGCGAAATCGATCGCCCCGAGCTGCTCGTGCTGTCGCTCCTGCTCCACGACGTGGGCAAGTGGCGGGACGACGACCACGCCGTCGAGAGCGTGCGAATGTCCGTCGAAGCGCTGGAGCGCCTGGGGCTCGATGGCGATGGCCGCGAGACGGTTCTGTTCCTGATTCGCCATCACGTCCGCATGTCGCTCGTGGCTTTTCGTCGCGATACCGAAGACCCCGACATCGTCAAGGATTTCTCCGCGTTCATCGGCAACGAAGAACGGCTCAAGATGCTCACGCTGATGACGCTGGTGGACGTCGAAGCGGTGAGCCCGGAGACGCTGACGTCGTGGAAAGAGGAACTGCTCTGGCGGCTGTACGTCGATACCTACAACCACCTGACGCAACGCTACGGCGACGAGGTGATCGAGCGGAATCAGGCCGGGCTGAACGATTTGTTGAAGCAGCGGCCGGACGATCTCTCGGTCACGGAGATCACGCGCTTCCTCGAGGGGTTGCCGCAGCGCTACCTCCAGCTGTTCGCGCGCGATGTCATCTACCGGCACGTTCGGCTCGCTCGCGACATTCATCCGGACGAAGTGCACCTGTCGCTCGAGCGTGATGAGGCGTCCGTCTGGTCGCTTGCCGTGGCCACGCTCGACAAGCCGTTTCTCTTCTCAAACATCTGCGGCGTGCTGTCGTCGTTCGGCATGAACATCATCCGCGGACACGCGCTGACCAACCCGAATGGGCTGGTCCTCGACGTGTTCCAGTTCACGGACGACGAGCGGTTTCTCGAGCTCAATCGCGACGGGCAGGAGCAATTGCTGACCGTGCTCGAGGAGGTCGTTTCCGGCCGGGCGGACGTTGCGTCGCGGCTGCGCCCGCGTGAGCAGGGTGTGCTCCACGCCAGGGGCGCTCCGAGGTTTGCGCCGGTGGTGCGGGCCGACAACCAGGCGTCGGGACGCTACACCATTCTCGATGTCGTGGCGACGAACGCGCTTGGCCTGCTGTATCGCATCAGCCGCGTCATTTCCAAGCAGGGATGCGACGTCGACCTCGTGCTGATCGCGACCGAGGGCGAGAAGGCGATTGACGTGTTTCACATCACCAAGGGTGGATCGAAACTGACCGAGGCGGAGCAGCAGGCGCTGACGTCCGACCTACATCGCACACTGGAGGGTTCACAATGAAGTTGATCAAGTGCATCATTCGTCCGAACAAGGTCGATGAAGTCAAGGACGCACTCGCCAAGCTGAGTATCGCCGGCATGACGGTGACCGAGGTTCGTGGCCACGGCAAGCAGAAGGGCCACACGGCTATCTACCGCGGTAAGGAATACAACGTCAGCCTGCTGCCGAAGATGGAGATCGAGATCGTCGTCCCCGACAACATGGCCGACGACGTCGTGAAGGCTGTGGTGCAGGCGGCGCGAACTGGCGAAATCGGCGACGGACGCGTGTTCGTCCTCCCGGTGCTCGAGAGCTATCGCATTCGAACCGGCGAAAAGGAGTCCTGATCGACACCGCGGTGGCAGCGCCCCGTTCCGTGATCGTGGGACGCGGGGCGCAGCGACCTCACCCCGGGTCACGCGTCATGACTAATCCGACGATCATGTCGCCAGATTTTTCAATCCATACACTCTCGTCTGAACTCGATCCCAGGTGCGGCGCACGCGATCGCCGCGTACCTCAGTTGTCGGCCAGTTCCAGCGGTGATCGCCGCCCGCGCTCGCGCGCGATCTGGCATCGGCGTTGCCAGCAGGATCAGCGGTCCCGCGGCGCATGGCTTCTCACCGGATTCCGTTTGACTCGCTTTCGGCCGCTGAACGCAGCCGTCTGATCGCCGACAACGATCGTCTGCGGCAACAGCTGCGCGATCGTCATCGCATGGCCGACCTTGCGGGTGACAGCCGTGCCATTCGTCGCCTCTGCGAGTTGATCGCTCAGGTCGCGCCATCACCGCACAGCGTGTGCCTCCAGGGCGAGGACGGAGTCGGGAAGACGCGCGCCGCCCGTGCCATCCATGCGGCCTCACCGCGATCCGCGGGCCCCTTCATCACCGTCAGTTGCCGGTCGCTGCTCGAAGCTGACGTTGACGCACAACTCTTCGGGCCGGCAGGCACCGCGACGAGCGATGCCGCGGCGACGGGCGGATGCGTTGGCAGGGCTGAAGGCGGCACGCTGTTTCTGGATGACATCGCCGACCTCGGTCCCGTTGCGCAAGAGAGAGTGCTGACGCTCGCGCGCGATCGTCACAAACAATCTGGCAGCGTGTCCGCTCAGGCCGACGTTCGAGTGATCGCGTCGTCTACTCGGGATCTCAAGCAGGAGGTTGCCGCCGGACGATGCCATCGGGATCTGTGGGAGCACCTCGGTGCCTTGACGCTGCAGATTCCGCCGCTCCGCGAGCGCAAGGGCGATCTGCAGGTGCTGACCGACCTGTTCGTCGAGCAGTTTGCTCGCGAGCACGTGCGCGGCGTCCGGGGCGTGTCGACTCGCGCGATGGACATGCTGATGAACTACGACTGGCCGGGCAACGTCGCTCAACTACGCATGACGATCGAGCGGGCAGTCGTCATGACGAGCGGTCCGGTGATCCACCATCACCACCTTCCGGTTGAGATTCAAACGTCCGGCGAGGCGACGGCGCCGATGCTCGGGCTGAGCGAAGCGCTCGAAGCGTACGAGAAGGAACTGCTGCAGGACGCGCTGCGCCAGGCGAGGGGGGTGCGGTCGCACGCCGCGCGCCTGCTCATGACATCAGAACGTGTGTTCAGCTATCGGCTCCGGAAACACGGGATCGACACGAGACGCTTCAAAACGTCGTGAGTCGTTATTCGTGTCTGAGCGCTTCGATCGGATCGAGCCGGGACGCGCGAACGGCAGGCACCATCCCGAAGAAGATGCCGACAGCGGCCGAGAAGCCCAGGCCGATCGCAAATGACCACCAGGGCAGCGAGATGGGGAAGCCGGTCGCCAAGCTGATTGCGACACCGATGCCGCTGCCGCACAGGATTCCCAGGACGCCGCCGACAGACGTGAGCACTGCGGCCTCGGACAGGAACTGCAGCAGGATTTCCTGGCGCCGCGCACCAAGTGCCTTGCGCACGCCGATCTCGCGAGTGCGCTCGGTCACCGAGATCATCATGATCGCCATCACGCCGATGCCGCCCACCATCAGTGCGACGGACGAGATCACAACGAGCGCGAGGAAGACCGCGCGGCTGATCTGATCCCACAGCCGCAGGATCGCGTCCTGACCGCCGATCTCGAAGTCGTTTGGTTCATCCAGCTTGAGACCATGGCGGATGCGCATGATCTCCTCGACTTCGGCGACCGTTTGATCGCGCGTCGCGCCCTCGACCGGCACGATCGTGATCTGCGCGCTGCTGCCGCCGCCGAACCGCTGCCGCGCGTTGGTAGCGAAGACCACTTGGTGTGTCGTCTGAGGAATGACGACGAAGTTATCGGCTTGGGGGAACGGTGCCGGCCGCTTGCCGAGGACGCCGACGACGGTGTACTCGATCGCGCCGATGCGAACCTTCTTGCCGATCGGATCGATGCCCGAAGGCTCGAAGAGCGCCTGATACGGGTTCGCGCCCAGCACGACAACGCGGCGCCGGCGCAGCACTTCGGCCTGGGTGAAGAACCGGCCGAACGACAGCTTGACGAAGTTCACCGTGGCGAACTGTTCGGTGGCGCCGAGCACGGCGCCGGTCGGCGTCCGCTGGCCACCGTAGAACACTCGTTCGGCCGTCTGGCCGCCCAGGCCCTGACCCATCCAGATGTCCACGACACCCACTGACGGGGCCAGCCGTTCGATGGCGTGGGCATCGTCCACGGTGAGATTGGGCCGGCGGATCAGTTCGGAGAAGTCGGCACCCGAGGCCAGACTGACGGCGCTGGCCTTGCTGAGGATGATCGTGTTTGGACCGAGCTCGCGGATCATGTTGCGCAGCGACTCGTCGAAGCCGCGAATCAGCGAGGTCATGCCGACAATCGACGTGATGCCGATGACGACTCCAAGGATCGTGAGCGCCGATCGCATCTTGTTCGAGCGCAGCGTGTCGAGCGCCATCACGAACACTTCGCGCCAGAGGCCTCTATTCACGTCTCAGCGCCTCGATGGGATCGAGCGAGGCCGCGCGTGACGCGGGGTAGGCGCCGAAGAACAGACCGACGGCGGCGGTGATTCCGACGCCCAGCACGACCGACCAGATTTCGAGCCGCGCCGGCAGCGGCGTGAGCGCGGCGATCAGCGTCGCGATGAGCGACCCGAGCAGGATGCCGATCACACCGCCGAACGTCGAGAGCGTGATCGATTCGGTGAGGACCTGCGCCATGATGTCCTTGCGCTTGGCGCCGAGCGCCTTGCGCAGTCCGATCTCGCGGGTCCGCTCGCTCACCACCATCAGCATGATATTCATGATGACGATGCCGCCGACGACGAGCGACAGCGCGACGATGCCGACGAGGACGGCGAAGATGCCGCTCGTGACCTGACGATACAGGTCGAGGATGAAGTCGGAGGTGAGCGTGCCGAAGTTGTTCGGTGCCGACGGCTTCAGCCGCCGTGCGACGCGGAGTGCGACTGTCGCATCGTCCATCGCCTCGGACATGCGGTCGGTCGAGACCGGCTTGACCATGAGCGTCAGGGACTGGCGCGCGCCGAACAGCCGCTGATACGCGCCGAGGGGAATCACCGCGAAGTTGTCCTGCGAGTCGCCGAAGAACGATCCCTTCTTTTCGCTGACGCCGACGACGCGGAAGCCGATGCCGGCGATCTTGATCGTCTTTTCGAGCGGATCGATCTCCCCGAACAGCCGGTCGGCCAGCGTAAAACCGAGAATCGCGACCTGTTGTCCGCGTTCTACTTCAACGGTACTCATCATCCGTCCGCGTTCGGCGTTGAACGTCGAGAAGTCGGCGTAACTGGACGTGACGCCCTGGATGTTGGCGTTGTCGATTTCCTCGGTCCGGTAGGAGACCGTCGCGTTGCGTCCGGCCTGGGCAGCGACTGATGCGATGAGCGGACTGAACCTTCGGATGGCGTCAGCCTCGTCAACCGTGATGAGCGGATTGTTGCGATTGCGCTCGGCCTCGTCCTCGTTGAAGACCGGAGGCGTACGCTGCACCGTGAAGTTGTCGGCGCCGATGCCGCTGACGATCGCGTCCGACACCATCCCGTTCATGCCTTGAATGAGGGTGACCACCGTGACGATCGACGTGACCGCCACGATGTTGCCGAGCACCGTCATGAACGATCGCAGCTTGTTGGCCCAGATGGCCTGCAGCGCGATCAGGATCGAGTCGAGGACCTGGTTCACTTGTTCGTCGAGGACTGGTTGCGATTCCGGTTGTTCTGCTGAACCTTGACGTCGCCGCCGTCCGAGAGCTCTCGAACGGAGTTGAACGGGCCGGTGATCACCTGGTCGCCGGCTTTCAGTCCAGTGAGTACCTCGAAGTACTGTTCGCCGGCGATGCCCACCTTGACCGGTGTAAACACGCCCTTGTTGTTGGCGACGACGAACACGCCTTCCGTTTCCTTCCGCGTGTGCCCGGGCGGTGGCTCGTTCGACGCACTGAGCGGTGTCTCGATGTTCGTACCGCGGCGGCGGCGGTTCGGTGTCTCGCGAACCATCTCGCCCTTGTCGTTGTAGAGCATCTCGCGCACGGTCAGCGCCTGGATCGGCACCGACACGACCTCCTTCCGTTTGGCGGTCGTGATTTCAGCCGTACACGTGAACCCGGGGCGAATGTCAGGCACCGGTTCCTCGAGCGTGACGACGACCTTGAAGGTCGTGGCCTGCCTCTGTCCCGTGTTCTGCGTGCTCGTCTGAATTGGGCTGTTGCCGATCTCGGTGACGCGTCCTTTGAACGTGCGATCGGGAACCGCGTCGATGGTGACCTTCGCTTCCTGATTGAGCATGACCGTCGGAATTTCGGTCTCGTCGACTTCCACTTCCGCTTCGATGACCGACATGTCCGCGATCGTCAGTAGCACTGAGCCGGCGTTGTTCATCGTTCCCACAACCGCTGTTTCACCCTCTTCGATACTACGGCGCGTCACCAGGCCGTCCATCGGCGCCGTGATGATGATCTGATTCAGGTTGTACCGCGTCGTAGACAGGCCTGCCTGTTCCTGTTTGATGCGCTGCTCATTGGTTTCGATGTCTTGCTGCCGCGCACGAAGATCCGTCTCGCGAACCGTGACATCGTTTTGCGCGCGCTCGAGGTTCTCGCGAGTCGTCAGCCCTTCTTTCCACAGATCTTCCTGGCGTTTGAGGTTCTGACGAGCGAGCTCGAGGTTCGCACGCCCCTGTTCAACCGAGGTGCGCGCGGACGCGAGAGACGATTGGGCTGCGGCTACACTGGCCTCGCCGCGTTGCAGTTGTCCCTCGAGTTGTTTCGGGTCGATCTCGAGCAGGAATTGCCCGGACTTCACGCGCTGGCCTTCTTCAACCGCGATGCGAGTGACGCGCCCCGGAGTCTGGGCCGAGACGTTGACCTGACGCTTGGGTTGAACTTTGCCCGACGCCGAGACGATCGCTTCAAGGTCGCGCGCTCGCAGGGCCTCGGCCTGAACCGTGAGGCCCGTGTCGCGACGGTAATACAGGTTGGCCGCGACGACCGCGGCGGCAACCAGGACGACCCCCAGAACGATGAGAACCTTCTTTCCTGTCATTACCGCTCCCCTAGGAACCCGACGTGAAAACCGCGATCAGCAACGCGATGGCGATGTAGAGCCCGATGAATACCGTCGCGATGGGCCCCGTTTTACGCTTGTAGAGCACGCCGAGCCCTATAGCGAGAACGACCATCCACCACAGCAGGAACATATCGATTGACCGGAGCATCACCGCCAGAAACGACGTCTCCTCTAACATCGGCAGGAAGACGCCAAGGTTGGCGCCTGGTGGACGTACTCCGACAGGTTTGGCGCCAATGGCCAGCATGCCGGCGATGAAGAGCGCCGAGAACGCCGGGATGAAGCCGGCGTGATTCATCACCGCGAAGACCTGCTTGAAGGTACCGTTACCGCCCATTAACGTTGTGAAGATGCCGGTCATGATTCCTGCGATGGCGGCGCCGAACAAAGGCCCCAACACGAAGATACCGACGGCGTAACCAACCGGCACGAAGCGCCCGATGATGCGCTCCATGTTGGCCTCTTGCTCCTCGGAGACGGTGCCACCCCGCGACTCGATCCCCCTGATCTGTTGAGTGATGATGGCGTCCTGCATATCCGGCGACGACAGGATGAAGTAGTACCCCGCGGACGTCATGAGAAGGGTCACCACCATCACACCTAGCCAGCGAGGCTTGGCGGCCACTGCCGCGAATGTCTCTCGCGGGGAGAAGAGCACCCCGATTATTCGGGCCACGAGGCCAGGAGACGGCTTGTTTTGTACGCTGTCAGGAACCGATGCAACGTCGGTCACGGGAGATGCCCCTCAAATGGAAGTCGGATTTGGCTGCCAGGCCGAGTGGCCTAGCACTGCGGGGTCAACACAAACTCCTGATACGAAAGTTCTTGGCTTCGGTTCCCTCTATTTTGCCTCATGATCGCCCGCTCTGCAGTAACGTGCAATTCTTCCTGCCGATACACTGAGCGGTTCTCCACGTTTCCCCTTCGAGGTCCACAGTGACGAGATCCCCGGGTTCGATCGTTCTCTTCGCCGTTGTGCTGGTCGCTTTCCTCCACTCTCCTGCGTCCGCGCAGATTGTGGAAAGTGTTGGCAATAGAGCACTTGGCATGGGCGGAGCCTTTGTGGCGGTCGCCGATGACAGCACGGCCACCTGGTGGAACCCGGCCGGCCATGCCGCCGGTCCGTTCTTCGACGTGACGCTCGGATGGGCAACAACCGATATTGAGAACAACCAGCCGCCGGAAAGGCACGACAGGGCCGCCTGGGTCGCCGTTGCCACACCTCCGATCGGGTTCAGTTACTACCACTTGCGAATCAAAGAAACAGGCCAGTTTCGCACTATCGCGCCGGTTCCCGGGGGCCGAGAAGATAGACGAGCCGCAGTGCCCGATTGGTCGCTCTCCGCCAGCCAGTTAGGAGCCACCCTCGTCCACACGCTGGTCTCAGATCTCCACGTCGGGACGACGCTGAAATATGTGCGGGCGAGTGAGTCCAGTGGTCTCACAGAGGCGAACAACGCGTTCGACATGGATCTTGGTGGTCTGTTCATAAAGGGGCCTATTCGAGTGGGTGGAGTCGTTCGAAACGTCCTGGCGGCGGAGTTGGGCGCAGTGAATTTGCCGCGTCAGTCGCGGGTAGGGGTTGCCTTTGATGCGTCGAAGGTCAGCAGCCGGGCAGTGCTCGTCGCCCTGGATGCCGACGTCGACGCGTACGACACCGCCTACGGCGAGCGGAGAGTCGTGGCCATCGGTACTGAAGGGTGGGTGCTGGGACGACGCGTAGGGATGCGAGCGGGGGCCAGATTCAATACGGTCGGGGAAAACGAGCAAGCCTACACGGTGGGAGCGAGCATCGCCGTTCGCTCTGGAATTTACGTGGATGGGCACGGGGCATTCGGGGGAGCCGACGACGAGAGCGGCTGGGGCATTGGGGCGCGGGTCACGTTTTGACGATTCACGTGAGATAGGCCGGTTTCTTCTTCATGGCGGTTCGAATCGGAGAGCTGCTTCTCAAAGAGAAGCGCATAACGCCTGAGCAACTCCAGGAGGCACTGAACTATCAGCGCCAGAACGGGGGGAAGCTCGGCTTCAATCTGATCAAGCTCGGGTACGTCAAAGACGACGAGATCACCGCCCTCCTGAGCAAGCAGTACGGCGTGCCGTCGATTGCCCTCGGGCAATTCGACGTCGATGCGAACGTCGTCAAACTCGTTCCTGCAGAGACCGCGCAGAAATACCAGATCATCCCGCTCTCGAGGTCAGGCGCGACGCTGACCATCGCGATGACGGACCCGACGAACGTGTTCGCCATGGACGACATCAAGTTCATGACGGGCTACAACGTCGAGCCGGTCGTAGCGTCGGAGACGGCGGTCGTCGACGCGATCACGAAGTACTACGGGAAGGCCGGCAGCACGAACGGCAACGGCAATGGCACCGGAGCGGTGGTGCCGAGTGGCCCGAGCGCGCTCGAGATCGCGAGCAAGGCGCTCGACGACATGCCGGTGCTCGCCGACGCCGGCGATGTCGAGGTCCTCGAGGAGTTCGAAGAGATCAGCGCCGAGCTGCTCGCCAAACAGGGCGAGGAAGCGCCGGTCATCAAGCTCGTGAACGTGATCCTGATGTCCGCGATCCAGAAGGGCGCGAGCGACATCCACATCGAGCCTTACGAGAAGGAACTGCGCGTCCGGTACCGCGTCGACGGCATCCTCTACAACATCATGCAGCCGCCGATGAAGTTCCGCGATGCGATCACCTCGCGCATCAAGATCATGTCCAAGCTGGACATCGCGGAAAAGCGGCTTCCGCAGGACGGCCGCATCAAGATCCGCTTCCAGGACGGCGGAGAGATGCGCGACATCGACTTCCGCGTCTCGTGTCTCCCGACGCTGTTCGGCGAAAAGATCGTCATGCGTCTGTTGGACAAGACGAAGCTGATGCTCGACATGACGAAACTCGGGTTCGAGTCCGAGTCGCTTCAGAAATTCGAAGTCGCGATCTCGAAGCCGTGGGGCATGGTGCTCGTCACCGGGCCTACCGGGTCTGGTAAGACCAACACCCTGTACTCGTCGATCGCGCGCATCAACACCGTCGAGACCAACATCATGACGGCCGAGGACCCGGTCGAATTCAACCTGATGGGCGTCAACCAGGTCCAGGTGCGCGAGAACATCGGCCTCAACTTCGCCGCCGCGTTGCGCAGCTTCCTGCGTCAGGACCCGAACATCATCCTCGTCGGCGAAATCCGCGACTTCGAAACGGCGGAAATCGCGGTGAAGGCGGCGCTCACCGGCCACCTCGTGCTCTCGACGCTGCACACCAACGACGCGCCGAGCACGATCAATCGACTCATGAACATGGGCATCGAGCCCTTCCTCGTGGCGAGCTCGCTGAATCTCGTGTGCGCCCAGCGCCTCGTGCGCAGAATCTGCAAGAACTGCACGGAACCGGATCCGATGCCGCCACCCGCGCTGATGCAGGCCGGGTTCTCTGCCGAAGATGCAAAAAAGGTGGTTCCCAATCGCGGCAAGGGTTGCGAGAAGTGCAACAACACCGGCTACAAAGGCCGTGTCGGTTTGTACGAAGTAATGGAAATCACCGAAGAGATTCGTGAGCTTGTGCTCGTCGGTGCTTCCGCGCTCGAACTTCGCCGGAAGGCGGTCGAAGAGGGCATGCTCACGCTGCGTGCCAGCGGACTCAGAAAAGTGAAGGACGGCGTGACGACGATTGAAGAGATCGTCCGGGAGACGGTGAAGTAATGCAAACATTGCCTGAACTGCTGCAGACGATGGTGCAGATGGAGGGCTCGGACCTCCACATCACGACGAACACGCCGCCCCAGGTTCGGGTTCATGGCCACCTGACACGTCTGGACGCCGCGGTTCTGACGCCGTCCGATACCAAGCAGCTCTCGTACAGCGTGCTCACCGACGCGCAGAAGAAGCGGTTCGAAGAGACCTTCGAGCTCGACTTCTCGTTCGGTATCAAGGGTCTCGCTCGCTTCCGCGTGAACATGTTCAATCAACGCGGCGCGGTCGGCGCAGTCTATCGACTCATTCCCGAGCAAATCCGCAGCTTCCAGGAGCTCAGTCTGCCGCCGGTTCTGGCGACGCTCGCCGAGAAGCCGCGCGGGCTTGTCCTCGTCACTGGACCGACGGGATCCGGTAAGTCGACGACGCTCGCGGCGATGATCGACAAGATCAACAAGGAGCGCCGCGATCACATCCTCACCATCGAGGACCCGATCGAGTTCGTGCACCAGCATCAGGGCTGCCTGGTCAATCAGCGCGAGGTGCACAGCGACACCGAGAGCTTCAGCAACGCGCTGCGCGCTGCACTTCGTGAAGACCCCGACATCGTGCTCATCGGCGAAATGCGCGACCTCGAGACGGTCGAGTCCGCGCTGCGCATTGCGGAGACGGGCCACTTGACGCTCGCCACGCTGCACACGAACTCGACGTCGCAGACGATCAACCGCATCATCGATATCTTTCCCGCGCACCAGCAGAGCCAGATCCGTACGCAGTTGTCGCTCGTCGTCGAAGGCATCGTCTGTCAGGCGCTGCTGCCGAAGATTGGCGGAGGCCGCGTTGTCGCGCTCGAAATCATGGTGCCGACGGCCGGTATCCGGAACCTGATTCGCGAAGACAAGATCCATCAGATCTACTCCGCGATGCAGACCGGTCAGGAAAAGATGGGTATGCAGACGATGAATCAGTCGCTGGCGACGCTGTATCAGAAGCGGCTGATCACGCTCGAAACGGCGCTGATGGCGTCATCGAATCGCGACGAGTTGCAGGACTTGATCAATCGAGGCGTCGGCGTGGTCGCTGGCGCCGGGTTGCGCACCGGCACGACGGGAAGACCGACAGGCCGGTAGCCAGGTAGGCGGTAGGCGGTAGGCAGTAGGCGGTACGCAGTAGAGCGGAGGCTTCAGCCTCCGCGGCAGTGGGGTGGAGTAACAGGCAATGGCCACATTTGCATATAGCGGACGGACGCGGCAGGGACGCACAGTTACCGGCGAGCGCATCGCCGAAACGATGGACGGGGCGGTTGCCGCGCTGCGCCGCGAGCAGATCCTCGTCACGCAGATCAACCCGGTCAAAGAGGCTGCGGCGCCCAAGGTGTCCAAGCCTCGGGGCAGGAAGGTCGCCGCGAAGAACCTGGCCGTCTTCACGCGCCAGTTCTCGGTGATGATCGACGCCGGCCTCCCGCTCGTGCAGTGCCTCGAGATCCTCGGCACGCAGGAAGAGGACAAGAACTTCGCGTCGGTGATTCTCGCCACCCGGACCGATGTCGAGAGCGGCGCCTCGCTGGCGGATGCGATGAAGAAGCATCCGAAGGCGTTCGACCCGCTCTTCACGAACATGATCGCGGCCGGTGAGGCCGGCGGTATTCTCGACACGATTCTGAAGCGCCTGGCGACCTACATCGAAAAGGCCGTCAAGCTGCAGGGTCAGGTCAAGTCCGCGATGATTTACCCGATCGCGGTCGTCGTGATCGCAGTCGTCGTGGTCGGCGTCATTCTCTGGAAGGTCATCCCTACCTTCGCCAACCTGTTCGCCGGCCTTGGCGCCGAGCTGCCGCTGCCCACCCGCATCGTCATCGCGGCCAGCAACGGCCTCGTGCGATTCATGCCGTTCATTCTGGTGGGCATCGGCGTATTCGTATTCGCGTTCCGCGCGTACTACAACTCGCCTAACGGGCGCAGGGTGATCGATGCGATCACGCTGAAGCTGCCAGTGCTGGGTCCGCTGATGCGCAAGATCGCCGTTGCCCGGTTCTGTCGAACGCTTTCGACACTGCTGGCATCAGGTGTCTCGATTCTCGAAGCGCTCGACATCACGGCGCGCACCGCCGGCAACGCGATCATCGAAGAAGGAATCGTGGTCACGCGCAAGAGCATCGAGCGTGGTGAAACGATCGCCGCTCCGTTGAAGGAGACTGGCGTCTTCCCCTCGATGGTCGTGCAGATGATCAGCGTCGGTGAAGCCACGGGCGCTCTCGACACGATGCTTGGCAAGATCGCTGACTTTTATGAAGAAGAAGTTGACACGGCCGTGGCCGGGTTGCTGACCCTGCTCGAGCCCATCATGATCTTCTTCCTCGGTGTCGTGGTTGGCGGTATCGTGATCGCGATGTACATGCCGATCTTCGACTTGATCAGCAAGCTGACTGGTTAGTGGAAGGTGGTGAGTGGTAGGTGGTGTCTGTCGCCTCTACCACCTACCACTCACCACCAACCACCAACCGAATATGAACCTGCGCTCCCGTCTTTCGACGCTCATCACCGCACGGGTCATCCTCGTGACCCTGCTGATGGGCTCGGCGATTCTGATCCAGATCAGCCGCCCGGGAGCGTTTCCAGTCGACCCATTCTTTGCCCTGATTGGGCTCACGTATGCGCTCAGCGTCTTCTATCTGGCCACGCTCAGATACGCCGAGAACCATCCGTGGATCGTCGATTTTCAATTCGGCGCGGACGCACTGCTCGTCTCGGCCTTCATTCACGTCACCGGCGGGATCGCCAGCAACTTCTCATCGCTCTACCTGCTGCCGATCATCGCAGCCAGCATGATTCGCTATCGGCGCGTGGCCGTTCAGTTGGCCGCGCTCAGCGCACTCATGTACCTGGGCCTCGTTGCGGTGCAGTATGTCGACCTCGACTTTCCGCTCGCGCGCCGCTTTTCGCCTGTGGTGGATCTGCCGACGGTGCGCGTCGCTCAGTACACAGTGGCGATCAATCTTGGCGGGTTCATCGCCGTCGCGCTGCTCGCCGGATCGCTGGCGGACAGTCTGCGCTCGGCTGGTGCACGTCTCGAGGACGCGTCCGATCGGATTCGCGATCTCCGCGCGTTCAACGAATACGTGATCAACAGCCTGCTGAGCGGCTTGATCACGACGGATCACGCCGGCAGGATTCTGACCTTTAATCGCTCCGCGTCAACGATCATCGGTATGTCTGGCCCGCAGGTCATCGGCCGGGACGTGATTGATGTGATGCAGATGCCCGAGGCCGTACGCGTGCGGCTCGATGGCCTCACGACCGGCCGGAGCCTGAAGATCGATTGCCAGCATCGCACCGCTGACGGCCGGATGATCGACGTCGGCCTTACGGCCAGCACGCTCACGCTGCCTGAAGGGGGGACCGGGTACATCTGGTCGTTCCAGGACGTCACCGACGTGCGCCGGCTCGAACGTGACGCACGACTGCGGCAGCGGCTCGCAGCCGTCGGCGAGATGGCGGCCGGCATCGCGCACGAGATCCGGAACCCGTTGGCGTCGATGTCCGGATCGATCCAGGTGCTCAGGCAGGAGCTGCCGCTCAGCGAGGATCAGGCGCAGTTGATGGACATCGTGCTGCGCGAGTCCGAGCGGCTGAATGACACGATCAGATCGTTTCTGGCGTATGCGAGACCGCAGCGCGCGGCGATGGCGCGTCTCGACGTGAGGAGGGTGCTACAAGACACCGCGCTTCTCCTCCGTAACAGCGCGGAGGTACAGTCGCACCATATCATCGACGTCAACGTCCCTGAGGAGCCGGTGTGGTGTGAGGCTGATGAAAATCAGATCCGGCAGATCGTGTGGAATCTGGCTACCAACGGCGTGCGTGCGATGGCGAATGGCGGGCATCTGCGCATGACCGTGACTCCAGAGCGCGAGCCGGCTGGCGACGAGTGGGTGGTGCTGGCGGTTCAGGATGAAGGGTGCGGGATCGCGCCCGAGGACGTTGACGGAATCTTTCAACCGTTTCGTAGCTCATTCGAGCGAGGCACGGGGCTCGGCCTGGCAACTGTCCATCGAGTCGTGACTGACTACAACGGGACAATCAATGTGGCCTCTCAAGTTGGCGTGGGAACGATCATGAGCGTTCGTCTACCAGTTCACGCGGGCATCAGCGCGACACCGGCGGAGCCCGAGTCACGGAGCGCAGTCGTATGACGCGCCCATCGACGGCACCGCCTTCAAACGACACGCAGGCGAGCGCCCCGCCCGCCGCCAAGCCCCGCATTCTCATCGTCGACGATGAGCCGTCGATGCGGGAGATGCTGCGAATCGTGCTTCGTCGCGATGGATACGACGTGACGGTGGCTGCGAACGGGACGGAAGCGCTCGACATCCTGCAACGCGATCGGATGGACTTGCTGCTCTCGGACATTCGCATGCCCGATATCAGCGGCGTCGAGGTGCTGCGAGCCGCGAAGGATGCGAACAAGGATCTCGTCGCGTTCATGATGACAGCATACGCGTCGACGGACACTGCAGTCGAGGCGATGCGGCTTGGCGCCGTGGACTACTTCACGAAGCCGTTCAACATGGACGAATTGCGGATCAAGGTGCGCCAGCATCTCGAGACGCTTCGCATCAAGCAGGAGAACGTGCTCCTGAAGCGCACGCTGAACACGTCGCACGAGTTCTGCAACATCATCGGCCGCAGCGACGCGATGCTCGACATGTTCAAGATGGTCGAAACCATCGCAAAGACCAACAGCACCATCCTCATCACTGGCGAGTCAGGAACAGGGAAGGATCTGGTCGCGCGCGCCGTTCACTTCAACTCGTTGCGGCGCGAGCATCCGTTTGTCGCGCTCAACTGCGGTGGGCTTCCCGAGACGCTGCTGGAGTCTGAGCTCTTCGGCCATATGCGTGGCGCGTTCACGGGTGCAGACACCAACAAGAAGGGGCTGGTCGAAGTCGCCGAGCGCGGCACCATCTTCCTCGACGAGATCGGGGAGATGAATCAGACCATGCAGGTGAAGCTGCTGCGGGTGCTCCAGGACCGCAAGTTCAGAAGGCTCGGCGGCACGGAAGAAGTGCAGGCCGATATTCGCGTCATCGCGGCCACGAATCAGGACCTGCAGAAGATGGTGGCCGAGGGGCGCTTCCGCGAAGACCTCTATTACCGCATCAACGTGATCCAGGTGCATCTGCCGCCACTGCGCGATCGGCGCGAAGACGTGCCGCTCCTTGCCGATCACTTCCTGGCGAAGTACTCGAAGGCCGCGGGCAAATCTGTGAATGGGATCTCTCACGAGGCGCACGACCTGCTGTCGGCATACGGATGGCCCGGCAACGTTCGTGAGCTCGAGAACGTGATCGAACGGGCAGTGGCGCTGGAGCAGACGCCGCTCGTTCTTCCCGAAAGCCTCCCGACGCAGGTGCGCACACTGGGCGGTGCACCGGCCAAGGGTGTCGGCTCGCCGGCACCAGGTGCCGCGGCATCGTCGGCTGGAATGCCGGACCTGAAAGAAGGCTTCGACCTCGAAGCGCTCGGCGAGGAGTTCTATCGCCACTACATCGCGCTGGCCCTCGAAAGATCGGGCGGAGTGCAGACCCGCGCAGCCGAAATGCTTGGAATGAGCTTCCGTTCGTTCCGCTATTACGCCAAGAAATTCAATCTGCGCTGACTGCCAATTCTTGACAGCGGCGGTTGACACTTCCTGTCAAGCGAACCAAGTAATGGCACCGGTCCGACACCGGACCCCGCAAGCTCAACAAGCCAGTAAGCCTAAAGAAACAAGCCAGTTACGCCGACACGTAGGGTGGCGGCGCGTCGTGGCACCACGCTTGCCTCATCTAGAGACGTTCACGAGGCGCCGTGTCGGAGCGGCGGATACAGATAAACCGGGCCTTCCGGCCCGAGCGCTCTCAAGGAGACTGGTTGTGAAGAAACTGCAGAAAAATGAAGGCTTTACGCTTATCGAGCTGCTGATCGTCGTGGCGATCATCGGTATCATCGCGGCAATCGCCGTTCCGGGTCTTCTCCGCGCCCGTATGTCGGGCAACGAGACGTCGGCCATCGGGTCGATGCGCGCAGTCAACACCTCAGAGGTGAGCTACTCGGCCGCGTGCGGTCAGGGTGCTTATGCGGTCCTCTTCGCGACCCTCGGCACACCGCCTCCTGGTGGAAACCAGCCCTTCCTGTCGAACGACCTGACGGGTGCGGTTGCGCCCCAGAAGAGCGGCTTCAACTACACGCTGGCGGCGGGCGCTGGCGGTGCGGCCGGCCCGAACGATTGCAACGGCACGGGAACCAACGTGACCTACTACACCACTGCGATTCCGTCGAGCCCGGCGTCGACTGGCAACCGCGCGTTCGCGAGCAACCAGGCGGGCGCGATTTGGCAGAACGTCGCGGCAGCCGGTGCGGCGGCTCCGGCCGAGCCCTTCACGGTGTCGGCAACGGTTACGCCCATCCAGTAGTGAGTGTTAGAGCTTGACGGGAGGGTCGGCGGGCGGAGTGCCGGCCACCCTCTCGAGTACGACCAGAGTCCCTGGGGTTTAGTGGATTGTTTTTGAAACCGGCCCATACGGCATGCGCTCACGATGAGCGCCAGGAGAAGATTGTGAAGAGACTGCAGAAGAACGAAGGCTTTACCCTTATCGAGCTGCTGATCGTCGTGGCGATCATCGGCATCATCGCGGCGATTGCGGTGCCAGGTCTTCTCCGCGCCCGTATGTCGGGCAATGAGACGTCGGCCATCGGGTCGATGCGCGCCGTCAACACCTCCGAGGTGAGCTACTCGGCCGCGTGTGGTCAGGGTGCCTATGCGGTACTCTTCGCCACCCTCGGCACGCCGCCTCCCGGTGGAAACCAGCCCTTCCTGTCGAACGACTTGACGGGTGCGGTCACCCCGGCGAAGAGCGGATTCACCTACACGCTGGCGGCGGGCGCCGGCGGTGCGGCCGGGCCGAACGATTGCAACGGCACGGGAACCAATGTGACCTACTACACGACGGCTCGTCCGACGAGCCCCGCGTCCACGGGCAACCGCGCGTTCGCGAGCAACCAGGCGGGCGCGATTTGGCAGAACGTCGCGGCAGCCGGTGCGGCGGCGCCGACCGAACCCTTCACGGTGTCGGCGACGGTTACGCCCATCCAGTAGTTACGAGTTCGACCACAGGGAGGGGCCGGCTGGATATCGCAGCCGGCCTTTCCTTTGTACGGCCGTCCTATAATGCAGAACACAAAAGTTCTGGGGGCTCCCAGGTCTCCGAGTTCTGACAAGAAGGATGGTCATGTCTAGCCGCACCCGTTACGCCCTCGTTGTGCTGTCGGCTCTCGGCCTCGCCGCCTCGATCGCGGCGCTCTACGTTCACTACAGGCTCATCACCGAGCCCGGATACACAAGCTTCTGCGACGTCAACGAAACGGTGTCGTGCGAGCAGGTGTTTCAGAGCCAATACGGGACCGTTGCTGGCATTCCGGTCGCGGCCGGCGGTGCGATCTGGTCCGCGCTGGTTCTGATGCTCTCCACCTGGGGAATGCGCACACCCAAGTCGGATGACGCATCGCGCGCTGCGGGCTACGTGTTCCTGCTCTCCACGATCGGTCTTGCCGCGGTCTTCTACTTCGCGTACGCCTCGTTCTTCGTCTTGCGTCAGGCCTGTCCGCTGTGCCTGACGATGTACGTGAGCGTGATCGGAATCTTTCTGGTGTCATCATCGGCGGCCGGTCCACTGCGCGCGTTGCAGTCCGGAGTGGGGAAGGACCTTGGCGGGTTGAAGGGGAGCCCGATGGCGGCGCTGCTTGCGGTAATCTGGCTCGTCGCGTCAGCCGGTCTCGTGCTCGCGTTCCCGCGAGAGCAGGGCGCAAGCACGCAATCTGCGTCGAGTGCAGCAGCTGTTCCCGCGGTGCCCGTCGAAACGCTCACACCCGAGCAGCTGACCGAAGTTCACGCGTGGCTCGATCGTCAGCCGAAAGTGTCCGAGGTGATGCCGCAGGGCAGCGTCAAGGTGCTGTTGATCAAGTTCAACGACTATCAGTGCCCGTCGTGCCGTCAGGCCTACATCCTCTACAAGGACATCATCGCGAAGTACGAGGCGGCCTATCCCGGCGTCTTCAAGTACGAGAATCGCGACTACCCGCTCGAGACCGAGTGCGGAGCCGGCGGCGTTCACGGTGCCGCATGCGAGGCTGCTGTTGCGGTCCGCCTGGCGAAGGAGAAGAACCTCGACAAGCAGCTCGAAGTCGTGCTGTTCGATCGTCAGTCGATGTCGATGACGGGTGCCGACGTGAAGGCCGCGCTCGAGGAAGTGACCAAGATCACCCCGAGCGAGTTCGACAGTCGCTATCAGAAGGTGCTCGAGTCGGTGCGCGAGGATGTGCAGCTTGGCCAGAAGGTGGGTATCACCGGGACGCCAACCTACTTCATCAACGGGATTCGTCTCGGCGGGTTCCGCCCGGCGGCGTTCGATGCCGTTATCGCGTACGAGCTCAAGAAAGCGGGCGTCACCTCGTAGGAGCCCGGGTGGGGAATAGCCCCCGATCTCCCGATATCCCGATCAGGTATGGATGCGATCAGGACCGAGGGGCTGACAAAACACTACACGAAAGGGTTCTGGCGTCCTCGTCCCTACGCTGCCCTTGAAGACCTGACGCTGCAGGTGGGGCAGGGAGAGGTCTTCGGTTTCCTCGGCCCCAACGGCGCCGGCAAGACCACGACGCTCAAGCTGCTGATGCAGCTGATTTTTCCCACCTCCGGGCAGGCCGAGATCCTCGGTCGCCCGGTTGGTGACGTGTCCGTGCGGCGACGCATCGGATACCTGCCCGAGAACCCCTACTTCTACGACAACCTCACGGCCGAAGAGCTGTTGATCTATTTCGCACGCGTCTTCGGCTACTCGGCACACGACAGTCGCGCGCGCGCGAGCCGCCTGCTCGACGAAGTCGGCATCGGCACCGAGCGACGCTTTCAGTTGCGGAAGTTCTCGAAGGGCATGATCCAGCGGGTCGGAATCGCGCAGGCACTCGTCAACGATCCCGAGGTCGTGTTCCTCGACGAGCCGATGTCTGGTCTCGATCCGCTCGGCCGTCGCGACGTTCGCGAACTGATCTTGAGACTGCGCGACAAAGGCTGCGCGGTGTTTTTCAGCTCGCACGTGCTGAGCGATGCCGAAGCGCTGTGCAGCCGCGTCGCCGTCGTGGTGAAGGGAAGGTTAGCGGCCACCGGGCGTCTGTCTGACCTGCTCGCGAATCGCGCGCGCGCCTGGGAGCTCGTGGTGTCAGGTGTCAGCCAGTCCATCATCGACCGCATCAAGCCGCGTCTGACCGGAGTCACCCCGCTCGGTGAAGGACGCTTCTCGCTCGAGCTCCCGTTGACGGCGGCCCCCGAGCAGTTGCTGTCGGAGATCACGGCGAGCGGCGGTCACCTGGTCTCTCTCAACCCGGTTCGCGAAACGCTCGAGGACTTCTTCGTGGAGCAGGTTCGCGCGACCGATGAAGCCGGTATCGTACGGGAACGGACCGCCTCATGAGCGCCGTTCTGATCGTCGCTCGCGGCGTCTTCAAGGACTCCATCCGCGATCGGGTGCCGTACAACCTGCTGTTCTTTGCCGTGCTCATGATGGCGGCGTCGTTCCTGCTCGCGCAGCTGACGGCCGGCCAGGACGTCAAGATCATCAAGGACCTCGGCCTCGCCGCCGCATCGCTGATGGGGGTCCTCATCGCGATTTTCATCGGGATCGGCCTCGTCGCGAAGGAGGTCGATCGGCGCAGCATCTACAGCTTGCTGTCGAAGCCGATCACGCGAAGCCAGTTCATCCTCGGAAAGTACCTCGGGTTGGTGCTCACGCTCGTGGCCAACCTCACCGTGATGGCGATTGCCTACTACGTCGTGTTGGCGTATCTCGATTGGCACACGCCCGCCAATGTGAAGCTCGGTTGGGAAGCGGCAGCGACAGATCCGATGCTGCTCAAGGCGTTCGCACTCATCGGCGTCGAGCTGATGCTCGTCACGGCGCTCGCGCTCTTCTTCTCGACGTTCTCAAGCACGTTTCTTTCTGCAGCTCTCACGATCGCCATCTACGTGATCGGTCACTTCAACGAAGACTTGCGGTCACTCGAGTCGTTCGGTGCGTCACCGGCGCTCGCAATGCTCGGTCGCGGCCTCTACTACGCATTCCCGAACCTTGCGCCTCTGAATGTGACGGCTGCCGTGGTGCACGGCCAGGCGGTCAGCGTGCAGCATATGTTGCTCGCGAGCGGCTCGATCGGCCTCTACGTCGCGGTCCTGCTCGTCGCGTCCACGCTGATCTTCGAGCGCCGGGACTTCAAGTAGATGTCCACGCAGTCTCGCCGCCGCCGCGCCCTTCACTGGATCGCGTTTGTCGTGTTGCTGGTTGGAGCGATCGGCACGCAGACCGTGATCAACGGCGCATTCCAGCGCTTCACGCCGACGCAGGAAGTGCAGTGGGTTCGCTCGCCGGGAGTGATGCGTCGGCTGGTGCTTGGCTTCGACAGCGTGGCGGCAGACATTTATTGGATTCGCGCCGTGCAGTACTACGGGGCGACGAAGCTCGCGAAGGCCGAGAACAAGGACTACAGCTTCTTGTTTCCCTTGCTCGACATCACCACTACGCTCGATCCTCGCTTCAACATCGCCTATCGATTCGGCGCCATCCTGCTCTCCGAGGGCTATCCCAACGGACCCGGTCGCCCCGACGAGGCGATTGCGCTGCTGGAGAAAGGGATTCGAGAAGCCCCGACCAAGTGGGAGTACTACCTCGATGCTGGCTTCGTTCACTACTGGTGGCGCCGAGATCCGCGAGCAGCAGCAGACTGGTTCCTGCGCGGATCGAAGCTGTCAACGGCGCCGAATTGGCTTCAGCCGCTCGCAGCCAGTGTGCTGGCTGAGGGTGGCGACCAACTCGCCGCGCGCGTTCTCTGGACGCAATTGGCGCAGACCGCCGAACAGGACTGGATGCGACGCACGGCACGCACTCGCTTGCAGCAGCTCGATGCCGAGGCGGTGATCGAACAGCTTCAGCCGATCGTCAACAGCTTCTACGACAAGACCAGCAGATTCCCGATGGGCTGGGAGGAGATTGTTCGAGCCGGGCTGGTCAGGGGCATCCCGCTCGACCCGACCGGCGTTCCGTACTCACTTGACCCGGTGTCGGGTGCGGTAGACGTCGCGAAAGACTCCTCTCTCTATCCCCTGCGGCGCGGCCTGTGAACCTCATAGTGCCCACCTGGATGCCGCCGCTGTGTGCAGTCCTGTTCGGGGCCTGCATCGGAAGCTTTCTGAACGTCTGCATCTACAGGCTGCCGCGCGGGGAGTCGCTCGTGTGGCCGGGATCGAGGTGCACGTCGTGCGGTCGCGAGCTTTCCTGGTACGACAACATCCCGATCCTGAGCTGGGTCACGCTCGGTGGAAGATGCCGCACGTGCAAGGCATCGGTGTCGTCGATGTATCCGATCGTCGAGGCGGTCACTGCGCTCGCGTTTCTGGGCAGCTACCTCTTATACGGTCTCACGCTGCTCGCACTCGTGCGCATCCTGTTCGCCTGCGCGCTCATCGTCCTGTTCGTCACCGATCTGCAGCACAAGATTCTGCCGAACAGCATCACGCTGCCCGGCATCGTGATCGGTTTCATCTGCAGCCTGTTTCTTCCTCCAGGCCCGCGCGATTCGCTCATCGGCATCGTCGTCGGTGGCGGCGTGCTCTATGCGATTGCCGAGGGCTACTACCGTGTTCGCGGCGAGGAAGGCCTGGGCATGGGCGATGTCAAGCTGCTCGCGATGATCGGAGCGTTCCTCGGCTGGAAGCTCGTACTGCTCACGCTCGTGATGGCGTCGTTCTCTGGCGCGATCATCGGCATGGCGCTCATCGCATCCAGACGCGGCAGCATGAAATACGCGCTGCCGTTCGGGACCTTCCTCGCGATCGGGGCCGTGGTGTCCGCCGCGTGGGGCACGCCGATCGTGGACTGGTACTTCGGCTTCTATCAATGAACCTGCAGACCTACGCGCTGCTGGCGAACACGGCGATGATCGTCGTGCTCATCGGTGTTGTCGTGTTCGCCGGGCTTCGCTTTCTGTCAGCCTCGCGCAGGAGCCGCTCTCACACTCGCGAAAGCGGTGACTCGCCGCTGATGGCTGTTGCCCTTCAGGACGCCATCCAGAAGTTGCGCGCGCAGGAGCGTGCGATGACGGAGCGCGCCGAAGCCTCCGAGCTGCTGAACACGCAGATCGTCAACAGTCTCACCGCCGGGCTACTCGTTGTCGATCGCGCCGGCCAGGTGCAGATTCTGAATCCTGGTGGGCGACGAATGCTCGGGTTCGACGCGGCGGGTGCGTGGCCGCACTATACGAAGTTGCCGATCGCGGCCGCACCGCTCGCGGGCGTGATCGAAGAGTGTCTGAGCACGGGGCAGCCGATCGTCCGCCGTGCCCTGGAGATGCCGAACGCCGGTGATGTCACTCACGTTGGTGTCACGGTGTCCCCGCTGGGATCCGATGGCTCCGGCGGCGTGATCTGCCTGTTCTCGGATCTGACCGCTGTCGTCCAGCTCGAGGAACAGCTTCGATTGAAAGAGACTCTTGCCAGGCTCGGCGAGTTGACGGCTGGTATCGCCCACGAGTTTCGCAATGGCCTCGCGACCATCCACGGCTACGGAAAACTGCTCGACCCAGCAGCGCTCCCTGAAAAGTACAAGCCGTATGTCGAAGGCATTCGACAGGAGACTGTTGCACTTGGCGAGGTCGTCACAAACTTCCTCAACTTCGCGCGACCGACTCAGTTGTTGCTGGCTACGCACGATCTCCGCGCCATCGTCGAACGCGGCGTGGACGACCTCAAGTCTGATGCCCGTCAACTGAACGGCGACATCGTCGTCGCAGGAGAGTTCGGTCAGGTGGACGCCGATGACGTTCTTCTTCGACAGGCATTCAGCAATCTGCTTCGCAACGCAGTCGAGGCATGCCAGGGCGCAGGTGTCACACCGGATATTCGCGTGGAGGGTGCGCTCGACAGGGCGCAAGGCGTAGCTCGTGTCACCGTCCTCGACAACGGCCCGGGCGTTCCCACGGACGCGCGGGACACGATCTTTCGTCCGTTCTTCACAACCAAGAAGACCGGCACCGGTCTCGGGCTCGCACTTGTCCAGAAGATCATCGTCACGCACAACGGTCGCGTCCTGGCAACGACATCTCCCGCCGGTGGCGCCTCCTTTCAAGTGACGTTGCCGCTCGTCTAACACCTCGGCAAAATCGGCGTCGGAGAATTTGCGATCTTTTCCGGCGTGTCGCTCGCGTCTGGCGATCCGTTCATCAGACAACTCCCGACGACATCATGACTTGCATCGAGCAGCGTGTGCGCAGGCGGTGCTGGCAGCGCTGTTGCGATAGTCATCTCCATGGACAAAGGCCGATTGGCGACAGACCGAGGCTCGACCCTGGTCGAGGCGTTGATCGCCACGCTCATTCTCACGACCGGGCTTCTGACGATGGCCGAACTGGTGAGAGTGGCCACCGCCACCAATCTCGTTGCGAGGAACGGCACCCTCGCCGGGATCCTCGCTGAACAGAAGATCGAGCAACTTCTGTCTGAATCTCCATCGGGCGGAACGGGACTGCAGTCGTCGCCGGGCTCGCTCCGGCAAAACACTGCTGGATTTGTCGATCACCTCGATGGCGGCGGCCGGATCGTCGGCCGGGATGTGCAACCGCCGCCCTTCGCCGTCTACACACGCCGATGGTCGATTGAACCGACGCCCACGACGACTGGTCCGGCAGTACTGATTCAAGTGCTGGTGACGAGCATTCGCAACCGGGGCCGCGCCGATCAGGGTGCCGTCACGCGATTGCCTGGCGAAGCGCGACTCGTGACGTTGAAAGTCAGGAAACCGCGATGACACGTCAGGACGGTTTCAGCCTCGTCGAGTTGCTGCTCGCAAGCCTGATCACGGTGATCGTGGTCGGCGGAGCCTTCCAGTTGGCTGCACCCGCTCAACG
>Ga0315912_10001591_pt1 | contig 27028 bp, 25 predicted proteins | sample VfabasoilMG_FD_204469 | JGI IMG/M metagenome (GOLD analysis project Ga0315912, IMG submission 204469) | Garden soil microbial communities collected in Santa Monica, California, United States - V. faba soil | ecosystem: Environmental > Terrestrial > Soil > Garden | place: USA: California... | reverse complement strand
GCCTGACGTTCGCGGTCGCACTCGAGAGTGAGGACTTCTCCGGCTGCGGAGGCTGCACGCGCGCGGCGATCGCGCAGGTGTTCAAGCCCGACCAGATGACCGCCAGCTACTACAACCCGACCGACGCGCTGGTCCACCAGGACCCGCGCGTGAAGTCGGCGCTGCGCTACTACGCGCTCGAGATGCGCAAGGCGGGCTTCAACCTCAACAGCCCGGACGAGGCGGAGAACCACATCCGCCACCGCCTCGCCGCGATCACCGAGGGTGGCACGCTCACCGTGGCCGCGATGTCCCCCGAGCAGAAGGCGGCCCTCAAGGAACTCCAGACCTACGAGCTGCGGGCCGCGGCGAAGAACCGCGAGCTCAAGGTGGCGATCTTCGATCCGCTCGAGGCGAAGATCCAGCGGGAGCTGTTCGCACGTGAGATCAAGTGACGCAGTCCCGTTCCACCATCGCATCTCACCGTTGGCCTGGGGGGTGTTGCCCGCCCGCACCGGTGACCGGAGGACGCCATGACGCAACAGCGCATTAGGGTCATGGGTGCGGTCCTCGGGATCGTGCTCGTGGCCGCACTCGCGGGTTGGTGGGGATTCACGCACGTGAAGTCCCCGGCCGATGTCGCCGCTCGCACCGCCGCGCCCACGCCGTCGCCCATCCTGGTGCCGGTCGAGGAGCGCGTGCTGAGCTCCAACATCGTGACCCGCGGCACCGCCCGCTTCGGGCTTCCGCAGCCGGTCTCGATCGCGCCCTCGCTGCTCAAGGCGCAGCCGGGACTCATCACGACGCTGCCGAAGAAGAACGCGGCGCTCAACGAAGGGGAAGTGCTGCTGCGCGCCTCGGGCCGTCCGGTGTTCCTGCTCGAAGGGCGCACGCCGGCCTATCGAGACCTCATGCCGGGGATCTCGGGCGAAGACGTGCGCCAGCTCCAGGTCGCGCTCATGCGCCTCGAGCTCTTCACGGGCCCGCTCACGGGTGTCTATGACGCTGCGACCAGCAAGGCCGTGGCGAGTTGGTACCGCCTGTCGGGCTTCGAGCCGTTCGGGCCCACCCCCGAGCAGCTGGCGGAGATCCGCGCGCTGGAGCGCGAGTCGGCCGATGCCGAGAAGCTTCGTGTCTCGACCGCGGGCGCGCTGGCGGGTGCTGCGCTGGGGATCGAATCGGCGCGCGCCACCGCCGATCACGACGAACGCGTGGCGACCTCCGAGCTCGCGGCCGCGAACGCGGAACGTGCGCGCGTGGTGCTCGATCCTCGCCAGCCCGAGTCCGCTCGAACGGCGGTGGAGGCGGCGATCCAGCGTGCGGAAGCGGGAGTCAAGGCGGCGAAACTGTCGGGCCAGGTGGCGGTGCGGAATGCCGTCGACGCGCAGAAGTCGGCCGAGATCGACGCCCGTCTCGCCGCCGAGCGGGCCGACCGTCTGGCCAGCGACCTCAAAGCAGCCCGGCTCCGGCTCGGCGTGCAGTTGCCGGTGGACGAGATCGTCTTCCTGCCGGCGCTCCCCGTCCGCGTGCAGGAGGTGACGGCGGTGGTGGGTGACGCCGCGCGGGGACCGGTCCTCACGGTCACCGACAACCAGCTCTCGGTGGACTCGGCCGTGCCGCTGGAGAGCGCGCCCTACCTGAAGGTCGGCATGGCCGCAGAGATCTCCGAGCCGGCGCTCGGGGTCAACGCGAAGGGCACGGTGGTGCGCGTGGCGGACGGCCCGGGTACGAACGGCGTGGACGGCTACCACTTCTATTTCGAAGTGCGTGTGGACCGGACCTCGACGCCGCTCCAGGGCTACTCGCTGCGGCTCACCATCCCGATCCAGTCGAGCAAGAAGGCGGTGATCACGGTTCCCGTGAGCGCGGTCTCGCTGGCTTCGGACGGGACGTCGCGGCTCCAGGTCCAGGTGGACAACAAGCTCGAGTACGTGGTCGTCAAGCCGGGACTCTCCGCGGACGGCTTCATCGAGGTGACTCCCATCAAGGGCACGCTGAAGCGTGGCCAACTCGTGGTCGTGGGCTACGAGAGCGCCACCCCCGCCGGAACGCCATGATCGACCGGGGACCCGACGCCAGTACCCCGGTGCTGGAGCTCCGAGGGGTCTGTCGCGTGTTCGGCACCGACCCGGCGATCCATGCCCTGGTCGACGTGGACCTGTGCGTGGAGCGAGGGGAGTGGCTGGCGATCACCGGGCCCTCAGGGGCCGGGAAGTCCACGCTCCTCAACATCCTCGGCTGCCTCGACCGCCCGACGAAGGGCCGCTACCTGATCGACGGCCTCGACACCACCGGGCTCAGCGACAGCGAGCGTGCCGGGGTCCGCAGCCGCCGCATCGGGTTCGTCTTCCAGTCGTTCCATCTGCTGCCCTACCGCACGGCACTCGAGAACGTGATGCTGGCGGAGGTGTACCGGAAGAGCACGCACGTCGGGCGCCGGGCGCGAGCCATGGCCGCACTCGAACGCGTCGGCATGCTCCACCGCGCCGAGGCTTCGCCGGCCAAGCTCTCGGGCGGCGAACGCCAGCGCGTGGCGATCGCGCGAGCGCTCATGGGGTCCCCGAGCCTGCTGCTGTGCGACGAGCCGACGGGGAATCTCGACACCAAGTCGTCGGCGTCCATCGTGGAGCTGTTCGAGGAGCTGAACCGGGACGGCCTGACACTCGTGGTCGTGACGCACAACGAGGAGATCGCCGCCCGCGCACGCCGCCGCGTGCACATCGTGGACGGGCAACTCTCGCACTTGCCGGCCGGTAACGGAGGCGAGACCGCCGCCCGCGAACTGGAGCGTGCACCGAAGCGGGCCGCCGGTGCGCCGGCGGAAGCTGCCGCGGACGCGATCGACCCTGCCGAGCCCGCGTTCACGCTCGCCACCGCCGACGAATCGGACGTGGCGAGCGCGCCTGTGAAGCTTCCCGCGGCCGCTCGCTCGGGCATCACCGCGCGCGACCTGTTCGAGGAAGCACTGGCCGGCATGTTCGCGCGCCCGGGGCGCACGGTGCTCACCGTGCTGGGCGTGGTCATCGGCATCACGGCACTGGTCGCGACGCTGGGGCTCACGCGCACGGCGGGCAACCGCATCATCAGCCAGTTCGATCGCATGGCCGCCACCGAGTTGTTCGTCTCGTCCCGTCCGGGGCGCGAGTCCGGGATCGTGGACCCCAAGGCGATCCCGTGGGACTCGCCCGCGCGGCTCGCGCGCTTGAACGGCGTGGTCGCCGCCGGGACGGTGAGCGAGGTGGATATCGGCGATGACATGGTGAGCAGCTCGCCGGTCAACGATCCGTTGAACCCCTCCGCACTCAAGCTCTCCGTGCACGCCGCCTCGCCGGAGCTGTACCGCGCGGTGCGCGCCGACCTGCTCTCGGGGCGGCTCCCCGACCTCGGCAACTCGCTGCGCGCCGACCGCGTGGCGGTCCTGGGCCCCGACGCCGCCGCGCGGCTCGGGATCCGCGGCGTCGAGCAGTTGCCGGCGGTCTCGATCGGCGACTACCTCTACCTGGTGATCGGCATCTTGAAGGACGTGGGCCGCAAGCCCGAGCTTCTGGGTTCGGTGATCATCCCCGAGGGCGCAGCGCGGCACGACTTCGGCCTCGCCGGACCGCGCACGGTGGTGATCGAGACACGCCTCGGCGCGGCGTACCTGATCGCGGACCAGGCGCCGTTCGCGCTTCGGCCCGACGATCCGCAGTCGCTCCGCGTGGATGTGCCGGCCCCGCTCAAGCGCGTGCGCGACGAGGTGAAGAGCGACCTCGGTGTGATGTTCCTGCTGCTCGGCGGACTCTCGCTGGTGGTGGGAGCGATCGGGATCGCCAACATCACGCTGGTCGCGGTCATGGAGCGCACGAGCGAGATCGGACTGCGGCGCGCCCTCGGTGCCACCCGCAGTCACATCGCGCGGCAGTTCCTGTTCGAGAGCGCGACGATGGGCGCGATCGGCGCCGCGGTGGGTGCGAGCCTCGGCGTGCTGATCGTGGTGGGGGTCGCGGCCTACCAGGTCTGGACCCCGGTCATGGACCCCTCGGCGCCGCTGCTCGCGCCATTGCTGGGGGCGGTGATCGGGCTGTTGTCCGGGCTCTATCCCGCGATGCGGGCGGCCGGCATGGAACCGGTCGACGCGCTGAGACACTGAGGAATCGCGACCGTGATCCGGACCACCAGAGGGGAGCCGTCGCACCGACGGGAAGGGAGTAGCCGCATGGCCGTCCGCATCGCCACACTCATGATCTGCCTGCTGCTCCTTCCCGCCGTGGTCGCGGCACAGTCTCCCGGGGCCGACAGCGCCGCCGCCGGCTCCACCGAGAAGATCGAAGAGCTCGAGAAGCGGATCAAGGACCTGGAGGAGTCGCGGGCGAACCAAGAAGAGGCCACGCGCAGCATCATCCACCAGGCGATCGAGAAGTCCGGCTCGAAGATCAACAGCTTCGCGTCCTTCGGCGGCGTGTTCGAGATGGGGGGCGGGAAGACGCGTGACTTCGCTGGGGTGAAGGAGCACTTGCTGAAGGTCAATGCGCTGGAGTTCGTGTTCGAGGTCCAGCTCAGCGAATGGACGTTGGGCAACTTCGTCGTGCAGTACGGCGACGGCTCGGACCAGCTGTTCCCGACCGCCGACGGCACCGAGCTCGGTGTTCCGCGGTTCGACCTCGACACCGGCTGGCTGACCATCGGCGACGTCCAGCGGTTCCCGCTCTATGGCAGGTTCGGTCGCCAGATCCTGCCCTTCGGCATCTCCACGGGCGAGCCGGTGACGGACGTGCCCACGCTGGAGGATCCGCTCACGATCGAGGGCTTCGAGATGCGCGAGGACGCGATCCTGATCGGGGTCGGCCTGCCGACTCCGGCGCCACTCCCGACACGGAGCGTGCTCGCGCCTCCGCCGGTCAAGTCCAAGATCTTCCGGCCGCTCTTCGGCGGGCTCACGCACGTGCTCGGCTATCGTCCGCCGCCGCCGGTGCGCACCGAGCCGGCCGTGATCGAGCAGGTCGCGCCGCCGCCTCCCCTGTCGCTGGGCGTGCTCTGGTACAACGGCAGCACCGTCAACAAGAAGAACCCGAACGGCGCCTGGTATCCCGGCCAGCACTTCGGGCTCACCGCGGGATACCGCACGCCGGGAACGACCGCGATGGAGTTCACCGTCGATTACAACAGCTCGGTCTTCGAGAGCCGGTTCCTCGAGTTCGAGTACCGTGGGTTCCTGGATGAGGTCGGCCTGGTCCCCGGGATGGCGGCGCACCTCAAGGCCAAGAAGGGTCCGGTGGGGATGGTTGCGGAGTGGAACGGCGCGCTCAAGAAGGCCCACGTCGTGGACGACCGGAACCGGCCCCGCGAGATGCAGCCGCGCGCCTGGCAGGTGGGAGCGATCTATCAGTTGGGCTGGAACTCCGGCGTCGAGATGCTGGGAGCACAGGGGACCTACTTCGCCGTCGACTACTCGCGAAGCCTGGATTTCCAGGGCATCACCGCCATTCCCGCGGGCCTCGCACTCCGGATCGGATCGCTGCCCAGGGAGCGGCTGCTCCTGACCGTGGGCGAGTGGGTCATGGACGGCCTCCGACTGTCGTTCGAGTACGCCTACATCAAGGACTACGCGACGACCGACCGGGGCACGGGACAGTCCGGCAACGGCTGGCAGGGGATGCTCACGTACGACTGGTAGCCGGAGCCCGGGATCGCGGGTGTCCATGACGCCCCGAGACGCCAGGAACCACAGTTCGTTGAGCTGATTCGCGCCTCGCAACAGCATTCCCCTGCGCTTCAGCAGGCCGCCTTGAGTGCCGATGACGGGAGGAGCCTTTCCTGCTCCCGGTCGGGGACCGCCGCCCGGACCGCCCAACGTGCCCCGAGGTGCTCGAATGAAGCCGTCCTGCTGGTGGCTCGCGACCGCGGTCTGCGCGCTGGTCGCTGCGGAGTCCCACGGCGCGGTCCTGAGCGGAACACTGACCGTGCCGCCGGCTCCTCCTGCCGAGCAGCACCGGAACGCCTATCCCGGCCAGGCGGGCTCGCTGGCCTCCCACCGCATGGCGCCTCGCGGCGCCGTGAACGACGCGGTGCTGTGGTTCGAGCGCATCCCCGCCGCGGCCGACTCGGCCCTTGCACGCCTGTCGTGGCCGCGGCCGAAGCTCGCCCAACTCGACCAGCAGTTCCTGCCGCGCGTGGTCTCGGTGCCGGTGGGCGGCAAGGTCGACTTCCTCAACATGGACCCGATCTACCACAACGTCTTCAGCATCTCGGCGACGCGGCGCTTCGACCTCGGCAAGTTCCCCAAGGGCGAGTCGCACAGTGTCCGCTTCCCGAAGCCGGGCGTGGTGAACGTGTACTGCGACATCCACTCCGACATGGCCGCCTTCGTCCTGGTGGCACCGAATCACGCGTTCACCCAGCCGGCCGCCGACGGCCGCTACACGCTGCCCGACCTGCCCACCGGCAAGTACCTCCTGCGCGTCTGGCACCCCGATTTCGGCTCGTTCGAGCGGGAGGTCGACCTGTCCGCCGACCGCACGCTCGAGTTGTCGTACTGAGCCATGCGACTCGGGCTGCGCTGGAAGATCCTGCTGTTCACCGTGCCGCCGCTGCTGTCGCTCACGCTCGCATCGCTGTGGCGAGTCGACCACGACGTGTCGGAGCAGATCCACCGCCAGGTCCGTGACGACCTGCAGCGCGCCTCGGCCGGCTTCGAGAGCATGCTGCGCGCGCGCGCCGCCGCGCTCGCCGTCGAAGGCAACGTCATCGTGCGCGACCCGAAGTTCTTCTCGGTCCTCTCGTTGCCGTTGTCGTGGAAGGACGAGCAGTTCCGCGCCACGGTCGCGGGTGTGGCCGCCGACTTCGAGCGCATCACGCGTGCGGACATCTTCGCGGTGCTCGACGCGCACGGTCACGTGCTCGCCAGCGTCGGGCGCTTCGCGCTCACCCCCGCTTCGCTGGCCGCCACGGGCGGCGGCGCGAGCGAGGCCTGGGCCGTCGCCGAGGGCGGCGTGCAGACGCAGGTCGTGAGCACGCCGATCCTCGCCGACGGCCGCATGGTGGGCCTGCTGGTGCTGGGTTCCGCGGTGGAAGGCGAGCTCGCGCGCGAACTGCGCGACCTGTCCCGCAGCGAGGTGACCTTCCTCGTGAACGGCCGCGCCACCGGGACCACGCTCCAGGAGCCGCATGATCTCGTGGCCGCGCTGGACGCCGCGCGCCGCTCGAACCAGGCGGTGCGCCGGGGCGATCCGCCCACCGGGGTCACCGAGCACGCCACCGCGGCCGACACGTGGCTCGCGGTCGCGCGTCCGCTGCCGGACTCGCCGGCGGGCGTGCACCACAGCTATGTCATGCAGCGATCGCTCCACGCCGAGACGGCCGTGCTGCGCCGCGTGCACATGGGACTCCTCGCCCTGGGTCTCGTCGCCGTCGCGCTCGCGCTCGCGGCGGGCTTCGCGATCGCCCAGCGCATCACCTCGCCGATCGACCGCATGGTCCGGGCCGCCGAAGCCATGGAGCGAGGCGACTACGACTATCCGCTCGATTCGCGCGGCAGCGACGAGATCGGCTACCTGGCCGCGCGCTTCGTGGACATGCGCGCCCAGCAGCGCAATGTCGTCGAGAGCCTGCAAGAGAGCATGCGCGTGAAGCGCGAATTCCTGTCGGTCGCCTCGCACGAGCTGCGCACCCCGATCAGCGTCATCCAGGGCTTCCAGGAGCTCTTCGGAGGCGGCGTGCTCGGGCCGGTGAGCGACGGGCAGGTCAAGGCGCTCGAAGCCATCGGGCGAAGCGTGGCCACACTCTCGCGCATCGCCGAGGACGCCACGCGCATGGCCCAGATCGCGGACGACCAGCTTTCGCTCGAGCGCGAGCACCAGGACCTGGAACCCATCCTGCGCGGTGCGGTGGCCGACGCGCTCGCGCTGGGCCGCGGCCGGTCCGTGCGCGTGGACTGCGCCGTGACGGCGGGGGCGGTCTTCGCCCGCGTGGACGCCGCCCGGCTGCGCGACGCGGTCGGGCACCTGGTCCGCAACGGCATCCGCTTCACGCCCGACGGCGGGCAGGTGCTGGTGTGGGCGCGCGCCGACGAGGCACACACCTACATCGAGGTGCGCGATACCGGCGTGGGGATTCCCGCCAGCCGGCTCGAGCAGCTGCTCGAGCGTCAGTCCCCGATCCGTGACTCGGACAACCACCATTCGTCACACGCTCTGGAGTTCAACTCGGCCGGCCTGGGCCTGGGACTGTCGATCGCCCGCGGGATCGCCCGCGCGCACGGCGGCTGGCTGCGGGCCGAGAGCCGCGAGAACCAGGGCAGCACCTTCACCCTCGTCCTGCCCGCGGCCGAAGCCCCGGGCGCCGTCGCCGCCTGAGGAGTCCCGCCATGCGCCTGCCGCATTCCCTTCGCCTGCTGTGGCTCGCGATCGCGGTCGCGTCCGCCACGCCCGCGCTCGCCGAGGACGTCTCACGCGTCCGCGTGCGCGGGACCGTGGATCTCGCGCTGCACAACGACAACCACGCCGCGGACATCGCCACGTTCAACGGCGCGGACTCGCCGCTTCAGTCCCAGCGCTTCCGGCTGTTCGTCGAGGGCACGGCGTCGCCCAACATCGACGTCTTCACCCAGGTGATCTTCACGCAGGAAACCCTCTTGCTCGACGGGGCCTACGCGCTCGTCACCCCGTGGCGCGAGCGCGACCTGCACCTGATGGCGGGCAAGATCCCGTGGCCGATCGGGACGTGGGCGCCGCGGACGTACTCGAACAAGAACCCGCTCGTGACCTCGCCGCTCATGTACCAGCATCACACGTCGCTGGGCTGGGACCAGGTGCCGCCGAGCCCGGCCGCTCTGCTGTCCGCGGCGGGCACGGGCTGGGCGGGTGCGGACTACGGCGGCGGCGCGGGTGCGGTCGGCATGCCGATCGTGGACGACTATGGCTGGGACTTCGGGATCGTCGCGCTCGGCAGCGTCGGCCGGCTCGAGTTCTCGGGCGGCCTCACCAACAGCGCGCCCGGCTGGGCCTCACCGGGCGAGGACGTGAACGGCGGACAGGCGGTGATGGGACGCTTCGGCCTCGTCCCCACGGCCGGGCTGCGTGTGGGCGTTTCCGCCGCGCACGGGGCCTACCTGGGCGAGTGGGTGACCTATGCGCTCCCCGCCGGCAAGTCCGAGGCGGACTACCACCAGACACTCGGCATGGCGGACTTCTCGTACGCGCGCGGGCACTTCGACCTGCGCGCCGAGGGTTTCGTGAACGAGTGGGAGACCGCGTACTGCGGCACGCTGCGCTCGAGCGGCGGCTACGCCGAGGGCCGATACGGGTTCGACATCGGCGTGTGGCTCGCCGCCCGCGCGGAGGCCATGCGGCATTCCGACCTGACCGCGGGCACGCTCACCCGCCCGTGGGACGACGAGGTGGACCGCCTCGACACGTGCGTCGGCTACCGCATCGCGCGCGGGGCTTCGATCAAGGCCGACTGGCAGCGCACACGATTGCACACGATCGACGGCCCGCAGACGCACGACCTGTTCGTGGGCCAGCTGTCGCTGGAGTTCTGACCGCGGGCGCTGGTCAGAACGCGACGCCCAGCCCCACCAGCACGCGCATGCTGGCCTCGGTCTGGGTGCCGTTCAGGTCCTGGAACACGGGGAAGCCCACCGAGGCGCTCACGCTCCAGCGGCCCGCGTGGCCGGCGCGCAATCCGGGCGAGAGGTAGATCAGGTTCCCGCCCGAGTCCTGGTCCACGAGGTTGCCCACCGTCTGCCGGTCGTGCGTCTCGCCGTTCAGTTCCAGCACGCCGTCGAAGACCAGGCGCGAGTGCGATTCCTGTCCGGGCGCGCCCTCCTGCTCGCGTCCGAGCCGGGCCGAGACCGCGGCATCGACATTCACGCGCGTGCCGAGGTTGGTCTCGTCGGTGCCCTCACCCGTGATCGTGCCGAGCATGTCCCCGTCGAACGAGACCCGGCCCGAGCCCACGGACACCGAGACGCCGAGCAACAGGTCGGTGGACCCTGACCCCGGTTGGTGTTCGGACTCGAACGGCGTGCCGTCTGCGGCGAGGACGTCCGTCTGGCCCGTCGGCAACTTGATCCCGGCGAGCAGCGCGGCCTGGGTCGAGGCCGCGGCGTTCGTCATCCGCAACTGGCCCAGGAGCGTGAGGTCGCCGAGCCCCTTCGAATCGCCGTGCGAGTGCACCTCAGGCACGCCCAGCTCCAGATGGCCTTCGCGGATGTTGTCGCGACGGACATACGGCAGCTGCGCGACGACCGAGAATCGATCGAGGAGCGCATAGGCCAACGAGAGCGACGGGCTCATCAGCTGGTCCATGCTGTGCAGGTCCTCCGCGACGATGGCGCTGGCCTCGAGCACGTCGTCGGGGAGCGGGTCGAACGAGATCAGCTCGAACCGGGTCGTCACGGCCCACGTTCCCTTGGGCATCAGCCGGGCCGGGAGGGTCACGATCGGACCGGTGATCCCGTGCGCGAACCGCCCGGACGCGTGGTGGGCCCATGTCGGCGTGGCGATCGAGAGGAGAGCGGCGGACAGCACGGCGAGGGCGCGTCGGCGCATGGCACACCTCCAGATGGGGGCACTCTGGGAGACGGGGACTCTAGCCCGTGTGCACGCGCCTATTCCAGAGCCCCGTCGCGCTGCCGGAACTCCGCCGTGGTGAGGGTCGGAGACGGGCGGACCGGCTCACGAGCGCACGGCGAGCCGGGGTGGCCGTCCTAGGTGTCCTTGTGCCGCCGGCCGGTCTCGCGCTTGCGGGCCCAGGCGTCCAGGGCGCGGACGATGCGGCGGGGCGGCGGGACCGCGAAGTCCTTGGCGGTGGCGACCCTGCCTTCGAGGAGCAGGTCCTTCGGCTGGTGGTACGTGCCGAAGACCCAGTCGGCGATCGGGAGCGCGAAGAATCCCGAGATGGCCTCGTTGCACGCGATGTTGGCGTGATGCATGTGATGGAAGCCATAGAGCTTGCTCCAGAACGTCCCGAACCGCGGATGTTCCGTCGCGTGCTTCCACCATTCATACGGGCGGTGCTCGATCGCGTGCAGGATCTCGTAGAGGCACATGGACCAGGTGATCGCGGCATACCCGCCCATGAGCACGGGTACCCCCGGCAGCAGGAACTGGACGGCGATCAGCAGCGGCGTGAACAGCGCCCAGAACGCCACGATCGCGTAGATCGGGAACATCGAGTCCACGTGCTGGGCTTCCTCCACGATCGGGTAGCGGTTGAGCACATACCGATCGGATCCCTCGACCAACGGTTGCAGTCGGATCGGCGTCAGGCCGTGATGCGACCGGTGTCCGCGAGCGAACCGATCGAGGATGCGGTGGGTGGCGGAGTGGAGGACATAGCGATGGAACCACCACTCGAAGAAGCACAGGCAGAGGTGCGCCACCAGGAACGAGAGCAGGATCGCCAGCCATCCCGACGCCATCTGCTTCGCCCACACCCCGGGCAACAGGAAGCGGAAGGCGATGAGCAGGACGGCATACTGGCCGACCGCCTGGAGCGTGAACCAGAAGATGGAGAACTTCGCCTGAACTCGGATCAGGGAGAATCGCTCCTGTCTGGGAGCCGAACGGGGAACCCGCTCGTGAATTAAGCACCAACGCCCGTCTCCGCCAACACGAAGCGATCGCCAGGCAAGGCATGCTGAAGTCCGCCAGCGAGTTGGGTAGGGCCTGGTCGGACACCGCTGCGGCGGGACGGGGGGATGGTTCGCGGATCTGGGGCGAAAGCCCCATCTGGACGGGAGCAGCGCGCTCCCGCGACTCGCGACAGGCCGGCGCCGAGGTGTCGGTCCTGCGCCATCGTGTGCGTCGAGCGGAGGCGTCCTCGGCACGGAGCGATCGGCGGGAAGGTTCGGGATGTCTCGTCGAGCTCGGTGGTTGGACGTTCTCGCGACTCGCCTTCATGCTAATATCATGTATGAATCGAGTACTCCGCGAGGCCACGACGGACCTCCAGTCAGTGGCGAGGATCGCGACCCGGTCGGCCGGGGTCACGGAAGGCATCGGTCGGCGCCTCCGTCTGTGATGGCCTCCCCCGTGCACCGAAGCGCGCCCCTCGCGATCGAATCGACGAACCTGAACGAGCACCCCGCGGCACTCGCCTGGAGCCTGCTCGACCGGGGAGTGCTCTCACGAGTCGAGATGTGGCGGCGGCCCACGCGGACCTCGCCCTCCGTCTACCGATTGATACTCGCCGCGGAAGGGGAGGCGGCGGTGTTCGCGAAGCGCTTCCCGCCGGCGCTGCCGACGCTCGAGCGCAGCGTGTACGAGGAGATCCTGCCTCGGCTCTCGGTCGCGGCACCCCGTTACCGCGGCGCTTGCGTGGCGGAGGACGGCGCGACCTGGATGTTCCTGGAGGACGTGGGCGACCGGCTCATGGTGCCTGACGACCCCGCGCACCGTGCGCTCGCGGCGCGTTGGCTGGGTGCGCTCCACGCGTCCGGCGCCGCCGTGAACGCCGAGGTGCGGTTGCCGGACGCCGGCCCTGCTCGTTACCTCGCACATCTCAAGTCGGGCCGCGACATCATCCAGCGCCACGTCTGGAATCCGTGGCTCGCGGCCGAGGACCGGCCGCTCCTCACCGGCATGGTCGAGCTGCTCGAGGCGCTCGAGGCGCGCTGGTCCCGGGTCGAACAGGCCTGCGCGGGGCTGCCGGTCACGCTGGTGCATGGGGACTTCCGGCCGAAGAACGTGAGGATCGTCGGTGCGAGCGGCTCGGAGTCGTTCTGCCCGTTCGATTGGGAGATGGCGGGCTGGGGGATCCCGGCTGCCGACCTGGGAGCGGCGTTCGGAGCGGGCCCCACGGTCCCGTTCGACGTCGCGACCTACCGAGATGCTGTGGGACCCGTCTGGGCGGAACTCGACGAGGACGCCCTGCGCCGGGCCTCGATCACGGGCCGCATCTTCCAGGCGCTGGCGAGCACGGATTGGGCGTGCGCGAGCTTCGTCGTCGAGTCCGAACGCCACATGATCCGCCCCGTGACGTCGTTGCGGCTCTGCCGCACGCAGCTCTCCGAGGCGATCGCGGACGGAGCGGGATGGCTCGAGTGGGCGTGAACGTGGAGCGGTCCGTCGCGAGCGCTTCGACTGCCGAGGGTCTCGTCCCCGGCGAGCCGGACCTGGCCCGAGCGCTCGAACAGGCGTTGGACGCTCCGGGGTCCGTGCGGATCGTGTCACGACGGCAGCTCAAGGCTGGGGTCTTCCGCGTCGAGATCGAGACCCGCTCTCGCACGTTCTCGGTCGTCGCCAAGCGCATGGCGCCCGAGTACGCCCGGCGCAACGAGCGCATGATCCACCACTGGCTGCCGGCGTTGGGCATCGTGGGGCTCACGCCCGAACTGCTCGGGATCGCGGCCTCGGGTGACAGTCGCCATGTGTGGCATGTCTACGAGGACCTGGGTCCCTGGGAGCTGGATCCGCACGACCCCGATCCGGTGCGGGTGACGGCGGTCGTGCAAGCGATCGCGGAGCTGCACTCGCGTGCCGCTGCGCAACCGGTGCTGGCCGACTGCCGGTTGCATGGCGTGGACTTCGGGCCGGCGCACCTGTCGTCGAACGTCCGCGATGCCATCCGGACGCTCGAACACCTGGGCGACCCGGGCCGCGTTTCGACCGCGGAGCAGACCTCCCTGCGCGACCGCTTGCTCGGCCGGCTCCGCCGCCTGCGCGACGAGGAGACGATGCGGGCTCGTGCGCTCGCGGATTGGAGCGGCCCCGAGACCCTGCTGCATGGCGACCTGTGGACCACGAACACGTTCGCGGAGCCCGCGCCGGACGGTGTTCGCGTCCGGCTCATCGATTGGGACCGTGCCGGTGTCGGCCCGGCGAGTTACGACCTGTCGACGTTCGTGCTCCGCTTCCCGCGCGAGCGCCGGTCGGAGCTGGTCTCGCTCTACCGCGCGTCGCTCGAGGGGCGCGGCTGGAGACTTCCCGGCCTTCGCGAGATGAACCTGTTGTTCGAGACCGCCGAGTGCGCGCGTTACGCGAATCGCGTGATCTGGCCCGCGCTGGCGCTGCTCCGTGACGACGCGCCATGGGGATACGACGAGCTGGCCGCGGTCGAGAGTTGGTTCGAGGCGCTGGAGCCCGTCCTTCCCGAGGAGCGCTCATGAGCCGGGGCAACGGGATGAAGTACCTCATCGTCAATGCCGACGACCTGGGTGCGAGCCCGGGGATCACGCGCGGCATCCTCGAGGCCCAGGCGATGGGCATCCTCACCAGCGCGAGCCTGATGGTGGACACGCCGTGGAGCGCCGAAGCCGCAGCCCTCGCTCGCAAGCGACCGGAGCTGAGCGTGGGTCTGCATGCGGACCTGCCGGAGGACGCGGACCGTGCGGGCCCGAGGAGCGCCGAGGCGGCCCGAGACTCGCTCCAACGCCAGTTCGACCGATTCGTCGTGTTGATGGACCGGCTGCCGAGTCACCTCGACTCGCACCACAATGTCCACCGTCAGGCGCGACTGTCGGAGGTCTTCCTCGAGCTCGCGCGCGAATCCGGGCTGCCCCTGCGGGGACACTCCCCGGCGCGCTACTTCTCGAAGTTCTATGGCCAGTGGGGCGGCGTGAGCCATCCGGAACAGGTGGGCGTGGAGAGCATCCTGCGCATGCTCGAGTGCGAGATCGCCCAGGGGGTCACCGAGCTGAGCTGCCATCCGGGCTACGTGGACGCACAGCTGGCTACGGGCTACGCGGTCGAGCGCGAGGTGGAACTGGAGACTCTCTGTGATCCGCGCGTGCGGGCCGCGCTGGGCACACACGGCATCTCGCTCGCAAGCTTCCACGACCTCGCGCGCATCTCGGCGCTCCGGCCGACCGGGTAGATCGCATGCGAACCGTCGTGCTCTCCGCGTTCAACGTCGCCAACTTCCCCGAAGGCGGCGGCCACTTCTGGGTCTACATGCAGTACGTGCTCGCCCTGCGCCGCCAGGGGTGCGAGGTCTACTGGCTCGAGCGCTTCATCCGGAGCGGGGATGAAGCCCGTGACGACGCGGCGATCGCCACATTCACCGAACGGCTCGCGTCGTTCGGGCTGGAGGGCAGGATCATCCTCGAGGTCGGCCCCGACCCGAAGTACTTCCCGGGCGCTCCCACCGTGTTCCGTGGGCTCTCGCGCGAGGCCGCGTACGAGGTGTTCGCCCGCGCCGACTTGCTGCTCAACTTCCACTACGCGATCGAGCCCGACCGGCTCGAGCGCTTCCGCCGCACCGCGCTCGTGGACATCGACCCGGGGCTGCTGCAGTTCTGGATCAGCCGGAAGCAACTCCCGGTGCACCGGCACGACGTCTACTTCACGACCGGCGAGACCGTGGGCACCAAGGACGCGTTATTCCCCGATTGTGGCCTTCCCTGGGTGCACATCCATCCGCCGATCTCGCTCGAGCACTGGCCCGTCGCGTTCGAACCCGGACCCGCGCCGATGACGACGGTCTCGGGATGGGACTCGAAGAACTGGTTGGTGGACGGGAGCTCCCAGGTCGAGAACACGAAGCGCGTCGCATTCCTCGAGTTCAAGGAGCTGCCGCGCCTCACCGGTCAGTCGCTGGAGCTGGCACTGTTCCTCCGCACCGAGTCCGACATGCGGGAACAGCAGCTGATGGAGGAGAACGGCTGGCGGATCCGCCACTCGAGTGATGTCGCGGGGACACCCGAGGATTACCAGTCCTACATCCGGGGTTCGCGCGGCGAGTTCAGCTGTGCCAAGCCCTCGTGCATGCTGTTCCAGAATGCCTGGGTGAGCGATCGCACACTCTGCTACCTGGCGAGCGGGAAGCCGGTGGTGGTGCAGGACACCGGCCCCAGCCGCGCCCTGCCGAACGGCGAAGGCGTGTTCCGCTTCTCCACACCGGCGCAGGCCGCGGCCGCGTTCGAGGCCGTGAACGAGGACTACGAGCGCCACAGCCGGGCCGCCCGCGCGCTCGCCGAGGCGCACTTCGACTCGAACCGGGTGATCGAGCGGGTCCTCGGCGTCGCGCTGGACTGAGTCGGGCGCGCTCGTTTCGCATTGCGCGCGGCGCACGTGGCAGCCGGGCCGCATCCCGGGATCGTGATCCTGCAGGGGTCCTCCACCCACCTGCGCCACGACTACCGATGCGATGCCGACCGCTTCGCGCGCATGGGACTCGTGACGCCGACGTTCGACAAGCGCGGAAAAGGCGAGTCGTCGGGGAACTCCGGTGCGGCCTCTTACGACGTGCTCGCCGACGATGCCGCCGCGGTCGAGATCCTGCGCCGGCTACCCTTGATCGCCGGCGGCGCGTGGGACCGGCCGCGGGCCGCTCCCGGTTACCTGGAACTGGTCACGCGCGGGATCCAGGACCATGTGCGGTAGCCGGCTCGATACACGAGGGAACACAGGGCTGCCTTCAGGCGCGAGCGCTCTTCTTGGATTCGTTCGACCAGGCCCTTGCGTTAGCATGCGGTCGGCTGCAGGCGCTCTTCTCGTCCAAGGGAGGCGTGATGGCCCCGTATCGCCGAAGTGATCGGACCCTGCTCGCCGGCGGCGTCTTGCTGTTGGCGTTCGCGTTGACGGCGTGCAGCAACGACAACAATCCGTACTCGCCCGGCGGCGGTGGCAACGGCACGACGACGTTGGTGGGTGTCGCGGCCGGGGCATCGGTGGGCGGGAGCCTCACGCTCATCCTGCCCGCGGGAACTTCTCCAGGGCCCACGGCCGGCCCATTCTCGTCCCGCGTGGCCGTCAACGTGTCCGGCACGTTCGCCCCGACTGGCGCCGCCGCGATCCCGCTCGGTGGGACATACGACCCGTCCACCAAGGGCCTTTCGCTCACAGGCGGCGGCTATACGTTCACGGGGACCTATTTCTCCAGTGTGCTCAGAGGCAACTGGGTGAGGGCGCCGTCTCCCGCGACGGGCACGTTCGTCCTCGTGCTGGCAACCCCCAGCTCGTCCCCCCACGCGTACTGCGGCAGGTTCACGAGCACGAGCGGTGGTGAGGGCGGGATCTTCGACTTCGTGATCCACGGCGCGACCGTCGACGGCATCGCCTATACATCGAGCGGCACGGAGACCCGACTTCAGGGCACGCTCGGGGGCGGGACGGCGATCACGCTCATCAATCCGCTGAACCCCGGCCCGTTCCTCGCCACCGGCACACTCAACACCTCGGACAACACGGTGAGCGGCACGTACGACGACGGAGCGGGGAACAGCGGGAACTGGGTCGCGGAGGGCTGCTAGCGTTCGATCGCGGGGACCGAGTCTTGGAGATCGCTCCGAGCGAGAGACTCCGGACCTCCCGGCGAGCGGTCATCTTGCGCTGACCGCCCCTCGCGGCGCAGACGCCGCTAGGCCTCGAGGTCCAGGTCCGGGCAGGCTCCGCTCTCCCACACGGCGATCAGTCCATCCGTGAGGCCGAACATGGTGTCCCAGAATGCCGGCGTCATCTCCGGGCCCTCCCCGCGGAAGCTCGCCTCGAGCTGGGTGAGGAACTGGCGATAGCGAACCTTCAGCTCCGCTTGAGCGGCGGCGCTGCCCTTGCTCGGGTCCACCACGTGGACCTCCGGCAGTTTCTTCCGGTGATGGAGCAGGAGAGCGAACTTGTGGTAGTGGCTCAGGTCTCCCCGGAACCATCCGGGGTCGAACTCCTTCCCCTCTTCCAGTGAGGGAGGCCTGAACTCGACCGGCACGCGCGCGCTGCTGGCGCCCTCGCCCTGCTCGACGATGGCGTCGATCGCCCGCAGCGCATCGTCCAGCGAGTGCACCGCCTGACTGAAGCCGTGATGGCGGCCGCTTCGCGGGTGGTACTCCTTGAACGACATCTTCTGGCGGGTGTTTCGCTCCGCTCCGACGTAGCTCGCGTCCCACTGGAGCGCGACCCCTTCCACGAGTGCTGCGTACATCATGGCAATGGAGTCGTAGGAGTGCTCCTCCTCCCAGCGGATCTTCCTGGGAGCGTTGGGCAGCTCGATCGCGCAGAACAGCTTCAAGCGGCTCTCGTCCAGTGCGCCCAGTTCGCACGTGTAGCCGTGCAGATGCCTGGGGAGCGCTTCCTGACGCGGATGGATGAACGGGATCCGGTGCGCTTCGCGGTACTGCGGAGGAGGGAAGCGCGGAGTGTGGCCGAGGGCGTTCGAGATGTTGCAGATCAGCTCGAGGTGGAGCATCTCCTGGATCGCCACCGACTGGACCAACTTGGCCGCATCCGGGTAGGCCGACGGTTGCTGCCCCCTCAGGCCCTTGATGGAGTAAAGCGCGGTGAGGTAGAGCGGGATGGTCCAGAACTCCACGTCCACCGCGTGCTGCAGGTGCTGGTGCAGATCGCGGCGGGTCCAGAGCGCGGGATCCTTCACGCGCGCTCCTCCTTGTAGGTCGCACCCAGCGCCAGCCAGACCAGGTAGCTGAGCGTCAGCACCAGCGAGACGGAGAGCGGAAACCAGAAGGCGAGGATGGTGCAGGACAGGTAGAGCACGAAGGCGCCCTTCGCCTGCCCGCGCAGGGTTCGGATGATCCCCTCCGCGACCTCGCTCTTGGCCAGCGACTTCGGCCGGAGCGCGGTGTAGGTGAGGAGCAGCCAGCCGATGTTCCCCAGCAGCAGGGTGAAGCTGTACAGGACCACCGCGGGAGCCCTGGCTTCCGTTCCCCAGAAGTCGGACATGAGTGCCGTGGGGAAGGGCAGGATCACGTACGGAAGCAGCGTGAAGATATTCGCATAGATGAACGGATCGGAGGCTCGATCCACCAGCTTCATGAACAGGTGATGCGTCGCCCACTGCACCCCGATGATCAGGAAGCTGAGCAGGAATGCGTACAGCGATGGCAACAGGTGCAGGAGGAACCGCCACAGGTCCTGGGTCGTGGCGATATCCTTCGCCGACGGGCGCTCGATCTCGAGGATGAGCAACGTGATGGCGATGGCGAACACGCCGTCACAGAACGTCTCCAGCCGGCTGTTCGGGTTTTCTGCCATGGTGACGCGGGAGGCTCCGACAACCTCGGAGGACCGTCAACTCCTCGTCCTCATCGATCCCGACCCTCGCCTCCAGCCCCGATCGAGGCGCCGACGTGGTCCGGCCGTGTCCGTCTGCCGTGCTCCGCCAACGCTGACGCGTGCCCGCTTGACATATTCCGATATGGGCATATAATTCTTCCCATGCCACGCGCCACCACGCGATCCGACGTCTTCAATGCGGTTGCCGAGCCGCAGAGGCGGGTCATCCTCGAGCTCCTCGCATCCGAGGAGCGGCCGGTCGGGGAGCTCGTGCGCCTGATCGGAGTCGCCCAGCCCTCGGTGTCGAAGCACCTGCGGGTGCTCCGCGACGTGGGCCTCGTGGACGTCAGGCGCGATGGACGGAGCATGCTGTACCGGACGAATGCGTCGGGGCTCCAGCCGCTCCATGTCTGGGCCGGCGCCTTCGAGCGCTACTGGCGTCATCAGCTGCGACGCATCAAGCAGCGAGCCGAATCGATGGACCGATGACCGCTCGCAAACCTGAAGAAAGGAGAAGGAACATGCAGCCCACTGCAACGGCCAACGACCTCACGCTCCGGATCACCCAAGAGATCCATGTGCAGGCACCACTCGAGGTGACGTTCGACGCCCTGCTCGAGGAGCTCGGACCCAGCCACCAGGTCGCCGACGACCGCCCACTCCCCATGAAGCTCGAAGCCCGGCCGGGAGGCCGCTGGTACCGCGACCTCGGAGGCGACAACGGACACCTGTGGGGCCACGTGCAGGCGATCAAGCGGCCCTCGCTCCTCGAGATCTGGGGGCCTCTCTTCATGTCGTCCGCCGCCATCTCGAATCTGCAATACCGCCTCACGCCGATCGAAGGTGGAACGCTGATCACGTTCGTCCACAGCGCGATGGGACTCATCCCCGAGGACGTCCGAACGGGAATGGGCAGCGGCTGGACCTATTCACACGAGCGCATCAAGAAGACGGCGGAGCGCGCCGCAAGGAAGTGAGTGCCCGGCCGATCACTTCAGAAGGAGTCACGCGATGAATACCCAGCAATCGATCGCCCAGCAATTCGGGTTCGTGTACCGGATGATCGAAATGAATGTCGAGGGGATGACGGCCGAGCAGTCGCTCGTCCAGCCTGCTCCCGGCGGCAACTGCGCGAATTGGATCGTGGGCCACCTCACGAACCTCCAGAACAATGTGATGAGCCTGATCGGCGAGGCGCCGGTATGGGAGAGCCCCCAACTCGCATTCGCGGGGTGGGAGCCGATCACCGGCCAGGCGCAGGCGATCGCCTGGGACACGTTGCGGGACCGGATCCTGGGCTCGCGGGACCGCTGCGTCGCGGCGATCGCGCGCTTGAGCGACTCGCAGATGGAAGAGAAGGTGCCGCATCCGTTCGGTGGCACGACGAGCCGCGCCGAACTGTTGAGCCTGCTCGCGTTCCACCAGTCGTATCACTCGGGCCAGCTCGGCCTCGCTCGGCGTATCGCAGGTCTGGAGGGCGCCGTGAAGGGACCCGGGCAGCCGAAGGGAATGGCCGCCGCCAGTCGCTGATCGCGAGCAACCGGTGAGCGCGGTGCGGCGCGCCCTCATGCGCGTTCGCACCGCGCTGCTCGCGGCCTCCAACGTCGACTTATCGTCGACAGCCGGAGGTTCCGCAGTGCCCCAGAGCGCGATCAGCCTAGGACTCGGCCTGTTGGCCGCGTGGCTTTGCCTGTTTCTCCACGAGCTCGGCCACGTCGTGGCGGGACTCGCGGTGGGCTTTCGGTTCCACTTGCTCGCGCTGGGCATGTTGCGGATCGATCGCGGGTCCGACGACCGCGTGCGCCTCCGCTGGAACCGCGACCTTCGCCTTGCCGGCGGCGTGGGCGGAGCGGCGCCGATCGACAAAGCGCGGCTCGGCCCGCGCTTCGCGATCCAGGTACTGGGTGGCCCCCTCGCGAGCCTCCTCGTTGCGCTCGCCGCTCATCTCACGCTGCTCTCGTGGCCGGGCGCTCCGTGGGTTGCGCGCGTGAGCCTCGAGTGGGTCCGCCTGCTGTCGGCGCTGATCGGGCTGGAGACGTTGCTCCCGATCAGGAACGGAGCGTTCGTCAACGATGGGCTGCGTTTCCTGCGCCTGATCGGACGTGGACCGATCGCCGAGCGTGAGGCCGGGCTGCTCGTGTGGTACGCGGAGGCGGCCATGGGCATCCCCGCGCGCGAACGAGACCTTGCGGGCCTCACGCGTGTGCTCGCGGTGCGTGATGGCTCGATATTCGAGTGCCAGGGCTGGCTGTGGGCGTGCGAGCGCGCGAGAGAGCTGGGGCGGCTCGATGAAGCCGCCGACGCGCTCGACCGGGCGCGACCGCTCGCCACAAGAGCGCCGGCCGAACTTCGCGAATCGTGCGAACGCGAGGCCGTGGCGATCGCCGCGGCGCGCAGCACGCCCTCGCGTTCCTGACACGGTCGCAGCCGACCGTCCGGCACGAGGCCAGGCGACTCGCCGGACTCCCCTTAGCCATTCGCGCTGCTTGTCAGGGGGTCCGGCGCAACGCGCAAGGGCCCTACCAGCCCCGCACCGCAGCTCGATGTCGAAGCGCGCGCCCGCTCAAGGCGCAACCACGAGCGCCGCGCTGACCTGGAGGTAATCCTCGAGGTTGCCACTGCCCATCAATGCGACCTCGGACACGATCGCGTGGTACTTGGTCGACACGCGGAGCCCCAGGGTGGGCGAGAATGGGTATGCGAACCCGATCCCGACCGAGCCGCCTCCGGCGGTCTTGTCCGAGGACATCGCTGGGGGCGCCGTCGCTTCCGCCTCGATTCGGTAGACACCGAGACCCAGTTCGAGGTAGGGGCGCGCTCGCCAGTCCGTGAACAGTCTCCGCCCGTGGGCGTCGAACGCCAGGATGGTGATGCGAGGGTCGGCGAACATTCCGCCGCCAGGATCCCGCGCGAACGAGAGCCCGAGCCCGAACTCCAGTGTCTTGGAGTTTCTCCCCTCGAGCACGACCGCGGCCAGTCCACCCTCCTTGATCGTGCCTTGCGGGCCTGGGAGCACTGCACCCCCCTCGATTCCCACGAGCAGCCCATCGGCCCTGGCATGCGCGGGCCCCACGAGGCAACCGCCGACCACGACGATTCCCGCGATCACGCGGCGCAGAACGCACAACGACCTCATTGGGTCCCCCCTTGGTGTCACTGCCGAGAACACGGAGCTTGCCAGTTTCCCAAGCCGTTTGGGCACCGTCCGCGGCACTCTCGAGGCCGGACCCGACGCTTCGTGTACGACGAACTCGGCTGCTGCCTCAACGTCGCGCCGAAGGAAGTGGGTGCAGGGTCGCCAGCGACGCGTCACAGCCGCGAACATGGCGCGTGAGAACAGGACACGTACGCCGAGCAACCCCCGTAAGATGTTGCGCCGCCTTGGAATCGTACCAAGAACCTACTGATCTAGAGTCCCCTCCAAGGGTGGGGGCGAGCCGTCACGAAACGGGACAAAGTGCAACGATCGTAGGCGCTTCACCGCGTCCTCGCTCACCCTTGACTTGCGCGCCATCCGGGCTCGTTACGCCTCGCGAGGTGACAGATGAGAGACGGGGAGGAGCGTAGCTTGGGCGCGACGTTCAGAGGGCACCGCCAGCCGGTGGTTCGGTTCGATATCCTGCGGCTGGACTCATCACACGCTGGAGCCAATGAATTGAAATAGCTGAATTGGCGCGACGGGTGCTAGGTTCATCGAATCCCCCTCCGGAACCGTCACGAAGGGTCATCCCTTCAAGGGAGGCGCCGCCATGGTCCGCACGTTCCGAATCTCCCTCGCTTGCAGCCTTCTCATCTCCTTCGCTTCAACGGCCTCGGCATTCAGGGTGAGCGCGTCGAACACGGCCGATCGGGCCGCGATGTTGGGCGGAATGACGGCGCTTTACGGGAGCACGACTGGGAGCACGGGCACCACAGGGGGTGGCGGACCGAGCAACTTCTACAGCATTGACCCCGGGACAGGCGCGGGAACGTTGATCGGGGCGATTGGCTTCGATGACGTAGGGGCGATGGCGTTCCACCCCGTGAGCCACAAGATCTACGCGGCGGGGAAGAGGAGCGTCGACAAGACCCCGGTGCTGATCACCATCGACCCGGTAACGGGTGCCGGTACCGAGGTCGGGCCGATCGGGCCCGGCCGCGGGATCAGCGACATGGCCTTCCGCCCTTCCGACAACACGCTCTACTCGCATCGGGTCAACTGTCCAAACCTGATCAATACGATCGATGTCGGGTCGGGCGCGGGAACGATCATCGGAGATGTTCTGACGGGTTCGTGCTTGGGCGGAAATGCGCTCGAGTTCTCTTCGGCGAATACCCTCTATCTCGCCGCGTCGTACAACGGCGGAAGCGGGCCGTACACGCTCTACACCGTGGATCAGTCGAGCGGGGCCGCGACACCATTCGTATCGCTGACGTATCCCGCCTTGTTCGGTGGGCTCGCGCGTGCCAATGCGATGAAGTTCGATCCCGCGACCGGGGTTCTCGTCTGCACGGTGACGACGTCATTCGGTGGCGGTGGGCCCAACTTCCTGGCCACGATCGATATCGCGACGGGAGTCGTGACTGAGATCGGGCCAACCGTGGCGGATCTCGATGGCCTGGTGTTCACCTCCGACTTGCCGACTCCAGCGGCCCCTACGAGTTGGGGACGCCTGAAGCTGCTCTTCCGCTGAGCGGCGGGATCGCGCGGGCCCGAGCGTCACGGCGTTGTGTAACAACGCCAAGCGCGAGTACATGACGGACGTCATCGAGCACGACCCGAACGAGGGCTTCCTGCTCGACGGGGAACGACTTCTTTCCTTCCGGACGGGATGGCGGAACGCGGTCAGGCAGGCCGGCCTGCCCTCGCTCACGCCGCTCGATATGCGGCGGTCGGCGGCGCGGATTTTCGTGCGGGCCCGGGCGCCAGAGAAGGTCGTGATGGACCTGTGCGGGTGGAAGACGCGCGGGATGTTCGACCGCTACAATACTACGTATGCGCGGGACCTCGCCGAGGGAGTTGAGCGCCTCGGTGCCTGCCTAAGTGATTTCAGGCCTTCAGTGACAGATGAGTTACAGCGCGAAGGCTAAGTTGGTGCGCCGCCTTGGAATCGAACCAAGAACCTACTGATTAAGAGACAATAACCGCCACCAGCACGAAGCGATTGTCGCACAACGTATTCCGAAGACTGATGAGCAGTTACGTCCTCCGTCCACGGGTACGGGAGGGCACAGAAGGGGACGCGAAGGAGCGAAAAACGGGACCACTTGTCCCGTTTTTTCGGCGTAGCCGCGTGCTGGGCCGTAGCTGACTTTGCTGACCCGAGAACGGACCCAGCCGTTCGGCTGCATCGTTGCTTGCTCCGTGCGGACCTTATCAGCCGCAGAGATCGTGGATCAGCGCGTCAAAGTACCGTAGCAGTTTCCGCAGTTCGTCGCGGTCCTGAGCCGTGTGCGCGGCCACTGATGCGCGCGCACATGTGTCGCGGACCAGGTTGCCGAGACCGACGTCCACGATTGACACAGTTCGATCGGCGACTTCGTCGACCTCGGAGCCTTGGCCCCTCTGCTCCAGAATGTAGCGTGCCCGCTGTTGGTGGGTTGGCCCACGGCCCTCGCCGGACGGCTCATTTCTAGGAACCCGCGGGCATTGAAAGGTGCCGACTATCGCAGACGATTCCTAGCGTGCCCCGGTCCGGAACGTCGTCTCGACGAAGGACGCATTCCCGTCCTTCATGACCGTCCCGAGCTCCATCACGTAATCGGTGTTGGGGGTCAGGAATCCTTCGGGGACGACGAACGTGGACGCCGTGGCGGGGAGCTTGGCGGTGACGTTCAATCCCAGCTCCTTCTGCTCGATCCCGACGATGTAGCCGTCCACCCCGGCGACGGGCGTCCAGGCCAGCGACAGGCCGCGGACGCGGACGTCCTTCGACTCCGGCATCGGGCGCACGAACGTGGCCGTCGGCGGCAGCGCGTGATGCAGCGTCGCCCGGCCCGAGAGCGTGGCGCCGGAGAAGGTGACACCAGAGAAAGCGTACTCGCCCTCGGGGTAGGCCGCCTTGAGGCTCGCGACATCCTCGGGCTCCGGGGACTCGAACATGAACTTCCGCATGCCGAGCGTCGCCGCGTCGCTCGCGTTGAAGTCCACGACGGTCTTCCCATTAGGCGCCACCACGGTCAGCTTGGTGAGCCCCTCGGCGACGCCTTTCACGTCGAAGACCACTTCAGCGTCCTTGTCGGTGACGTTCTGCTCGAAGTGCACGAACGCCTTGCCGAATGGCACTGGGGAGCCGGGGGTGCCCTGGGATCCCGCCGCTCCGGCGAAGGACAGCGCGGCGATCCCGGCCAGCGCAAGGGACCCGAGACGGAACAGCGAACGTGACGGCATGTCGACCTCCTTGGGTGGGGTGCCGAGAGCGATCGTCGACTCGAGGACCCGAATATCAAGAGATATCAATCGCTACCAGTACTAAGTGATTATCGCATAACATATTCTGAAGTCAACACTTGTTGAAGGGTCTGCGGGCATATCGCGATGATCCTGGGCACCGGAGGTCATCCTGGCAGCCTCGACCGGATCGTCGACCCGTTCATGGCGGGCCTCAGCGATCCAGCTTCACGATCCGACCCGACCACGCCCGCCCGCCCGCCTCCGCCCTCGTGAGGTAGACGCCGGGCGCCGCGAGCCGTCCGGCGTGATCGCGGCCATCCCACGTCACCGCATGACCGCCGGGGCGCAGCACCTTGCCATCGACGAGCGTCGTCACCGGGGCGCCGCGGATGTCGAAGACCTCGAGCGTCACCGCCGATTCCGAGGACAGCTCGAACCGCACAGTGGTCGAGAGACAGAACGGATTCGGGGACGCCGGCAGCAGGCTCGCCGCGCCGCCTGCCCGGCCCGCGACCGCGAGCGGCAGCGTGTAGGCAACGTCGAGGAACGGCGCGGCCCTGCCCATGTAGCGGGCCAGCGACGGGAAGCCGGCCGGCGCCGTCGTCACGTCGCCGTCGCTCATCGCGACGTAGTCCGCGCCCGCGGCGCTGCCGGTGCTGGGGAACGCGATCCGGAACTGTGTCCGCCCCGTGCGGTCGATGGCCTCGAGCCCCGCGCCCGCGATCTCGAGCCGAGCGCGTAACCGTTCGCCTCCACGCTGCCGATCAGCGAACCCGCGGCCGGCGCCGTCGCGGGCGCCGTGGCGTCCGACGTCTGCACATCCACCGTCGGCGTCCCGAGCGCGACGCGGTCGTGACGGGAGCGCGTTTGTTCCGAGGCAACGCGGCGGCCACGTAACCGGATCGGGTGGACCAACGGGCACGGTTGGCCTGCGGATCCGGCGGCACGGTGTCCCGGAGCGCGCGGAAGTCCTGTGCCGTGGCCGGTGGCGCGGCGCACGCCATCACCAGGAGCGTGCTCGAGACGAGTGAGCGGAACCGGCGGAATGGTCGGAACAGCATCGAATCCCCCGGGAGTGCGCGACACTCTACGCGACGGAGGGCGGCCGGTGGGACGCTTCCATGACCGCCGCGTCCCGGCGTTCCCGTCGCCCGGGCGCTTTCGCGCACTCGGTGCACGACGCACGAAGGCCCGCCGCGCGTGCGCGAGCGGGCCTTGTCTGGATTTGGTGCGCCGCCTTGGAATCGAACCAAGAACCTACTGATTAAGAGTCAGTTGCTCTGCCAATTGAGCTAGCGGCGCCCAGAGCGGGGACGATGTACGCCCGCGAAAGAGCCGGGGCAATCTAGCCTCGGCGAGAGGGTGCGTCAAGCGAGTCGGACCGCGATTGACGGCGCGAATGCGGCGTCCTCCGAAGAGCGGAGCAATGGACTTCGCGCGGGCATCCGCGCGGGCCGCGGTGTCCGCGCCGAGTCCATGACGCCCGCTCGGCCCGCATGCTAGCTTGGCGCGTTCCAAGCCCCCTCGGGGGTCCCACCCACGATGCGGAGAGTCCGTTGCCGACCCCAGCCCAGCCTCAGGAAGTGGCGAAGCCGGTTCGCCTGCTGTGGGTCGCCGTGGTCCTCTACGTGGCCCTCATCTTCATCCTGAGCGCGCAGCCCGGCCTCGCCATCCCCGGCACGTTCGAGTACCGCGACAAGATCGCGCACACGCTCGAGTACGCCGGCCTGAGCTGGCTCGTGGAGCGTGC
>Ga0315912_10001590_pt1 | contig 27052 bp, 24 predicted proteins | sample VfabasoilMG_FD_204469 | JGI IMG/M metagenome (GOLD analysis project Ga0315912, IMG submission 204469) | Garden soil microbial communities collected in Santa Monica, California, United States - V. faba soil | ecosystem: Environmental > Terrestrial > Soil > Garden | place: USA: California... | reverse complement strand
TAGATCAGTTTGCCGGACCCGGTTGATCCGAATCCAAGCGGAACCTTTTCCTCTCCCTTTCGCTCAACCTTGATGTCGGTCATTGGGCCGCTCGGCACTGGGTATTGGGTCGCCGGCGGTGATGACCGTTCCGGGTGGATTTCACGGGATTCATGCTCTTGCGCTTTTCTCAGTGCTTCCTCTAGTTTTTTAACTCGTTCCTCCAGGCTCTCTTCTGCGAAGACCGGTGCAACCGACAGCGCAATGATCGAAAGAGCCCCGAGGAGTGACCGCATCATCATCGGTATCCTCCCAGGTAAAGTAAGATGGTGGTCTGACTCGGGACTCAATGGTCTCTGGCCTGTGGTTTGTAATTGGAGATGCTGAACAAACGAACGGAATCTGATCTGTGGCAGTCCTCCTTTCATTGAACGGTTCATGATGTGACGCTGCTCCATCCTTGAATCGAGGAGAAGGGGATCATGACGATGCGTTTGCAGCGTTTGCACTTGAGCTCCAGCCCTCCACCCACGACTTTGGCGATCAATTGACCGCACTCGCAGCGGGTTTCATCGCCGTGACTGCATTCTGAAACGGGGGTCTTTGTTGTTACCATAAAGCGCAATCGCAATAAAATGAAATTGAGAACGATTATTAATATCCCAATCAGCGCATTCTTGTCAAGAGGGCATCCATTTCTCTAGTCAGGACGTATGATTGAAGTCGGAGATTGCCGCAGGTGCAATCCTCTGCGCCGTTCCTTATAATTTTGCTCTGTCATGAGTGGATGGAATCGCCGCAAAAGTGTTTGGACATCAGTGATTGTGGGGCGCAAGGCTCTTCAATGGAGCGCTCTTGTTCTTCTTCTCCTGATGATCGTCGGCTGTGCCGGGGTTATGTCTTCTTCTCAGAATGTGGCGGTCAAGCGAGCCCAAATGCAGATGGGGACGCTAGTGACGATTACGGCCGTGGCGCCTGATCCGGAAGCAGGGCACAAGGCCATCCAGGCAGGATTCAATGAGATCAAGCGACTGGAACGATTATTGAGTACCTGGATTCCAGGGAGCGAGCTTTCGCAGGTGAACGCCGAATCCGGCCATCGTCCGGTGGCCGTGAGTCGGGAGACCCTGGATCTGGTGGCTCGATCGATGGAGATGGCGAGACTGACAGAGGGAGGATTCAATATTGCGGTGGCTCCTGCAGTGGAAGCGTGGAGTGTAACCGAACGGCAACATATTCCTAGCGATGAAGAGCTGCAACGGTTGAAGGTGCTCGTTGATGGGGCCGCTATTCAGGTCGATATGGCGTTGCGGACCATTTTTCTTCCACACAAGGGGATGAAAATCGATGTGGGTGGGATCGGAAAGGGGTACGCAGCCGATCGGGCCGCAGAAGAGATGAAAAAGGCCGGTGCGCAGGGAGGGGTAGTCGCGCTGTCGGGAGATATCAAAGCATTCGGGTCGCTTCCCGATGCCGCCGGCTTTCCAGTGGGCATTAAGCATCCACGGAAAGAAGGTGCTGTCATTGCCGTCATTGATTTACAGGATGAAGCCATTTCAACAGCGGGGGATTATGAACGGTTTTTTGAACGAGATGGAGTCCGCTATCATCATATTCTTGACCCGCAGACCTTGCGGCCTGCGCGTGCTTGCCAGAGTGTGACTGTGATCGGAAAAGAAGGAGTGCTTGTGGATGGCCTCGATACCGGGATCTTTGTCTTGGGACCTGAGCGAGGGATGGCATTGGTCGAACAGCTCGCAGGCGTTGAAGCGGTCATCATCGACAATCAGGGGAAAATGACTCTCTCGTCAGGGCTGCGGTCCCGATTGCGCAATCCATGAACCGGCGCGCGCTTCAGGGCGGCTACCGGGCCGTTTTCAGGTCGTAGATGATCGAGAACTTCACCGGCATATGAGGCCGTTCCAGCGGGCGTGATAGGGTGATGGGCGGGCCTTTTCTGACGTCTTCCACAGCGACTTGGTCGAGCATCGCGTTACCGGAACTTTGGGCTATACGCACGTCGCTCAATCCTCCATCCTCATGCAGCACTGCCGTCAACGTAACTTTTCCCTGAATCCCCTCGGTTCGTAATATCACCGGATAACGTTTGTCGAGATCCTCGATCCATTTGGCCATGAGTTCCGAGAGCCATCCGTAATCAGGCTTGATGGGCTTGAACTGTTCGGCGCGAGAGTTGGTAGCCACTTGTGGTCCAGGGGACGGATTAGTCTGTTGATAGGCCGACAATTCTGTAGTTGCGGGTAGTGACTCATGCTGAGCAGGAAGGTTTGGCTGAGCGGCGGGTGTAGTCGCAGGCTGAGGCGAGGGAACGGCATACGAGGATGTGGTGGACGCAGGTTGTGTTGGTTCAATCAGCGGAAGCGGCGTGGTAGCCGTCTCACCCGGCTCCGGCTCTGACAGCACTGGTTGCGCAGGAGCGAGGTCTGTCGTCGTCGATCGCGTGGGTATTGGCGGTGTAGGAGGCGGCACACGCTGTGCCATGGTTGTTCCGCGCGGCGAGGGTGTGGCCATTGGTGAGGCGGCGGCGGTCATAGCCACATCCCATGTGAACGGTTCTGCCTGGGGTGCCAGGCGCAAGTTGTGCAGGAAAAAGACGGCGCCGATGGCCATACCGCCGTGCAGCAGACAGGATACGATCCAGCCCGCAGTTTCAGGGTTTGTTCGATCGATTGGATGCCGGCGGGTATCGATCATGGCAGACGGATCACCTCAAGACTGACTTGATGAAATCCAAGGCCTCGGATTTCATCGACCAAGGCGACGAACTTCTCCAGCAATGTGACTTTGTCAGCGCGAACGAGCACAGCCGATTCACGAGACTCAGCCAGCAGTGTAGAGGGGAGCTCCCCGTCGGCGACGGGTTTGTCATTTACGAACAGGCCGCCCTCCGATGTCAGCGTAATGATGATGGGAACGTCTTTCCGGTCGCTGACGGCCTTGGCCTTCGCCAAATTCACGGGAATTTGCCCTGTACTGATGAACGTGGCCGTCGTCAGCACGATGACGAGCAAGACCAGCATCACGTCCACGAGCGGAATGACATTGATCTGATCAATCTCCTGTTTCATGCTGTGCCTTGTACTGAGTCAAAAGTTCGGCAACCCGACGCCGAAGCACGTTGTTCATGACGACGCAGGGTATGGCGACCAGCAAGCCAACGGCCGTGGCCTTCAGTGCCAGACTCAAGCCGATCATGATGGTGTTGACCGCCATGGTGCCCGACGTTCCCATCGTGTGAAAGGTTAACATGATACCAAGGACAGTGCCGAGGAGGCCAATGTAGGGAGCATTAGCGGCGACGGTCCCAATGATCACAAGACGTCTGGTAAGCGTGATTTCCAGGAGTTGTGCATTGGAGTACTGGGTCAGGTCCACCCGTCGATAGAAGAGCCAGCGCTCCACGGCCACCGCGACCGACCAGAGGCTCAGAACCAGGAGGAGGCCGATCACTCCGTAATCTATCGCGTGTTTTAGCGCGTCCATTGCGACTCCTTACATTCCTATCCTGGAGGTGTGATCCATACTGGCGAGAAAGCCGGAGATCGGTTCATCAATGCCAGATCGCCGGGAATTCTGTCAATCCGTCAGTGCATGGGGACGCTGTGCGCTATCGGGGAATTGGTCGGCGCGAAACAACACGGTATGTGTTGCGGATACACGAAGCTCAACGGCCGTCCCTTCCTGATAGACACTGGTCGAGCTTTCGCTGCTGTGGACGATTTGGCCGGATCCCAGCCGGACCGTATACAGATTTTCCGAGCCTCGAAACTGGCGGGCGACGATCCGGGGTCCGGCCGATTTGTCCGGGAGAAGGTGAATATCGTCGGGGCGAATCATCACGACCACTGGGGCTTCCTCTTCAGCGGCCAGCGTGTTGGGAAATACTCCCAATTCGGTATGGACCATGCCTTCTCTGACATGTCCGGTGATAAAGTCGGCCTGCCCGACGAAGTCGGCCACAAACGGCGTCGAAGGGAGGTGGTAGATGATTTCCGGCGAATCCATCTGTTCCAGCACACCATGGTTCAGCACGGCAATCCGGTCGGCCATGGCAAAGGCCTCGTCATGATCGTGGGTGACTAAGATGGTTGTCGTTTTCATCCGGCGCAACAACGTATGGAGCTCTTGGCGCATGCGGCCGGCCATATCGGGGTCGAGGTTGCTGAACGGTTCATCCAGCAACAGCACGACCGGATTTTGTACTAACGCCCGAGCCAATGCCACGCGCTGCTGCTGCCCGCCTGATAGCTCGTGCGGATAGCGCCGCTCAAAACCTTCCAAGCCAGTCAGCCGCAACATCTCTTGAACCCGGTTCTCCCGATCAGATCGGGACAGGTGGCCCAGTCCAAAGGCAATGTTGCCGACGACGCGCAGGTGAGGAAACAGGGCATATTCTTGGAAGACCATGCCGACATGCCGTTCTTCAGTGGGGATCGTAGCCGAGGAAGAAGAGACTCGCCGGCCTGACAGGAAGATCTCTCCGGACCTCACCGGCTCAAAGCCAGCGATGGCCCGTAGCACAGTGGTTTTGCCGCAGCCTGATGGCCCGAGCAGGCAAAGTATTTCCCCTTCCCGCGCTGAAAATGAAATATCACGAATAGCCGGGCGGTGCGGATCATAGGCGCAAGACACCGAGCGCAGTTCTAAAATAGGAGCTGCCGGTGCGCTTAGGTCGGCCTGGCTGTCGAGCCCGTTGGTGTCCGCAGGGGTTGGATGTGATTCAGTCGTCATCGTTCAACCTAGGCCGCACGCCAATCACGCGATAACAGAAGTGCCAACGCCGGCAAACCTACCAGCACGATCAGCAGCGCGGAGGGAGCCGCCAGTTGATAGTACTCTTCGCTCGCCTCCAGCCACACACGGATTGCCAGCGTGTCAAAACCTACCGGACGCAGGAGCAGTGTCGCCGGCAACTCTTTCATCGTTTGCAGAAACATCAGGACCCAGGCTGCGATAAAGCCATTGCGTATGAGCGGCAGCGTCACACGACGCCAGGTTGACTGAACACCGAGCCCCAATGTGCGGGCTGCTTCTTCAAGATTGGGCGTAATCTGCTGAAGCGCCGGTTCGAGCGATTGAAGCCCGGCGGGGAGAAAATGCAGCACGTAGGCGACGATCAAGACGACCACCGTGCCATAAACGAACGGCACCAGTTTGAGGCACAGCACTAGGACGGCCAGGGCTGCAACCGGTCCGGGGAGGACATAGCCGGCGTAAGCCGCCTGTAGGCAGCCCAGATTGAGCCAGGTCGGTTTCCGGCTTGCGAGATAGGCCAGCGGAAGGCCGATCAAGACTCCTGCAGTAGCGGCAAGGGCTGAAAGGAATGCGCTATTCCAGACAAAGCCGACGAAGCGGGCATCCAAAATCGCCAGCGCTTCCGGAGATAGGCTCCATTGCACGAGCAAGTAGAAAGGAACACCGAAGGCTGCACCGAGGATGGCGGAAAGATATGCAGTAAAGGTTGCCGTCTTGATCCAGTCACATCTGATACGCAGTGGCGCACGGTAGCGGCCTGTCGTTTGGTGAAATCGGCTTTTGTGGCGAAACCAACGCTCGGTCAGCAAGAAGATCAGGGCAAGTATCACCAGCAGGATACTCAGAATGCTGGCGGCGATGTTGTCGGATCGGCCGGTCATTTGCTGAAAGACGGCATAGGTCAGTGTTTGGTAGCGCAAGAGAGAGACGGCGCCGAAATCAGAAACCACGTAGAGAATGACCAGCGCCGTTCCTGCTACGATTGAAGGACGAAGCAGCGGCAGAGTCACACGGAGCATCGTACGCATGCGCGACGCGCCGCAGGTACGGGCCACTTCTTCGAACGACACGTTTAAACTCAAGAGCGCGCTACGGGTGAGGAGATAGACGAACGGGAAGGTATCAAGTGCCATCACCAGCGTGGCGCCCCAGAAACTCTGCGGCGAGAAGATTCTGGCCTGAGGCCCTGCCAGGGTTTGCCAGAGGTGTTCGACCGGTCCGTTGAATCCCAACAGATAGTTGTACACGTAGGCCAACACATAGGTCGGCATCGCCAACGGCAGCACGAGGGCGACTTCCCAGAGCCGGCGCCCATGAAAATCGAATCGTGTGACTATCCAGGCAGTCGAGACGCCTAACAGGAGGGTCAGAACGGCCACGGTCCCAGCCAGGGCCACGGTGTTGGTCAACAGTTCGGGGATGCGTGTGGCCCACAGGCGTTGCCACACCGCGAGATCGGCCGACATGGCCAAGCCAGTGACATAGCCCAGCGGCAGAAGAATGAGTATAGCGCTGCCCAGCACGGCCAACTGGAGGGGGAATGTCGCATGGAGCCGTAGATTGGTCACAAGCAGGCTCGCGTGTTACCGGAGGCCTACTTGTTCGATGAGCAGCTGTGTCGGTTCGCGCAACTCGGCCAGCTTAGTGAGCGGCACCAGGGCTGCGCGAAAGCTCTTGCGTTCGATAAGGGCAGGATCGGCCTTGACCTCCGGATGAAGCGGATATTCCTTGTCGAGATCGGCGAACATCTTCTGGCCTGCCTGCGCCACCAGAAACTCGACGAGCAGCTTGGCGTTGTCGAGCCGCGGGGTATGTTTGAGAATCCCGACGCCCGCCACATTCATGATCGCGCCCATACCACCCTCATGTTGGTCCGGCATCAAAACGGCGAGCGGCGCAGTCGGCTGCGCGGCGAGATGCCGATACACGTAATAATGATTCACGATGCCGATGGCGACCTGGCCTTTGGCGACCGCCTCCACGATTTGAGAGCTTTTCTGATAGACCTGGCTTCCGGCATTATCTCGAAGTCCCTGGAGAAAACTCTTTGTCCGTTCGTCTCCCACACTCGCGCGGATGACGGAGACCCCCGCCTGTAAGTACTCACTGCCGGAATTTGGAATCGCAATTTTGTCTTTCCATTCAGCATTGGCCAGATCGAGCAACGACTTGACCTGATCGGGTTTCACCAGGGTGGTGTTATAGACGATGATCCAGAAGCGTCCGGACAAGCCGATCCAGCTATTGTCCACGGCGCGGAATTGCGAAGGGATGGAGCGGTCGATTTCCCGCATGTTTAGCGGGCGAAGCAGTCCCGCAGTACGGGCTATCTCCAGGCTGCCGGCGTCATTGGTAATGAACAGATCAGCCGGACTGCGGTCTCCTTCTATCTTCAACCGGTTGACCAGTTCGGTGGTGCCGGAGGAGAGCAGGTCGATTTGAATGCCGGTCTTAGTGGTAAAGGAATCAAGCACAGGCTTGATCAGCCGTTCAGCGCGCCCTGAATATACAGTCAACTTCTCCTCGGCCCAGGCTGGGGTTGCGGCATTCGGCCATGCGGAGAGGAGCAGGCCGCAGAACACCAGGGCGATTGAGGCGAATCGGAGACGGAAAGAACGAGAAGAAGAGAGCCGATGCTGTAGGATGTTCCGCACAGGCCACACCTTTCATTAAATTGAAATTGATAAATCGTCTCAAAAAGAATACCAAAAAAACGGGCGGAGGTCAATGACGACAGCGAGAACAGAGGCCGTAGAGTTCCAGACGGTGAGTTTTAATGGTGAAGCCGTTGCGAGCGGCGACTTCCTCCTGAAGACGTTCAATGTCGCAGTTTTCAAACTCCACGATCTTTCCGCAGTCTGTGCAGATGAGATGGTCGTGATGGCCTTTATGGGAGACATTGTCGTACTGGGTCTGCGTGCCGAAGTGCCGGGCCTGTGCTAGGCCGGCTTCGCAAAAGAGATTGAGCGTGCGGTAGATCGTTGCCAGCCCCAAATGCGGATCTTTTTTCGCCAGCTGGTGATACATCGCCTCAGCGGTGATGTGCTCTTGCTTGAGAAAGGCATCCAGAATCAGCTCGCGTTGGCGGGTGCATTTCAGCTGATGTTTTCCGAGATGCTCTTTCAGAGCCGTAATTTCTTTTTGATGCTTCGACATGGTGCCAACCTGACTCCTATTGAGAAGTGCCATTAAAGACGAAACGAGCTATAAGGGTCAAGGGCATAGGGTGGGACAAACAGGTTTGACGATCACCGAAGGTCTATTTATAGTAAGAACCCGTATCTTGCTATCAGGATCACAGCATGAGAACACCGAACCAAATCACCGTTGATCGTGCGCTCCTCTCCTATGTACTGCATCTGGCGGAGCCGTACAGGTTATTGAGCGATGTCAAACTGCAGCAGTTGTGCTTTCTATGCGAGCTCCAAACATTCGGCAAAGGATTCAAGGGGTTGCACTTTGAATTCTTCCGGTTTGCCTATGGTGCGTTCAGCAAAGATCTTGATAATGACCTCACGTCGCTTCGTCGAAAGGGGAGGATCGAGAATTTCACCTTGTCCGATCAGGCCAGGGATGAGGTGATTCCGCTGCTGTTGACGTCGATTGAAGGGGTGGAGACCAATGAGAAGATCAAAGAGATCATTGATGCCGTTGTGGCTGTCTATGGGCCGCAGGACAGCGGCGCAATCACCTATTCCGTCGAGGCGGTAGAGCTGAGCACGCCGCAGCAACCGGAATTCAAAATTCCCATTCGGGATATTACCTTTCACACCACGCTCCTTGTGCCCGATCGGATCGACGTACAGGCTGAATTTACCTGTTCCCCTGGGGTGCTGGCCAAGCTGAATACGGCGATGGGCTATGACAGCAAGGCCGTGTCGAGCATTCAGAGCTGGTAGATCTCGCCGTATTTCTTCTCCACATACGATAAAAATGGATCGGGACTGATCGTGGTGCCTGTCACGCGTCGGGCAAGATGGTCCGGGGTAAACATCCGACCCCAGCGATGAATCTTCTGTTCTAACCAGCGGCGTAATTCCAGCAATTGCCCCGCGGCGATGCCTTCTTCAAGACGGGGAATCTCCAGTTTGGCTTGCTCGAAAAATTGCACGGAGTACAGGTTGCCCAGCGTATAGGTTGGAAAGTAGCCGAAGGCGCCGAACGACCAGTGGACGTCCTGCAGCACGCCTTCCGCATCTGATGTCGGGATGATCCCCAAATACTCCTTCATCTTTTGGTTCCACAAGGCGGGCAAGTCTTCGGGCTGCACCTTGCCTTCAATGAGGTCCTGTTCAATTTCGAATCGCAGCATGATGTGGAGGTTATAGGTCAACTCGTCGGCTTCCACGCGGATGAACGAGGGTTTTACGCAGTTGATCGCGGCGTAAAATCGCTCGACGTCCACGCCCTGCAGCTGGTTGTGGAAGGTCTGTTGCAGAACCGGATAGAAGAAGCGCCAAAAGGCGCGGGAGCGCCCGACGCAATTTTCCCACAGTCGGGATTGGCTCTCATGAATGCCGAGTGAGACCGAGTCGCCGAGCGGTGTGCCGAAATACCGTTGGTCAAGCCCCTGGTCGTAGAGGCCATGCCCCCCTTCATGGATGCAGCTGAACAGGCAGGATTGGAGTTCGCGCTCATAGACGCGAGTGGTCACCCGCACGTCAGTCGGATGAAATGAGGTTGTGAATGGATGGGCCGAAAGATCCAATCGGCCGCGCTCGAAGTCATAACCCATGGCAGTCAGGACCAGGCGCCCGAACTCCAGTTGCCGGGTCTGATCATACGAGTGCCGGAGAATACTATCGTCGATCCGAACGTGGCTCTCGGTAATTCGCCTCAGCAGCGGGACGAGGCGGGCTTTCAGCTGGGCGAAGACGGGTTGAAGCGCGGCGATCGTGGAGCCCGGCTCATACACGTCCAGAAGCGCGTTATAGGGCGAATCGGTGTAGCCGAGATACTGAGCCTCCTGGCGTTTGAGCGACAGAACCGTGCGGAGGTTCGGCAGAAACTTGGCGAATGTGTTCTGTGTCTTCGCCTCGGCCCAGACCTGCTGCGCGAGCGAACATTCCCGGCTTAGCGTCATCACAAAATCAGACGGAAGTTTCTTGGCACGGCTGAAGTCCCGCCAGACTTCCCGCAACAGCGAGCGAGAGGGCTCATCCCACAGATCTCCCGGTTGTTCGGCGGCCTGGCCCGTCGCGGGATCGACCCATTGCGACAAGAGCTGCTCAATATCCGGGGACACCAGCTTCTGATGGGCCAAGCCTTGGAGGACGGCGATTTGCTCGGCTCGCGCGGCTCCTCCTCCGGCCGGCATATAGGTCTCTTGATCCCATGACAGCACCGAGGAGGCGCTGTTGATACGCTGGATTTCCAGCAGCCTCGTCGTGAGGGGTTCCAGCGTGGCCAATGTCTTCAAGCGAGGCCTCCTATCGTAAGGCTAAGACTGCTCATCACGCTTCGCGCGAAGGTGATGTATGATGGCGACCCAGTGTACGCAACCGCAACCGTATTTTTCAAACCAGCGAGGCCTGTATGAAGCACCTGGTGTCTCCGGAAATCGAAGCCTATGCCCAAGCCTATTCAAGGCCGGAATCGTCGGTGTGTCGGGCGCTCAGGGAAGAGACGCAACGGACGATGGAGTATGCGCAAATGGTGGTCGGCCCCTTGGAGGGGGCTTTTCTTCAAATGATGACGCAGTTGGTGGGCGCCAAGCGGGTGCTCGAAATCGGAATGTTCACGGGCTATAGCGCCCTGTGCTTTGCAGAAGCGCTACCGGTGAACGGAACGGTGGTCACATGTGAAATCAATGAAGAGTCTGCGGCGGTGGCTCGACGCTACATCTCACAGGCTCCGTTCGGGAGCAAGATCAGCATTCGCATGGGGCTGGCCCTCGACACGATGAGTACGCTCACCGGTCCGTTCGATCTGATCTTCATCGACGCAGATAAAGTGAATTATCTGAATTACTACCGACGTGCCCTAGAGTTGCTTTCTCCGAACGGTGTGATCCTGATCGATAATGTACTCTGGAGCGGAGAGGTGCTGAAACAACCGCCGCCCGATGACCAGACCGCTGCCATCCAGGAGTTGAACCGTACGGTGGCGAACGATCCGCGTGTGACCGCTGTACTGGTCACGATCCGAGATGGGGTATTGGTGGTCAGGAAGAAAACCGAAGCAGAGCCTTAGCTCTGGCCGGCCAATGCAACAAGATCCTTTTCCCACTGACGACGGAACTGTTCGTATGTGATGGAAAGCCTGTTGAGCATTGCGGCATCAAGCATCTGACCCCCGCGCAGGGCATGTACAACTTGTCGTACGGCATACATGCCAGAGCGATCGACGAGGCTCTTTGCGGCGAAGTGCGCTTCCAGATACGCGACTATCAGGTATTCTTCCGATAGTTCATTCCATTCACCTTCGAGCGATGTGAGGGGGATGAGTGTGCCGGCCTTCGGCTTGGCTTCTTCCAGGTCCGGCCATGCGTCCTCCGTGAGATGAATAGCCAAACTTTCGCCGAGCCACGTTGGAAGCGCATTGCTGCGGCCATTCACATAGTCAAGTAGGAGCGCATGGACGAATTGGTGACGGGCGACTCGGCTGAAAAGAGCCAAGTCTTCCAGCGCGCCCTGAGTCGGGAGATGAATGGCTCCCGATGATCGGTCGAAAAGTGTATCGGCCCACCGGGGAGAGCCGGATGTACTCATGAACTTCTGCTCGGTGTGCAATACGACGGTGAGGGGTTTCGATAGCGCGTGCCCAAACTTCTGGGACAGTTCGTTGTGCGCGTATTCGAGAATGGCTTGCATCCGCATCCATGTGGCTTGGTCTGCTGGCCCATCGAATTGAACTGTAAAATGTGCTGCATCCGGATGGGCAGTTGGGTGGGCCGTGGGCATTGATGGCGGTGCCAGCGGACTCTTGCGTGCCGGATCGGGTTGATTAATGGGCGCAGGGGAAGCGGAATGGAGGGGCATGCGTTGAGATTCAGGCGCGCGCACAAATTCTACATGGGTTGATGGCAGCTGCGGGGCAGCTTCCTTCTTTGCGATTGTTGTTGGTTCAATCGCGTCAGCCTTGGCCAGGAGTTGCCGAAAATAGGATCGGTGGTTCGCGTCAGGCTCGGCGCGTGCACGCGCTTGCTTCAAGTGCGTGGAGGCCAAGGCGACTTGCCCTTCGCTCAGCAGAAGATCCGCCAGTGCCAGATGGGGAAAAGGGTCCTCTGGAGCGAGGCGGATCACTGTTTCAAGAAACTGCGGCGTCATCGCCGGATCACGGAGTTCCCAGTACGCCTGTGTGAGATTGAGGTGTGCGAGCGAACTCTCAGGGTCCCACGCGACCGACTGTTGAAAGGCCTTGACGGAGAGCGCAGTCCCGCCGAATTTTTCCTGTTGGACTCCAAGATTATTCCACATCCCTGCGATATGCCTGCGTGCGGTTATATCCCGGATAGTTTTGCGGGATAGTGCCTGCAGCTGCCGTTCGGCCTCGTTGTAGTGTCCCTTGTCGATCTCTTCTCGAATCATCTCCAATTTCTGGTTTGGCGCCCGTCCGAAGTCCGCTAGCCTCGATGCAGGTACGTCAAACGCTTGGCTCGTTTGGGTTTCAGGCAGAGTCAACTCTTGTGAAGCGGGTTGTGAGACTCGCGAGGATTCCAGATTCGGCGGAGGGTCGGAAACAACGGAAGAGGGTTTCAGCCACACCTGGTAGCCGATAAAGATGAACAATCCGAGGGCTAGAAGTTTGAGCAGGGATGAGAGATCGCGTCGGTATTGCATGGCATATCCTTACGTCGACCGTTTCTTTGTCCGGCCGAGGTTATCGGCTGTTGAAGATTTTTACGCCTGGCTTAATCGTCCTCCAGAGCGTTGTCTCGTGGCATCGGTCACATTGTGTGCTGAAGCTTCCTTCGTGTTTGTCGTCTTTCTTGTGACAGCCGATACAAGTCATCGACGTGATGACCTTCTTGTCCATGCGTTGAGTGTGGCATGCCAGACAGTCGAGTCCTTTGTGGCCGCCGTCCAGTTTGAAGCGGGTGCGAGTGTCGTGGGAGAAGTCCCAGAGCTTCCAGTCTCTAATGCTATGGCAGTCCTGGCACTCGGTCCCCAGCCTACGCTTGTGCACGTCGTTGCTCTTATGGCAGGCATAACAGGCGGTGGGCGTCTTGTCCTTATAGAGCTGTCCCATATGACAACTCTCACAGGTGACAGAGCGGTGCTTACTAATGAGAGGGTACTTGGTGTCTCGATCATGGTTGAAGGACACGGTGTGCCAGTTTTGCTCGCCATGACAGGTCTCGCATTTCTCGCCAAAATTTGATCGATGGGCATCCACTTTCTTGTGGCAGGCATAGCAATCGGTCGGTGTCTTGTCTTTGTACAGAGTACCTGTATGACAACTGTCACATGCCGTTCTTCGGTGATAGCCCTTGAGCAGATAGGCGGTGTCACGGTTGTGCTCGAAGAGCAGCGCCTTCCAGTCCCGTTCGGTGTGGCAGCGCTCGCATTGTTCGCCGAATCGCCCCTTGTGGGTATCGCTCTTCTTATGGCAAGCGTAACAGTCGGCTGGCGTCTTATCTTTATAGAGGTTTCCCTTATGGCAGGAGGCGCAGGTGGCCGTGACATGCTGTCCCCGCAGTGGATACCGAGTGTGCAGCTCGTGATCGAAGGTGATTGTTTTCCAGTCGTTCGTCCCGTGGCAAGTCTCACATTTTTCACCGTAGGCCCCTTTATGTTTGTCGTCCTTTTTGTGGCAGGAATAACAATCCATTGGGGCATCCTTGAAGGCCGACGTCAGATGGCACTGTTTGCATTTTATCTGGGCGTGCTTGCCCATCAACGGGAAGCGAGCCTTGTTGTGGTCGAACGGCGTTTTCTTCCACGACCGGTCGGTGTGGCAGTCCTCGCACTTTGTGCCCTCCTGCCCTTTATGCTTGTCATCTTTTTTATGGCAGGAATAGCAGTCCATCGGGGTGTCTTTATAACGATCGTTCGCGTGACAGCTCTTGCACGGCACCTCGACATGCTTGTTCCGAAGCTTGTAGCGAGTGGTGTCATGATCGAACCGAATGTCCTTCCAGTTTTGATCGGTGTGGCAGTTTGCGCAGGCGGTTCCCACCTTCCCTTTGTGCTTATCGTCTTTCTTGTGGCAACCATAGCAATCGGATGGAGTATCGCGGTACTTGGCCGTGGGTTTATGGCACGCCTTGCATTCGACCTTCTTCGTGTCTGCGTGCGCGCCTCTGATCGGGAAGTCCGTGCGCTCATGGTCGAAGGTTTGCTCCGTGATCGGAGCGATGTCCTTCATTCTGCCTTTGTGCTCAGTGTGGCATTCCTTGCAGTCCCGTTGCTCCTTGAAGCGGCCGTGCGATCCTTGTTTCTGATCGACATCTTTGCGGATATCTTTGTGGCAATCGAGGCATAGGGTGGTCTGTGCCGACTTGTCGAATCGCTTGTGGCATTGGGTGCAGCTCTCTTCCCACTTGGCATGGTCCGCGATCACCTCGCCCGGCATGAGGGCGGTTTCGACACTGTCGGCCGAGGCATAGCCTCCCAGGAAGGGCAAGAGCCCTAGAGCGATGAGCGCAACGTGAGGGATGAGGGCTATCACAGGGCTGGTCCGCTTCAGTACATGTAGATGGCGATGATGTGAAAGATGGTACTTGCCGCCAGAAGAAAGATCAGTGGAATGTGGAGAATGTGCCAGAGCGAGAAAAGGCGTTCGTACACAGTGAATTCAGCGACTCGCTCAGCTTCCTTCAGGTAACGCGTGATGAGGTGCACGGCCTCGGTTGCGCCTTCTCGAAACTCAGGGTGCCGATCAGGTTGCAAGACTTTGCGCAGCTCTCTGGCGCAGCGGAAGGCACAGATTCGGCGCTTCCAGCCGAGGACAAAGAGATGCCCCCACATCGTGGAGAAAGATGGTTCTACTTGACCGGTCCTACGTTCAAAATCCTTGAGCCACTCCTCCACCCGCGGCACCATATGGAGTCGAGACATCATGTCAGTGGACTGGCCCGCGAATTCCTGCTGCAACAGCTCCAGGCTGGCGCGTCTTCCATACAAGCCATAGTGGATTTGCGTATACACAAAGCGCCCGATCACTCCGCTGGCCACCACGATCAGCATGCTGACCATGGCGATCGTGGCATTCAGCGAACGGAGGTGAAACGCCGAGTGGAAGAGGATCAGCGTAGGGCCGACGATACCCATAATCATGTGCCAACGGAACCAGTGTTTCAGCGCTCCCAATCGGTGCATGAAGCGGGCGCGCTTCCGCAACGGATACAAGAGCATCGCGAGCATCATCGAAGAGCCAGAGACCCCCAAGTAGAATCCAAAGTTTGAGCGTGGGGTGTAGTACTCGCCCGTCGCTATCTTGAATGCGATCAGGACTAACAAGCCGGCCAGGACGAACGTGATTACCCGCTTGAGTAGGCCGGGCGAGTCCTGGACAGAATCGCCATTTCTTTGCCGCTTGGGCGCAGGCCTTGCTGCCGACGGATTCGGCTCGGTTTTCTGCTCTCTGCGTTGTGAGACGGCTTCTGCCACAGACATGCTGGATCACCGCTCCTTTTGGATGGCATGAGGAGGCGAGGACAACCGATTGCCATTCTTAGATGAACAAGCAACTCCCAGGCCATCTCTCCCCCGCGTATTCCCGCGTGATTTGGAGCGGCTTGAGAGGAATGGGATTATTTTCCCATGATCGTGAGGTGTAGGCATGTGCATACACCCTTCTCAGAAATCGTACGGTCCGTCCAATGTGTGGTCATGGCCGAAAGGGCCGCCCCTGCACGAACTCAATGCCTTGGGACATTTTGGTCCAATGGCATGGGGCTTGCGTTGCCAGGATTGGGATAAATTTCCCAGCATGATTACGCAGGGTAGTGGCGTCGCAGAAGGGTGCTGGTCGTGGGTGCAACGTTTAGCTGGGTCCGTGTGATGCTCGCGAACCCGATTGGCCGAGACAGGGAGGATGGAGCGCAATGAAGCCGAGACAGAGCGACCGGTTGGGAAAATGGTTGATATTTGCGATTCCCTTGGTCGCCGTCCTGCTTACTGTAGGGCTTGAATTACTCAGTGAGGGCGGGGCCCAAGGAAGTAATCGTACCGATATCGAAATCGATCACAGTACCACCGGTTTTCCGCTCAGCGGCGGACACGCTCAGGTTGTGTGTGAGCGATGCCACATACAGGGTGTTTTTCGTGGCACGCCGACGCAGTGTATGCAATGCCATTTACCTGGCGGACGAGTGGTCTCCACCTATAAACCGACGAATCATCTGCCAACCGCCCTCAATTGTAACAGCTGTCACCGGACGACAAGTTGGACGCCCGCATTCTTTACACACAATGGGGTAGCGCCGGGGACCTGCTCCAAATGCCACAACCAAGCAACGGCGTCTGGCAAGTCGGCGACCCATGTGCCGACGACCATGTCCTGTGATAGCTGCCATCGCACAGTGAGTTGGACCGGTGCGACATTCACTCATAAAGGGATTGCTCCAGGCACGTGCACCTCGTGTCACAACGGAATTCAAGCTCCTGGGAAACCCGCTGGCCATATGTCGACAGTGGCTTCTTGCGATAGTTGCCACAGAATGGGCGCAGCGAGTTGGGTGGTGGTGTCGAGCTTCAACCACACGGGGATCGTGAGCGGGTGCGCGACCTGTCACAACGGGACGACGGCGCGGGGCAAAACGACGACGCATGTGCCGACGACGCAAAGCTGCGAGACGTGTCACCGGTCCACGACCTCGTTCCTGGGGGCGGCGTTCAACCACACGGGGATCGTGAGCGGGTGCGCGACCTGTCACAACGGGACGACGGCGCGGGGCAAAACGGCGAATCACCTTCCAACGACACAGGCCTGTGAACTGTGCCACAGATCGACGGCGACCTTTTCGGGTGGCCAGTTCAGCCATACCGGCGTGGTACCAGGTACCTGTCTCACTTGTCACAATGGGAGCATTGCTCAGGGTAAACCGAACGATCATCCGAGGACGACGCTGTCTTGTGACGCGTCCGGCTGTCATACCACCAGAACTTTCAGCAGGTAGATGGTGAATGCCTGACCGGTCGGAAGCCAGAAATCATTCGAGCGAGTTAAAGAGAGATGGATCTTTCTCAATGGGATGTATGCACGCTGCTGCTCTACTGCCTGCTTCTGGGACCATGAACCCGGTCTAACAAAAGCTGATCACCACATTAAAGGTTTGTGTTGACCGAAAATAGAAGAAGAGAACTGCGTCGTGTGCTGTGGGTGATTCTGCTGAGCGGAGTCGTATTTCTGAGCAGTATGGCTCTCCCGGCACCGACAGTGGCCCAAGTCCTTGATCGTATCGAGATTGTCGAAACCCCGACAGCGGCGGAGATTCATATCGTGTTCAATGCGCGGGCGCTGTATTTACGGCATACCCCCTCTCAGCAAGGCGATCTAATCCGGATCTTTCTCGATTTCCCCGATCAGGATCGCTCCCTCCGATTTCCACGAGAATTGGCGACGTCACCTCCCAGCGACTTGGTTCCCAAGTTTACCGTCACATTTCCAGACCAGGGGACCAACGGTCTCTCAATCCAATTTGCCAAGCCGGTGAGATTTCGCGTGAGCCAGCGGGATATCAGAAGCAGCAGCCGGATCGTCATTTCAGTCAAACGGGAGCGGTCGGCGCTTCCTCTCCCGGCCCTTCCCGAAGGAGAGGAAGGACCATCGCCAGCCCCTTCAGCGGTGCCTGGACCGAAACAGGCCTTCGTGATTCCGCCGCTGACTCCCGGGATGAATGTCGAGACCTATGCTGAGGATTTGATGAAGCTAGGCCGGAAAGCATTGAATGTTGGAGAGCACGATCAGGCGCGGAAGATCTTTAATGCCATTCTGAATCTCCCGCCGAATAAACAATCACAAACAGCCCAGGAGTGGGTCGGAGTCGCCAGGGAACGAAACAAGGAATATGAAAAGGCGCAAGCGGAATATGAGCTCTACCTCAAACTCTATCCACAAGGAGAAGATGCCGTGAGAGTGCGGCAGCGGCTGGCGGAGCTGCAGGAGACGATCAAGCAGCGGGCCCAGGCGAGACCCGGCAGAGCGGCTAGGAAGATCGATGAAATGCGGGTCTATGGAAGCGCCTATACCTACTACTACGGCGGTTACTCCCAGACGACAACGACAGACAAAGTGGCCAATGTTACCACGAGCCGGGACAGCCAGGACCAGTCTTTGCTGCAGGGGGCTTTCGATATCACGGGGCGATACCGGAAGGATGAGTATGACAACAAGCTGGTGGTGCGAGGCACGCAGTCGCATGATTTCTTGACCACCATCGATGAGAGGCGAGATATCAGCCGCCTGAGGGCCCTCTATTTCGAGTATGCGAGCCAGGATTCATACTTCGTCAGGGTTGGTCGACAACCGGGAAACACGGGAGGTGTGCTTGATTTCCGGTTCGATGGAGCCTGGTTGCGGTACGTGGCCGTGCCGCAATTCTTGAACCTCAACCTCATCGGAGGCCAACCGCGGCAATTCAGCTTGAGTTCCAATTATGTGCCGGACGATCCCCGGAATTTTCGGACCGACTTGAACCGCTACTTTTACGGGGTAAACGCGGATATTGGTCCGATCGGGCAGGCCTGGAACGGCAATCTGTACTTCATTAACCAAATGGTCAACGGCATCGTCGACCGCCGGGCGGTAGGGACAGAAATCCGCTATGCATCCAATGGGATGAACGCGTTCAGCTTGATCGACTACGATGTGTCCTACAATGTGCTCAATGTCGCGATGCTCAATGGCACCTGGGTGACCGAGAAGACCACCTACACCTTGCTGGTCGACCACCGTAGGACGCCCTATCTGCAGACTACGAATGCGCTCCTCGGGACTCCCAACGCCACTCTCCAGACTATTAACGGGACGAATGAAAGCCTTTTGCGGGAACAAGCGAAGGCCGTGACGGCGACCAGCGATCTGTTTCTTGCCGGGGTGCTCCATGCGGTGAGCAAAGACTGGCAGCTGGGAGGCGATGTTCGCCTCAATCGCATTTCCGGCACCGGAGCCACAAACTGTTTGGTGATCTTGCCAGGCACCAATACGCTTTTCCTCAACCCGAATGCCACGACCGATGCGCCCTGCTCGTTGCAAGCGCTGCCCGGGACGGGAAACATCTGGACGTACACGGGGCAAGTCATCGGTTCGAACTTTCCGTTCGAGAATATGACCATGGTGGCAAATGCCAGCTATATCACGAGTTCGGCGTACAAGGCGCAATCGCTCACCCTCAATTCGCTGGCTCGCCTTGGGCCGAAATTGCAAGTCGACGGGTTCCTGCTGCTCTATCACCAGATGGATAGTTTCGACGTGGAGTTGTATCGAGCGACGCCGACGCTCCGCATGAATTATCGATTCTTAGACAATTGGACCGTCGAGGCTTCAGGCGGGCTTGAGAAAACGTTGACGCGGAGCGCGACACAGAAGGATTCGACGACCAGGCAGTTCTTTTTTTTCGGGCTCCGATGGGACTTCTGAGGCGGGGGTGATGACGATCGGGCTCATGCCATATTGTGTCATGGCGGCACGTGTCGAGTTCCTGAAACGCCTTTTACTACGGGTGAGAACACATGTCTGACACGTCACTCGTTATGCTATTGTACTTTCTGCCGCTCCTTCTGGCCGTGATCCTCTATCACCGCCGCCGCCGCAAAAAGGAAATCCACTATCGTGCGCGCTTGGCTGAGACGGTTCAGGCAAGTATCCCTGAGCCGCTCACCCTGCACCCCGTGATTGATCCCAACAAGTGCCTCGGCTCAAGCGCCTGTGTCAAAGCTTGTCCTGAACATGCGCTCGGAATCGTCAGGGGAAAAGCGACACTCGTCCAACCAGATCACTGCATCGGTCACGGCGCCTGCGCGGCCGCTTGTCCGTTCGAGGCGATCACCCTCGTGTTCGGGACGGAAAAACGCGGGATCGACATCCCTCAAGTCAAGCCGACCTTTGAAACTAACGTCTCCGGAATCTACATCGCCGGTGAGTTGGGAGGAATGGGCTTGATCCGCAAGGGGGTTGAGCAAGGTGCACGAGCGATAGAGAACATCAAGAAAAACCGGGCTGGCGCCGGGCATCTGGATGTGGTGATCGTCGGAGCGGGTCCTGCTGGGCTGGCTGCGTCGTTGGCGGCCAAGGAAGCGAAGCTTCGGTTCGTAACACTGGAGCAAGAAGACGGTCTCGGCGGCTCGGTCTATCACTATCCGAGACGCAAGCTGGCCATGACCGCCCCCATGAATTTGCCGATCATTGGAAAGGTCAATAGACATGAAATCAGCAAAGAGGAACTGCTTCAGTTTTGGAACCAGGTCGTGAAACAAACGGGCCTCACGGTTAACTTTATGGAACGGATGGACTCGTTGAAAAAAGTCGGCAAGATCTTCACCGTCAAAACATCCAGGGCGGAGTACCAGGCTGCCAACGTTCTACTGGCCATTGGACGACGCGGCACACCGCGCAAACTAGGCGTGCCGGGAGAGGAACAGCCGAAAGTCGTCTATCGCTTGATCGATGCGGAGCAATATCGGGGTATGCATGTATTGGTGGTGGGCGGCGGAGACAGCGCGGCTGAAGCGGCCTTGGCCATCGCGGCTGAACGAGGCACAACGGTCACCATCTCCTGCCGGGGAGACGAAATTTTCACCCGTCCCAAAGACAAGAACCGTCAGCAGCTCAAATCAAGCGTTGAGAAAAAAAGTCTCGCGGTGTTTGTGAACGCGAATGTGAAGGAGGTTGGAACCGGCAGTGTGACACTGATCCACGAAGGCGAGGACATCGTCTTGAAGAACGACGCCGTGATCGTCTGCGCGGGAGGCACCCTCCCGACTCCCATGCTCAAAGAGATCGGGGTCATGGTGGATACATATTATGGAACGGCGGTGGCCCGCTAATCCGCATTCTTACTCTGCGTTCTTGCGCCGTTATTGTTTGAGGCGCGCGCTGACCCAATTGACGACGCTTCCTGTCCATGTTCCTTTCAAGGTGATTTTGCGACGGGTCGTCAGGCCCTGGAAGAATGCCGACCGTCCGATTGCCGTCCCGTCGTTTCCAATGAACCGGTTGTCTGGAATGCTGGATGTATCGATGGTGGCGCCGAGGATGACCAGCTGTGGGTCAGCAGCAGACCGAACAAAGCCTTCAAATTTCATCTCCGTCGTAGGACCGCTTCGCTCCAGCTCTACTGCCAATAGGCTGTTGCCGCCCGCAGGGCGCCCGTGAATCTCCAGGCGATCACCGATGGCAATGTCTTCAAATCGGCGAAGGTCGTTTTCTCCACCGATGGCGGTCCTGTTGTCCACGCGAACAGTCATGCCGTCGAGCCCAAATAGGGTCAGCGATCTGGAAGCAGTATCGATCGACGCCACGTATGCCGAGAGCTCAATCTCGCCCTCGAATGAGATGCGCGTGGCTTGTAGGACACCACCTATCAGATGACCATTGACGTCGATGTGGGCGCCGACCACAAGGTCGCTGACGGCACCCCCCTCAAAGACGGTGGACGCAGTGGTTTGTACGCGAAGGTTGTTCACGAGGAAATTCCCCGGTGCATCGACCTGCAGGATGAAGCCTTCCAGCTCTGCCTCTGAGCTGTTTTCAACCCCAAGCCCCATTGGTTTCACGCGCGTGGCGGTTAACTGCGCCCCATAGGGGCCGGAGCCTCCCTGGCTCCAGTGATCGCCACGGACATGCACGACGAGCCCGTTCCATGTCGGAGAGGCCGGCGGCATCTGGCTGATATCGGCGGTCGAATAGTGGACCTCAAGCGCGCCGATCTCGAAGGTTTGGGCGGTGGCATCATGATTCTTGATGGCGCCTTGCACTTCGTAATGGGGATTTCCAGTGTGCATCATGATCAGGGTGGCCAGAATGTGGCCATCGCCCACGACGAAGCCGCTGACTTCAATGCGATCCTGGTTGCGAAGGAGATTGGCGACGGACTGTCCGGGGACGCTCGAATCGATAACGGTCTTTTGATCCAGGTGGATGACTTGTCCAAGGACGATCAGACTCAATCCGTCCTCAGCGATAAATTGCACGACCCCCTCGACAGATTCTTCGAAGGTGATGGTGTCGGCGACGCGCGTCAAAGGCTGGTTGTTGGAATAACTTTCGGTTGTTCTGCCGTTGACGAGCACGACCATGCCGAGTTTGAGCCTGTTCTGGGAACTACAGGGATCGTCATCGATACAGTAGATTGTGCGGGAATTATCGTATTCCGTTCCTGAGACGAAGACGCTGCCGAATTTGGTTACGGGACCCGACGAGACGGTAGCGACCGAGCCTGTTCCGCCGATGCCGCCGCCCGCCTGGGGGCCTGGATCGCAGGAAGCCAGCGAAAGGAAAAGGCCGAGAAGACCAATGTGCCGGTGGAAGCGCAACATGTTCATCGTGCTTTTTTCGGCTTTCTCGGCTTCACCGGTTCATCTTCCAGGCTATTCTCGAAGTGGTAGATGCCCAGGCCAGTCCGAACCCGGCCCGAGCCTTTGCTCGTGGGATTCACGTCGCGGTCGTGGTTCGACAGCCACCGATCCAGGGCTTCGAGCAGTTCCTGCCCGCGCGCGGCCGCGATCGCGTGGAATTCCCGTGCCGCTTCGATTGGAATGTTGTCGTACATCACCGTGCGCTGGAACCGAGGCTTGTGGGGGGCGACATACACATTATGGTCGATGGTGGCAATGAGATCAGCAGTATCGGTGCCAAGGATGTGGAGCTTCTCCGGAGTGCTTTTCTGGGGAATATAGCCGCGTGCGCATAGGCAAATGCGTTCATCCTTGAGCTGTCTGACGGCTCCTGCATACAGCAACTCATCCAACATGGCGCGGACGGGAATATCTCCGCTATAGAGTTTGACGAGTGCCGCGAACGATCCACGCTTGCCCTCGAATGGCAGGGGAGCCGGGTGCCCTCGGCCATCGCTGAATCTGGAGTCCTTGAGCCAGCCGGCAATGACTCGCGCCGCGCGGTTGTATTCGCTTTCGGCAGAGCTGTCACCCTTCGTCGGTTGAGCCAGAAGGGCCTGAACTTCCTTTCGCGTCAGGCCCGTGAGAATCGCGATCCTGGATACGGTCGCCTTCTTCCCTCCGATACCAAACTCCTCTTTGGCAAGGTCGACATAGACCTGTTTGACAAGGTCGTACAATGATTTGGCGGCCTTCCCGTTACGAAGGAAAATGCGAACCAGAGGAACGAGCAGCTTATGGGTGGCATCTGAGAGCGCCTGGGATGGCGATGGCTTCATCTTTGGGAAGCTATTCCCACCGACATGGCGCTGTCAAGCGTGTGAACAGGGAGGCTTCGTCTCTTGCGCGGAGCCTCTATGGCGCTTTCACATCCGCTTCCCAGGACACGCGAGCCGGGCACCATTGCCAGATGCCTAGAGTGATGATGCGGGTCAGCCCGGCTGGGATGCAGCCGGTACGGTTGACCGTCACCTGCCGGTTGATGAGCTTCGTCGAATCGCCGCAGCGCTTCAGGTAATCGTCGGCTTTGATATCGTGGAGATTCACGTGCGGCACGAAGAATGCGACGATGGGCACGGGCAGCACGGCGATCGAAGAGTCGTCGACACCTTCGGACCCTGAACAATGGGCGCCCGTTTGCGCATAGCGCACATCGTCGCGCACCAGATCCTTCGTGCACCCCGCCGCCAGGAGAGACGCAGCTAATATGATGGACACATATCCGCGGAGATGTTGCTTATGACGCATGAAATGCCTCCTCTATTTTTGTCAGGTCGCAACGGTTAGACGAATGGTAGTCAGAAACGTAAACAGGATCAAGCGGTGAATCGGTGGCGGAATACTCCTTGACGGGATGGCGAAACAGCGGTATGTCCCATGGCCATGGTGCCCCCATCCGCAACGTTGGCCTATGGGTCGGTCGTGCTCGCAGCCGTGCTTTGGGGCGGGTCGATCGTTGCACAGAAGATGGCACTGGGGTCTTTTTCCGCGGTCGAAGCGTCGGTTTTGCGGGATGTCGGCGGATTGGCGATCCTCCTGGCAACCTGGTGGTGGCAGGAAGGCGGCGTCATCAAGATCAGCAGGTCGGATCTCCGCCTGTTGGGTCTGCTCGGGCTCGGCGTGTTGGGAAATCATCTGCTGATCCTGATGGGGCTCAAATATGTGAGTGGAGCCGTCGGGGGCGTCATTATCGGATCGAGCCCCGTGGTGACCGCGCTTCTTTCGGCCATGTTGATCCGCGATGTTCCGCTTCGTGCCGTGTGGGCCGGGGCCGGGCTTTCCTTTGCCGGTGTCGGGTTGGTATCTGTGGCGGGTTTCCAGGCAGCCGGCGAACAGCCGTTGCTGGGCAGCACGCTGGTCTTTCTGGGCGTCGTGAGTTGGGCGCTGTATAGCATCGGCAGCCGTGCGGTCATGGAACGGGTCTCGGCGTTGACCGTCAACTGGACTACACTGTTGGTTGCGACCGCTTTGCAGGTCCCGTTGCTCTGGACCGATCGGAAGATGTTGGATGCAGGCGTCGCGTCGGTGACCCTGTCCGACTGGATGGCGCTGGGCTATCTCGTGGTCTTTGCCACGGCCGTGGCGCAGCAGGCTTGGCTGTTCGGCGTGAAAGGCATCGGTCCGTCGCGAGCCTCAGTCTTGGGGAACCTCACGCCGGTAGCTGCTATCGGGCTGTCTGCGCTGATTCTGAACGAAGCGGTCGGCCTTATCGAAGTTATCGGCATCGGTCTTATTCTGGCCGGCGTCTGGGTAGTTAACCGCCAAACGGTTGAGTCAACTCACTAGAGCCCTATCCTCTCCGCTCTCGATCAGGGCCCCTGTTTGGAGTATCATGCACATCTGGGCGTCACTGGGCCTTCTGTTTCGTCGTGGTCCAAGCCGTCGGATGTCGGGCGGTCGTGTTTGATAGGTCGCATACGTATGAATATTAACTATGCCAGAGCACTCATTCCGCTGATCCTGGCTGGAACGTTCCTGGCCGATGTATTCATGCCGTGGGGTTATGCGGTCTGGGTTGTCGGGGATGCCTTTGGCGTATTCTTGGCCCTCTGGATTGAGTGGCCGATTGCCCCCTATGTCGTTGCGGCCATTGGGACTGTTCTTGTGTATATGGGGCACACGCTCTCTCTGCCGGGCATCCCCCAGGACATCGCAATCTTCAATCGGATTCTGGGCATTATCCTCTTGTGGACTACGGCGGGGCTTGTCGCACGAGCGAGAAGGGCGAAGCTCGACGATGCCACCAGGCGGCTGGGTGCGATCGTGGAGAGCAGCAGCGATGCCATTCTGAGCGTGACCCCCGACGGATTCGTGACCACATGGAATGCCGGTGCAGAGCGTATCTTCGGATATACCGCCACTGAGATGATCGGTCGTTCGATCCTGACGCTGATTCCCGCACATCTGCGTCGGGATATGGCCTGGCTGCTGGCTACGGTACGGGGTGCGCATGACATTCATACTTATGACGCCGTACGGTTGACCAAAGACGGCCGGTGTATCGATGTCTCAGTCACCTTATCGCCGCTCAAGGATGCGGTCGGTCAGTTTGTGGGGGTCTCGAAAGTCATCCGTGATATCAGCGAGCGGAAGCGAGGGGAGACCCTTCTGCAACAGGCGCATGAAGCGCTGGAAATAAAGGTTCAAGAGCGAACTGCTGAATTGAGCGCCGCCAACCATTCCCTACGGATACTTTCCAGCCGGCTGATGCAAGTGCAGGAAGAGGAGCGAAGCCGGCTTGCGCGAGATCTGCACGACGAAGTCGGACAGTTGCTGACGGCACTGAAGATCGACTTGCAAGACATCCAGCATGGCGAGGTCAGGGATTCCCGTTTCAGTCCTCTCACGGATAGTCTTGAGCTGGTGGACCGCCTGCTGACTCAAGTGCGGACGCTGGCTCTTGACCTGCGACCGTCGCTCCTTGATGATCTGGGTCTGGTGTCGGCACTTCGATGGTACGCGAACCGGCAGGCGGCGCGTAATGGATGGACCCTTTCGCTCTCTGTCGAAGGAATGGACAGCCGAATCCCGGCCCCTATCGAGGTCACCTGCTTTCGGGTCGCGCAGGAAGCGCTGACCAACATCGCGAAGTACTCGCACGCCAAGACAATCGGTCTTGCGTTGCGTCGGCAAGGTGAGGAAGTCACGCTTGTTATCCAAGACGACGGTGTCGGATTCGATGTGATACTGGCACGGCGGCGGGCACAGAGCGGGGAAAGCATCGGGCTGCTCGGCATGGAAGAGCGTGTGCGGCTGGCCGGCGGCAGCTTGGTCATTTCGTCAGCGCCGGGTGAAGGAACCAGGCTTGAACTGTGTTTCCCACTCACAGAGCAAGAGCAGACGAAGCCACACGTAACGGCTGAGGTGATATCGCCATGAGCCACATCCGAATTATTCTTGTGGAAGATCATGGCTTGGTCAGGGCCGGAATGAAGGCTCTCTTGCAAAAAATCGAGGGCACCGAGGTTGTCGCGGATATGGGAGATGGGTTGGAGGCCGTCAAGTATGTGCAGACGGATACTCCTGATCTCGTCCTGATGGATATTGCGATGCCCGGATTGAACGGACTCGATGCGACCGCCCGGATCCTCAGGGAGTCCCCTACTACACGCGTGATTCTACTGTCGATGCATGCCAATGAAGAATATCTCCAGCAAGCGTTGCAGGTGGGCGCGTCAGGCTATCTGTTGAAAGGCGCAGAACTGGCCGAACTAGAGTTGGCCATCAGGACCGTCGCCAAGGGTGAGAGGTACCTGACTCCTGCGGTTGCGAAATATGCCATCGATGCCTATCGAGAAAAGACTGAAGGACCGGTAGGCCCGTTGGCCAAGCTTAGTATGCGCCAGCGAGAAATCCTGCAGCTCATCGCGGAAGGGCATACTACGAAAGATATTGCTCAACGTCTCAACTTGAGCGTCAAAACGGTTGAAACACACCGAAGCCAATTGATGGAACGGCTGGAAATTCATGATGTGCCCGGCCTCGTTCGCTTCGCGATCGGCGTCGGATTGGTCCAGCCCTACTCCTAAGTTTTCTTCTCTTTATCCCCAGTTCCTCAGTTCTCCGAAGCTCCTCAGTGATCTCCCGGCTTGCTTTCAGGGTTTTCCTGATAGGTCTGCGTCGGCTTTCATGAGATGGTGGACCCGAATACGGGTCACATCGTTCGCGAAGTGCTTTTTACGACAGGCTTACACGGGCTGGTTCTGCTGTAGGAAGATTCTCATCAGCTGGGTGGTCATAGGGAGGTTGTTGTCGATGAACCTGGCCAGTGTTTCGAAAACAATACTTGGACTCGT
>Ga0315912_10001588_pt1 | contig 27074 bp, 14 predicted proteins | sample VfabasoilMG_FD_204469 | JGI IMG/M metagenome (GOLD analysis project Ga0315912, IMG submission 204469) | Garden soil microbial communities collected in Santa Monica, California, United States - V. faba soil | ecosystem: Environmental > Terrestrial > Soil > Garden | place: USA: California... | reverse complement strand
ACGAGCGAGATCCCTCGATTCCGGCCAAGGCCAGCCTCGCCCAGGGTCAGAAGCGTCCGCTTGGCCCTACCGCTCACGAAATGGGCGCTCACGAAAAGGGCGCACACGAGAAGGGCACCGTGGATGCAGCCGAGCGACGGCGGTTGCCGGTACTAGCCTAGGCCCCTCGGCTCAGGGCGAGGCGCCGTCGGCAATCCAGCTCTCGATCGCGGCCAGTTCCGCGTCGCTCAGCTTGCGGGTCCCCGTGAGGGGATCGAGCGGCATGGGGTCGCCGTCGATGGTTTCGTCGCCGATGAGCTTCAAGTACAGGTAGCTGCCGGCGGGATCGCCGGGCGCGATGTAGGGTCGACCTGCCGGATCTCCGAGCGCGACTTGGCTCACGATGTTGTCGTAGCTTTCTTCGCCCACCAAGATGAGATCGGCCTCGGCACGCTCGGTCGAGTGGCAACCGCCGCAGTTCGACTCGAGCAACGGTCGGATGCGATCGAGCCAGCCCGTGCCGACCCCGGAGAGGCTGAGCGCCTCGTGCGTTTCCGGCTGGCTGTAGCTGCAGTTCTCGTAGTCGATCTTCGAGCCCAGCTGGACCTCTCCCTCCATCGGGAGGCCCTCCACGAAGCAGAAGAAGGCGATCATTTCGCTCAGCGAGAAGGGCGCGTTGGCTAGCGGCATGCGGCTACCCGGCACTGGCTCGCCCTCCATGTGCCCACGCATGCGGGCTGCGAGGTAGCTGGTCTCCGGGCTGCCCCGGGTGATCAAGGAAACTGGCCCGTGCACCACGCCATCTGCGTCTGGACGCGCTCCGAAGATGCCGTTCTGGTTCAGGTCGCCCTGTTCGACGCCCACGTCGATGAGGCGGTTGATCTCGTCGGAAACGCGCCCGTCCCGTACTTCGGCCACCAGGTGCAGCCCGTCGCCGAATGCGTAGAAGCGCGTCGACAGGCGCGCATAGCTCAGGCTTTCGACCTCGCCTCCACTTTCGAACGTGCGCACGAAACGGGCGGTCTGCTGCCAGTTGTCTCCGAAGTCACCAATCGACTCGGCCAAGTAGATGTGTAGGCCCGGCATGTCCTCGGCCACGTCGACCTCGCCCTCGGGGTCCGGGTTGGGAACCAGGACGAGGTAGCCAATCTCGACTTCGGGTCCGTCGTCGATGGCAATGCGATCCCCGGGCCTCTCGCAGCGATCGAACACCCCTTCCACCGTGCCCGACTGGATGTTGCAGGGTGCGTCGATGGTGGCCAGGAAGTTGTAGGGGGTGTGGATGTCCGGATATTCCTTCTGGTTGTGGCAAACGCCACTCAGCGGGCCGCAGCTGCGCAGCACGACCTTGCTGTGCAGATCGGTCCCGGTAGCAAAGCGGTCTTGCGCTTCGAGGACATCCACGTTGCTGCCGCTGTAGCCCGGCGCCCCACCGAGCGCGCCCATGAAGCTGGGTCCGTCGCCTTCCCAGTCGAGGCCGTCCGGCGGCTCGTCCAGCAGATCGGAGCGATTGACCCGAGCGCCGCAAGCCAGGGCGGCCGACAGGGCAACCGAGGTGGTGATCAAGAGGGCACGATGGACGCTCTGCATCATTGCCTCAGCCGGTCCCGAGCAAGTCGGGCACGACTTCGTCGGCCGGGAAGAAGGCGGTCGGATCGCAGCCGAGGCCGTCCATCAGCGTGTTGAGCACCGAGCGATAGGAGTAGACCGTGCCTTCGGCGACCAAGTCGGTGCGGGCGGTGGTGGCGCCGACCACTCGGCCTCCGACGATGGGGCCGCCGAAGAACGGCATCGACATCCAGCGCGTCGAGCGGTCGCCCGAGTGGTCGCTGCCGCGCGCCGAGTTGAAGCGACCGCCGCCGGCCGTGCGCGAAAATTCGCTGCCGAACGCGACCACCGTGTGATCCCAGTACGTCCCGCCCGACGGATGCTCCATGCGCGGCAGCACGTACATGAGGCCGCTGATGATGCGGTTGACGCGCTCCATGCTCATGGGCAGCGCATCCTCCTCTCCCGAGTGGTAGTCATAGCCTCCCTGATCGAGGTACACGGCAGGGCAGCCGTAGTGGAAGAGGCGCAAGGCGAGGCGCACGTTGGTGGATTCACCCGAGTCGCCGAAGATCGCACCGAGCTCGTTGTTCGAAACGCCGTCGAACAAGTCGTCGGAGTCGGTATCCACCTTGAGCGGATCGCTGGCGAAGATCTCGGAGTACGCGCGCGTGGCGGCGCGGGTCTGGATGTAGGCATCGACCGAGTCGCGCAGGGCCGGATGCTGGCGATCCCGCATGCGGGCATCCGTTTCGGTGACCATTCGAGCGGTCCAATCGGGGATCTCCTCGCCGGCTGCGCCGAACTGCTCGAACGTCGCCCCGCTCAGCACCGGCGGGCGATGAGGCGCGAAGTCGCCGAGCCCACGCGCCATACCGGCCGTGCCCATGACGAACGGCGGCAGGATGAGCTCCCCGTCGAGCAGTGCCTGCTGATAGCGCCCCGAAAGGCCGCCCAGAATGCGGGTGAAGAATCCTGCTTCACCGTTGACGTATCCCGTCAGGAAGCGCTCGAGACCGGTGTCGTGGTTGGCGTCGGCACCGCCCGCGAGTGGTTCGTGGTCGACGGTCGGCATGACCGTGATTCGATCGGCAAGTGCATTCACCGCCAGCATGCCGGAGTCGAGCAGCGCTTCTTCTGCCAGGTACGGCGCCCGCTCGAGCAGGCGGCTCGGGCCCCAGGCGACGCCATCGGGCACACCTGTGGCGAGTCCGAACGGATTGAACTGATCCGCGACGTCGCCGTTGAAGGCGCAGGGGAAGCGGAAGCCGCCCGAGAGCCGGATGTAAATCAGGTGCTTGATCGAACCGGGGGCTGCGGTCTGCGCAATGGCCCGCCTTTTCAGCCAAATGTGCGGCAGACCCAGGCCAGCTGCACCGGCGGCAGCGAGGCCGAGGAAGCGGCGACGACTTGGTGTCAGGAGCTTTCGGGACATGGGTAACTCGGGTCGGTTCGTTGGATCGGTGGGCGCGTCGGGGTCAGTAGAAGAGCATCTCGCTGCTCGACAAAAGGGCGTAGCAAAGCGGCCGGGCAAACGTCTCGGCACTGCAAGGCGCTGGCGAGCAGGCCTCCGCGGCCGCGGTCCCCATGGCAAACTCTTCTTCGCTGGGCCAGCGGCTGAAGTAGGTGCCGACCTGGTGCTCGAGGATGGTCGTCACCAGACCGGCATCGAGGGCCGTGTCCGGCGCCACGCCACTGGGCAAGAGCAGGGACGCATCCATGCCGCCCTCGTCCCCGAGCGTTGGGTTGCAGAGCCCGCGCACGAAGGCTTCCTGGGTGGCGGTGTTGAGGATGCTGACCGCTTTGAAGCGGCCGGCGGTGAGGTTGTCCGGGCAGCCACCGAGGGTCTGCGCGAGCGAGCGGTAGCGGCCGTCGACCTCGCCATCGTCGGTGAGGGTCCAGCGCGACTCTTGAACCAGGTGGTAGGCCGCTGGCGTCGCCTCGACCAGCTCCTCGGCGTTCGGAATGCGATGGTCGCAGCCGCCCAGGGCGGTGTCGGAGCGCTCGAGCAAGGTGTCCAGCCAGAGCTCCGCTTCGGCTTGGCGCAGAGGGCCGTAGGTCCAGGGCGGGTCCTCGGCGGCCGCGTCACAGCTGGCGTCGCCGCAGGTGGTGGACTGCAAGTACAGGGACGACGACGCGACGGCGTAGTGCGCCGCTCGAATGTCCCCGTCGTGCGCAAGCACGTACTCGATCATCTTCTGCGTCACGCTCGGCACGTACTTGGTCAGGTCGTAGCCAAGGTACTGCATGAATACCTGGCCGATCGCGTGCTCCCACACCTGGGGCCAAGTGCCGAGGATGCGCCCGGGGGTCTGCAAGATGGCCCACTCCTCGGCGCCCAAGTTGCCGCTCCACGTTTGATTGTCGATGGAGCGGAAGTCCGGCACCAGGACGACCCGATTGAAGCCCCAGAGGATGCTGGTGCAAGCGCCAGCCGTGGACTCGTCCACCTCGCCGTCGCCTCCCACGCAGCGATGCTCGACGTAAGCGTCCGGTACGCGCGTGCCGATACCGCGATGGTCGTGGTAGCCGTTGAACCAGAGCGCGTAGAGCTTGGCCATGTCGGCGCGCTCGTTGGAAAACGGCGGACGGCCGACGAAGAGATCGAACAGTGCGCCGGCTCGGTCGTCTGCCGTGTCGTAACGGCGCACGAAGACGGGGTGCGCGCTCATCACGGCCACGAACTCGTCGTAGCGCAGGAAGCCAGAATAGAGCTTTCCGACCAGAATGTCGGCATCGTAGATGCGGTCGAGATTGACGGCCGTGTTGTTGTACTTGAGACGATCCGCCCAGCGCTTCTGATTCAAGAGGACGAAGTCTTCGGAAAGGATGAGGTCGCGAATCGTGTCCTGGATCGGACGACCGAGACAGGTGTCCCAAATCTCTGCCAGCGTGGGGAAGCGCCCAGTCATGTCGGCATACACACGGCGACAGGCCTCGGTCTCCACCACCGGCCTGGTGTCGTAGCCTGCCCCCCAGAGCGCCGAGCACATGCCAGCGTCGAGGGGGTTCTCGAACGGCTGCGCAGCACAGTAGGCCTGACAGTCCGCGTTGCAGTCCTGGTAGTTCGGCGTCGTGTCGATGGGACGCGCCTCGATCTCGACGGCAGCACCGCCGATGAAGCGCACGTTCAGCGGCGTATCGCGGCCGGCGAGCTCACCTGGCCCCGCGGCCGGGGCCTCCGCGTCGAAATTCGTGTCGCGATTGCAGGCAGGTACACTGGCCAAGCAGGCGAGGGCAAAAGCGACGAGCCGTGCACGCCCACTCCCGGCGAGCTGCTCCACCGCGCTTCTCCCCACCGTCCGTAGCGATGCCACCTCGGGAATTTAACCCGGGGGCGGCGAGGCGCGCAACGATGAACCACTCACCGTACACGTACGCACCTGTGAGACATTCGGGGCCGACGGCATGCAGGTTTGCTGTGCCAGTTTGCCGCGCCCCTCAGCTGTGTCAGTTTGCTGCCCTCAGCTGTGCCCCTCAGCTGTGCCCCTCAGCTGTGCCCCTCAGCTGTGCCCCTCAGCTGTGCCCCTCAGCTGTGCCCCTCAGCTGTGCCCCTTAGGTATGGGATTGCGGGGCGCTGCTGCCTATCATGTCGATATGCAGGTTCAGTTGACGGTTCGCTCCAAGCGACTGGCAGGGTGTCTGGCCATCCGTGCACTGTCTCGTGTTGCGCCGATGATGCTGCTGGCTCCGATGCTGCTGCTAGCGAGCCCGGGCTGGGCCGCCGAGGGTGCTGCCCCGAAAGTGGAAGCGAAGGCCAGCACGACCGAAGATGCCGCGCCGTCGGCCGAAGAGGCCCCCGCCGACGCGGGAGCGGCGGAGGAGCCCCCCGCCGACGCCGGAGCGAAGGCCGCCGACAAAGAGGCGCTCGCGGCAGGAAAGTTGGGGCCCTCTTTGGGGACGCATTTGGTGTTCCTCGAGTTCGGTTTTCGCCAGGATCTCGGCACCTTCAGCCGACGTGAGGTGGTGGGAGCGAACGTGCAGACCCAACAAGACGACGTCGACACGTTCGGGCCCATGTTCCACATTGGCTTCTTGGAACGCGTCGCCAATCGCGTGCGCGTCGGAGGTGCCTTTGCTTACGCTGGAAACTACAACTACGAGGGCAACAACTTGCTTGGGCAGATGCTGACGCTCGACATGCGCGTCGAGTACGGCATCAACGTCAGCAAGAAGTGGGGCTTCATTGCCACCCCGCGCTTCGGCATGTCCCTGCTCATCCCTGGTGGTGAGCTTGCCGACCGCATCAACGAGCTCCAGCTGGCCGGCTTCGATACCTGGAGCGGCCCACGCTACGGCTTCCTCGCCGGCATCGACGCCGGTGCGCGCTTCGGACTGACCGACTGGCTCTCGGCCCGCGCCACGATCGGCTACGCGTGGTTCATCATGCTGCTCCTGAATTCTCATGCCAGCGACGGCACGATCTCGGCGGCGCAGAGCTGGACGCTGCAGGCTTCGCGCCTGAGTGGCAACCTTGGCCTCGAGGTGACGTTCTGATGCCCCGTCAGCCCCGCGCTTTCGACTGGCGCCGAACCTGGCCTTCTTTCTCGGCAGCCGGATTCGTCATCATGACCACGGCGCTTGGGGCCAGCAGCTGCGACGTGGGGACGCTGACTGACGGCCCGGAGTGCGACGTGCCCAAGCTGCTCAGCGACAAGTGCAGCGGGAGCATCTGCCACGGCGCTCAGGATCCGGCGGCGGGTTTGGACTTGATCTCCCCCGGCGTGGTCGACCGCCTGGCGGTGGTGTGGGGCTCGGGGGACTGCAGCGAAGAGGTTCTGCTGGAGCCCGGCTACCCGGACAACTCGCTTCTGATTGAGAAGGTCAGCAGCGAGAGCCCCAGTTGTGGCTTCGAGATGCCCCCCGGCGGACCCGCGCTGACGAGCTTTCAGGTCGCCTGCTTGCGCCGGTTCGTGGAAGAGGCGCCACCTCGCGACAGCTGCGAGACCTGCGGCGGAATCACGTGCCTCGATCTGATGGTCGATGAGGAACACTGCGGCGACTGCGACACCGTTTGCGACGCGCAGGCGAGGTGCACGGACGGGGACTGCGTCGACGCCTGCGAGGCGGAGGAGACCCTTTGCGACACGACGTGTGTGAACCTAGAGACCGACGAGCTGCACTGCGGCAGCTGCGGCAAACGCTGCGGGCCCGGGACGACCTGTGAGGCTGGGAGCTGCGTCTGCGACCCGGAGGCAACCGGGACGTTCACGGACGACGTCGTCCCGGTGCTCAAGGCGTCGTGTGGCGGCAACGACTGTCACACCGGCGAGGACACGGTCTCTGGTTTGTCCTTGGCCGAGGACGTCGCCTACGCCCAGCTGGTCGACGTGGCGTCGGATGGCTGCGAGGGCCGAACCCGCGTCGTGCCCGGGGACCCGGGTTCGAGCTACCTGATCGAAAAGATGGTGGGCGGCGCGATGTGCAACGGCAACCGCATGCCGCTCTTCGAGGAGCTGCCCGAGGAAGCCATCGCCAAGATCGTGGGCTGGATCTGCGCTGGTGCGCCCGACGACTGACGGCGTCGGGCGGTCACGAGAGCGCCTCAGATGTCGAGAGTGATGACGCGCTGAGGCGGCTTGACCTCGGCCGTCGCCTTCTGCGTTCGCGGGAGCAGCGGCTCCCTGCCGAGGAAGCGATCGCGCCGCTCGAGCGCCCCGAAAACGGTGCGGTCGAGCGTCTCCAGCGCATTCCACAGCGCGCGCATCAGCTCGCCCTCCGCTCCTGCGCGAAGAAGGACTGCACCTGCTTCGCGATCGGCAGGTTGGTCACCGTGGCCTTGGCCTGATCGATGCCCTTCTGGGCAGCTCGACGAGCCAGCTCCGGTCCGTGCTCGCGGGCAATCTCGGCGAGCTCGGTAGCGAGCTCACGGCCCAGCTTCATGGTGTGCTCGGCCTGGGTGGGTGCGCCGGTGACGGTCGTCTTGACCCATGCGGACGCATCCTGCCAGGCGCGGACGGCCGTCTGGCGCGCGCGCTCGGCCGCGCTCAGCTTGATGTAGTCCGCCACCTCGTTGACGAGATCGGCCGGCGTGCTGCCGGTCGTGCGCGGGGGCTGGTGCAGAGCGTTCGCGTAGCGTGGATTTTTGGCTAGGAACCCGCGCAGATCGTCGAGTGAGATCCCGCGGTCGGCAAGGGCCTTTTCGAATTCGGCCTCGGCGACCTTCTTGGCCTTGAACAGGTACATCTGCACGCGGCTCTGGAAGTTGACGGCACCGTCGCCGCTCGTCTCGACTGCGCAGAAGATGGTGCCGGGGTAGCGCTCGGTGATCAGCGACTGCACGCCGTCGGAGACCGAGGAGGAGGGCATGCAGCCGAACGGCTTCACGCTCAGGGTCATCGACGCCTTGTTGTGGACGACGTTCAGGATCAGCTTGCCCACTTCCATGTGGCCTTCGCCACCACGGAGGTTGTTGTCGTAGTAGGGGGCCGCGATCTCGGCGATCTCGTCCATGTCCGGCAGGTGGTAGTCGTAGTAGCCACCCGCATAGGCGAAGACGTGGAACGCCGCCCGCAGACCCTTGTCGGCGGCCCAGAGCGACGCGCGGCGAGTCAGTGCCGTGTACTCGTTCGAGCCCGCCATACCGAGCTTGGCCGCATCGTGCTTGCGCAAGAGCTTGCGCTCCTCGGTGTCGTAGGCGACCTCCCAGATGTTGTAGAGCAGCCAGGCGGTGACGAACTGGATGTCCGCCTCGGCTCCTTCGCGCTCGATGAAGCGCTGCAGGCGGTAGTTGCCGTCACCCTCGGTCGTCATGGCCCAGAACTCACCGATGATGGCGGTGCGCGGGCGGGGGATGGTTCGGTCGACCTCGATCTGAGCGAAGAGACGCTTGCTTCGATAGAGCGCGGCCAGGATGCTGCGCTTGTTGAGCAGAGCGTCGTAACAGATGCGCTTGGCCTGCTCGATGACCTCGTCCGTCGTGCCGGGCACGACCTCGTAGGGGCGGATGCGGTAGCCGAGGCCGTTGATGATGTCGCCGGCGACCAGGCCCTTGAGCATGTTGATGAAGAATGCCGGGTTCATCTCGAGGCCGCTGGCTTCGCCAGTGGCCTGCGACAGGCCGCCCTGCTGCTGAAAGAGCATCACGCGAAAGCCGTCGAATCCAGCGTCGCGGAGGGCCTTGCGGTACTCGGTGGTGTACATGCCGAAACGGCACGGACCGCAGGCGCCTGCGGTCAGGAACACGAAGCGATCGATGATCTCCTCTGTGGTCATGCCCTTCTGGTCACGCAGGAAGATGAGCACCTTCACCAGGTTGCCCACGGTGAAATAGGTCGGGTTGCACTGGGCGCGGTTGCCGAACTCCTTGCCGACGCGCAAGGAGTCGTAGTCGGGCGCGTCGAGTGCCACGACGTCGTAGCCACAGCTCTTGAGGCCACCGGAGACGAGGTAGTCGTGGGCGAGCGTGAGGCCACCGATCAGCATCGTGATCTTCGAGCGCTCGCTCTTGGTGAAGGTCAGGTTCGCCATCTCTTCCACCCACTGTTCGGTGGGATCGAGACCGAGGCGGGCGCGCTCCTCCGCCTCGAAGGCCTTGAGCTCGGCGTCGATGTCGAGGCCAGCCGCTTGCGCTGCAGCTTGCCCGACGATGGGCAGGGACTTCTTCGTGGTGGTCGTGACCGGGCTGGTTTGCGTCATCCTAGGCTCCTCTGACTCACTGACACTGACGTCAGTGGTATGCCAGGCAACCGGGGGCGCGCCAAGCAAATTGCGCAAAACCTGCGTGACGACGGCAAGGCCGTTCTTTTCGGCCGGCTCCCAGTCGGTCGGCCGCCGGCTCGTCGCCCGCCAAGGGTCGCCTCGGAAGGCGGCGCTGGGCCGGACCGGGAAGGGTCAGGCGAGCTGCGCCCGCGCGTAGGCCATCGCGCCCAGGGCGACGGCGTCGTCGCCCAAGCTGGCGAGCTCGATCGAGGCTGCCCGATACGAGGCAGGCGGGAACGCGTGCTCCTGCGCCGCGTCGCGAACGAGCGGTAGGAGCTCGTCACCGAGGGCCTCCATGACCCCTCCACCCAAGACGACCGTCGTCGGCGCGAGCAGGGTGATCAAGTTGCCCGCGGCAATGCCGAGGTAGCGGGCAGCACGCTTGAGGGCCACGCGCGTGACCTCGTCCTTCTCGTCCCACGCGCGCCGCAAGATCGAGCTCTTGACGTTGTCCAGGCCGGCTTCGTCGATGAGCGAGGGAAGGATCGACTGCTTGCGCTCGAGCAAGATCGCCTGCTTGAACTCGTAGGCGAGGCCCGTCTTGGAGGCGTACGCCTCGAGGCAGCCGCGCTTTCCGCACACGCAGGGGCGCCCGTCGGGCACTACGGTCATGTGGCCGATCTCACCGGCGAGCGCGTTGTCCCCGCGCAAAATCGCACCCTCGAGCACCATGCCTCCGCCGAGGCCCGTGCCCATGAACAACCCGACCAGGGTGCCGCGCCTGCGCGGGGTACCGAGCGCGTATTCGCCGAACGTTCCCACGTTGCAGTCGTTCTCGGCGAACGTGGGCAAACCCAGAAGCTGGCTGAGCGTTTGGGCGAGCGGGACGTTCTCCCAACCCATGTTTACGGCCGAGACCGCCGTGCCGTCCGGCAAGATGGGGCTCGGCGCGCCGATGCCTACTGCCGCGAGGTCCGTGCGTGGCACGCCAGCGTCCGCACATGCCTCGTCGACCGTTTCCGAAGTGCGCTCCATCACCGCCGAGAAGCCGCGCTCCGGTCGGCTCTTGCGCCGGCCGCGGCCGAGCACATTGCCCTCCTCATTGGCGATGACCACCGAGATCTTCGTCCCGCCAATGTCGACCCCAGCGAAGAGACGGCTTGCCACGGCTTCCTTGTCGTCCTCGTGCTCAGAAGGTCAGGAGGGACGGGAGGTAGTCGCTCGGCGCCTTGTAGCCGAGCAGATTGAACGTCGTGGCGGCGATGTTGCCGAGGCCGGGCTTGTCGACGGTGGCCAGACGGAGTCCCGGATGGGCCGGAGCGTAGACGTAGAACGGAACCGGATTGAGCGTGTGGCTGGTCTTGACCTTGGGCTGCCCCTTCTGGTCGAGCGCGACGCTGCCGTCTTTGGCCTTCTCGTACATCTCGTCGGCGTTGCCGTGGTCGGCCGTGACGATCAGGATGCCGTTTGCCTTCTGGATGAACTTCATCAGTCGCCCCACCTCGAGGTCGACTGCCTCCACGGCGAGAATGGCGGCGTCGCGCACTCCCGTGTGACCCACCATGTCGCCGTTGGCGTAGTTCAGGCGGGCGAAGCGGTGCTTCCCGGTGGCGAGCTCCGCCAGGATCCGATCCGTGATCTCCGCCGCTTTCATCCAGGGGCGTTCCTCGAATGGCAGCGTGTCACTCGGGATTTCGACGTAGGTCTCGAGCTTGTCGTCGAAGCGGCCGCTGCGATTGCCGTTCCAGAAGTAGGTGACGTGCCCGTATTTCTGAGTCTCGCTGATGGCGAGCTGGGTGACGCCATTGTTCGCCAGGTACTCACCGGACGACTCGCTGATGGCCGGCGGTGCCACCAAGAAGGCTCGCGGCAGCTTGAGGTCGCCATCGTACTGCATCATGCCCGCGTAGAAGACGTCCGGCACGGGACCGCGCTCGAACTTGTCGAAGCTCTGAAGCTCGAAAGCCTGGCTGATTTCGATCGCCCGGTCGCCGCGGAAGTTGAAGAAGATGACGGCTGCGCCGTCTTTGATCGGGCCCCTGGGCGCTCCGTTCTGATCTTGGACCACGAAGGCCGGAAGGTTCTGGTCACCGATGCCGGGAGCTTCCCCGCGGAAGGTCTCGATGGCCTGCCTGGTGCTCGGAAATCCGCGCCCCTCTCCGCGCACGTGCGTCTTCCAGCCAGTCTCCACCATGTGCCATTCGGCCTCGTAGCGGTCCATGGTGACCTTCATGCGGCCGCCGCCGGACGCGACCCAGTAGTCGCGGCCCTTGTCGCGCAGTGCGCCGAGCAGGGCTTCCAGATCGTCCACGTAGCTGAAAGCGCTCGTCTCGGGCACGTCGCGGCCGTCGAGCAGGACGTGGACGCGGGCTCGGGCCACGCCATCGGCGTCGGCCTTGGTCAGCATCGCTTTCAGGTGCCCAATGTGCGAGTGCACGTTGCCGTCCGAGAGCAGTCCGATGAAGTGCAGCGGCTCCCCGCTGGCCCTCACTTTCGCGGTCGCCGCCTGCCAGGCTTCGCTCCGAAACAGGGAGCCGTCGTCGACGGCCGCTTGCACGAGCTTGGCCCCCTGATCGTAGATGCGACCGGCGCCCAGGGCGTTGTGACCCACCTCGCTGTTGCCCATGTCGGCGTCGCTCGGCATGCCGACGGCCACACCGTGGGCACGCAGCGTGGTGTAGAGCGCGTGCTTGCCCAGCCACTCGAGGTTCGGCTTGCGCGCTAGATGCACTGCATCGCCGTCGTCGTGCTTGCCCAGCCCCACTCCGTCCATCACGCAGGTGACGACGGGGCCACTAGGACCGGCGAAAGCCGAGAGTCGCTCGAGCTGAAAGCGTGCCATAGGCGGATCCTTGTCGCGTTTTGGCCCAAGGCAAGGGGCACCGCTGGCGGCTTTCAAATGCGGCCCTCTCGGGCGACGCCCGCAAACGCGGGCGCGGGGCGCCTTCAGCTGCCCTCGAGCTCGGCGGCGATGCGGTCGTCCGCCTTGGCGCCGCAAGCGTGGAACCCGGCCTTCGCCCGGGTGAGCTCTTGCTGCCGCTCTGCCGAGCCACGGGGCAAGAGTCGCGCTAGCTCGGCGCGCGCCAGCGCTTCGCCGTACTTCTGGCGATAGCGCTCGAGCTGCGGGAGGGCGCGGCGAAGCAAGCGCTTTGCCTCACTCGGTCGACCGTCCTGACGCGCGACCTGTGCCTCGGCCAGCCAAGCGAAGCCGCGGGCAACCGGTGCGATCCGACAGAAGCGTGCGAAGCGCTTGAGCTGGGCGTACGCCTTTTTGCGCAGCTCCCCCACGCGCTCCGGTTCGTCATGCCGGGCCGCCTCCCAGGCAGTCAAGTAGGCCTGGTGTGGGCCCCAGAGCGAGATCAAGAGGGGCGACTGCATGGACTCGATGTCTGCGCCGTCCATGGCGCGATCGGCCGACGCACAGGCATCGGCATGGGCGCCCAAATGAGCCTGAACGAACGAGCGCCCGGCGTGAATGGCAATGGCCATGTTGGCAATCTTGGTCGCGCCACCTTCCGCAGCCCGGTCGTTGGACACGCGGGCCTCCTCCACGCGGCCCAGGTGAATGAGCGCCGTCGCCTTGCCGCCGAAGTTCGCTGCGTCGTGCTCCGCCACGTACGCTTTCTCGTCCAGGATGCGTTCGTAGCAGTCGAGCATCGCGTGGAAGTTGCCCTCGGCCCATTCCACCAGCCCGAGCGCGCTCATGCATTGCGCGGCACCGAGCGCGTGCCCCAGCCGCTCGCCGCGCTGGTGTCCCTCGATGAGCCGCTGACGAGCCAGGTCCCCTCTGCCTTCGAGAAACTCGGCGAATGCCCCAGTCAGGAAGAAGTAGGGATGGAAGCGAGTGGGCGCTTTGGCCAGCACAGCGGAACCGCGTTCGAAGTACTGCTTGGCCAAGCGGTGTAGCCGCGCCACCGCCGCCGCGTAGCCGATGATGCCGAGGGCGGCGAGCGGGACCTCTTGGATGCGATCCCCTTGATTGATCGCCGCCACGGCCGACGCGATGGTAGACGCCTTCTCGCCGCGAAACGCCTGAATCTCGCTGAGCTTCTCGTAGGCGAGCATCAGCTCGCGGCTTCTCTTTCGCTCGGCATCGCTCTCGACTTCCGCATTGCCCAGCAAGAGGTGCAGCACCTGGATCGACAGCTGACGCGCTAAACCGAAGAGTACGCCCCAGCCCGGACGACTCACCCGGCCGCCCAAATTCGTGACCGCCGTCTCCAACACCTGCCTTGCCTCGTCCAGCTTCCCCTGGTCGAAGGAGGCTTCGGCCAGCAGGCGCTGAAAGTGTGCCGCGCGCAGGGGGTCCGTCGGGGCACCGAGTAGGAGCCCGCGCTCGAGGTGGCGCACCGCTTCATCCGGACGCTGGTGCACCAGCTCCTCGCCGGCCAAGAGGTCGTACTGGGCCTCCTTTTCTGCGTCGCCGGCGAGCATGAAATGATGTGCCAGCTCACCTGGCGCCGCGCTGCCGCCAGCGACTCGCCGCAGCTCCAGCGCCTTCCCGATGCGTCCATGCAGCTTGCGCACGTCTTCCGGCGAGACGTCCTCGAGCGCGGCATCGCGCACCTTGTCGTGTGAAAACTGGATCTGGCCAGCCCGGTGCTGGAGTACGGCGTGGGACGTGAGCAAGCGGAGCCACTCCTCCACTTCCTCATCGCTGCTCAGCGCGCAGAGCAGCTCCCGATCGATGCGGCGGCCGCGCGCTGCGGCGAGCCGAAGCAGCGGGCGCGCGCCCTCCGGCAGCCCGGACAAGCGCTTGCGAAGCGCTCGCATCAGCCCACCCGTGCGCAGATCGCTCGGGATTTCCTCGACCTTGATGCTGGAGAACGTTCCGGCGTGTTCGGCCAGCGCTCGCAGTGTCTCTGCCAAGAACAGCGGTTGACCCTCACTGCGCTCGTAGGCGTAGCGGGCGATCTCCGCACGCTGGGCGCGGGAGACGGGCAAGCGAGCGACGTGCTCCGCGACTGCTCCCTCGTCGAGCGCAGTAATGGCGATGGTTCTCGCCCATTCGATCTCCGAAAGGGCGGGCACGTCCGGGCGCGTCGAGGCGACGATCAGCGTGCGCAAGCGGCTCGCCTGTTCGCGCAGGGCCGAGAGCAGGGCCAGGCTTTCGGCACCGGCCCAGTGCAGGTCATCCAGCGAGAAGACCACGCCGCGCGGCGAGCGTGCGATCATGCCGGTCACCACGTCGGCCAAGCGAGCCTGCATGGCGGGCGCGTCGAACTCCGTTGCGCGAACGACCTCTCGTCCGAGCAAGCGCTCCAGGTCCGGCACGACGAGTGCCAGCACGCTGGCCTCGAAGTCGCTGGGTGCAGTGATCAGCGCCAAGAGGGCGAGGGGACGCTGCCACACCAGGTAGGGCACGGTGTCGAACTCGACCGCTTGCCCGCGCAAGATGAGCTGTCCGCTCTCGTGACCGAGGGTCTCCGCGAATTCCATCAGTCGCGTCTTTCCGATCCCGCTCTCGCCCACCAAGAGGAGCGTCGAGCCCTGACCGTCCAGACTGTGGCCGAGTGCCTGGCGCACCTCGTTCTGCGCTTCTTCACGGCCCACCAGGCTCACCGAGCGCAGGGTCGCTTCGCGCGTTTCGTGGGTCTCGTACTCGAAGCGGCGACTCGTGGCGCGGCTGAGATCGCCCACCAGCTCCTCCGCGGACTTCCGGCCGTCGTCCGTCGCCAGCGCTGCAAAGGCAGAGCGAAGCTCTGGATCGAGATCGACCGAGAGCCAGTCGAGCTCGAGCGGGGCGCTCTTGGCCGGGGACAAGAGCGCATAGGCCACGTGAGCGAAGCGCGCCCAGTCCCGGGCTCGCGCCTTGCGAATGTCCTTCGGCACTTGGGGCGCTACCGGCGCATGGTCGACCAGGAGCCTTACCCGACCGCCGATGACCAGGACGTTCTCGGGCCGGAGGTCGATGTCGAAGTAGCCCAGGTCGTGCAGGAACCCGAGCGCTCGCAGAAGCTCCACCAAGTAGTGCAGCTGGACGTCCAGCGGCGCCCTTCGTCCCGCGCTCACGAGCAAGTCGGCGTCACTCGGCACGTCGTAGGTCACGTACGCCCCGCGCTCATCGTCGTAGCCGAAATCCAGCATCTTCACGAGGTGAGGATGGTTCTGCCCGGCCAGGAAGCGATGCGAACCATTGCCGCGGCCCTCCGGGTACGTCATCACGAAAGCAACGTTCTGTTCCAGCCGATCGAAAGCACGCTCCAGCCTGGGTACGCGTGGGTCCGCTTCGAGCAGCTGGTAGCGGCCCGCGATCAGATGCTCCTTCTGCTTGCCGAAGGTTGGGCGCTTGCTCAGCTGCTCGTGCAAACCCGCTTGCACCAGCCCCTGCTCGAGCTCGGTGAGCAGGAGGTCCATCGATGCATGACGCGCGCCAGGATCGGGCAATAGGCCTCGTTCGAGCGCGCGCTGGATGCGGGAGCTGACGGGGTGTCCGGTCGGGGCAGGCTCGCGGCGTCCACTGGTCACGCGCTTCATCAGCTCGAACTTGTTCGTGCGTCCGAAAGGGGCGCCACCGAACAGCGTCTCCCAGAGCGCCACGCAGAAGGCGAACTGATCGCTCTGGGCGGTCGCGTCCTGGCCCAGGTGCTGCTCCGGCGCCATGTACGCGGGCGTCCCCATGCGCGCTCCGGTGCGCGTGACCTCTTCTCCGAGCACATCGCGATGGCTCCTGGTCGACTCGAGGTCCTCGATGGCTCCTTCGACGCGGGCCAGTCCGAAATCGGCGACCTTGACGCGGCCGTCACGGCTGATGAGCACGTTGTCCGGCTTGAAGTCTCGATGAACGAGGCCGGCCGCGTGAGCAGCGGCCAAGCCGCGGCCCGCTTCGAGGAAGACGAGCACCTTGCGCCACCAATGCTTCTCCTCGCTACGCCACTGACGGAGCGTCGAGCCGGGCACGTACTCCATGGCGACGAAAACACCCTGTTCGCTCTCGCCGACGTCGAACACGGTGACGATGTTCGGGTGCGTGAACATCGCCAGTGCCTGCGCTTCCCTGAGCAGGCGCGTGCGCTCCGCGTCGCTCGGCGCGTCGCCCTGGACGTTGACGAGCTTGATGGCGATCTTGCGCCCGAGGTCCTCGTCGAAGGCGGCGTGAACGACGCCCATGCCCCCGCGGCCGAGCTCCTCGAGCAAGAGGTAACGTCCGAGTCTGCGCCCGCGATCCTCGAACAGCGGTGCCGGCCGAGTGCGCTCGCCCAAGCCAGGAGTCGCGCCCAGAGGACCGTCCGAGCCGTCGGCGTTCCCCACCTCGACCCTGGACTCGTCGAGCGCTCCGACAGCGCCCTGCGTGCTGGCTTCCGTTTCCGGCATTGGGGGCTCAGCCCTGTAACCTGCGGCAGGGTAACAGGTTTTTTCCGCTGCAAGCGCGGCTCCAGGCTGGGCTTTGCTGGAGCGCCGCTGAGCCTCGCAGCCCCGGGCAGCACCATCCAACGGGCCGCCCAGAGAGCGTGATCGATTTCGGGCGCGTGTGCATGCAAGGCCAAGGGGCCGGGCCCCCTCGGCAGGCCACCGGGTAGGCCCCCCATAGCTTGGAGAAATCGTGAATACTTTCGGACTTTTGACTGGATGCCTCCTTCTCACGTCTCTGGCCGGCGCTCTCGCCTGCAGCCCCGAGATGGCACCCCCCGGGGGGAGCGGTGGGCAGGTGGGCGTGGGCGGCGCCGTGGGCAGCGGGGCGACGCCCGGCAGCGGTGGGGCGATCCCGGGCAGCGGCGGTGCGGCCGGTGTGGGTGGCAGTGGAGCCGGAGGGCAAGCCAGTGGTGGAAGCGCCAGCGGGGGCGCGGCGTCGAGCGGCGGCGCGCTGGGCTCGGGTGGGAGCGTCCTGCCGGGTAGCGGCGGAGCAGCTCCCGGTGAGTTCCCGACCGCTTCGGCCTTGGTCGAGAGCCTCAGCTTGGGATGGAATCTCGGCAACAGCCTCGACGCTCCAGAGAGCGAGACCGCGTGGGGCAATCCCACCGTCACCGCCTCTCTCTTCACCGCCGTGGCAGCAGCCGGCTTCGACGCCGTACGCATTCCGGTGACGTGGTCACTCCACACCGGTGCAGGTCCAGAGTTCGTGATTGACCCCGCGTTCCTGACCCGTGTGGCCGAGGTCGTCGGCTACGCCAACGCAGCAGGCCTCGTCGCCATCATCAACGTGCACCACGATGGAGCTGACGGACTCGCAGGGGTCGAGTGGCTGACCCTGAACGCCACGGACGGCAGCATCACGGCGGAGAACAACGCCGCCGTCTTGGCGCGTTTCACCGCCGTTTGGACCCAGATCGCCGCACATTTCCAAGGTCATGGCGCGGATCTGCTCTTCGAATCGATGAACGAGATCCACGACGGCTACGACGCGCCCGATCCGGCCTACTACGACATCATCGGCGACTTGAACCAAGAGTTCGTGGACATCGTGCGTGGCAGCGGTGGAAACAACGCTCAGCGCGTGCTGGTGGTGCCCGGATACAACACCAACATCGACTACACGGTGGCCGGCTTCGACGCACCGACGGATCCCACGGCCGACCGCCTTGTCCTTTCGGTCCACTTCTACGATCCCTACACGTATGCGCTCGAAGGGAGCACTCACACTTGGGGTGTCGCCTCACCCGGTACGGACAACTGGGGTCAAGAGGACTACGTGGTGACCCAATACGACAAGCTGGTCACGAGCTTCGTCAGCCAAGGTCTGCCCATGATCGTCGGCGAGTACGGCGCAACCCAGCAAGATGGCTACGACGACTACCGGCGCTACTACATGGAGTACGTGACCAAGGTCATCGTCGATCGCGGCATCGTGCCTTTCTACTGGGACAACGGCGGCGCTGGCACCGGCGGCGACAACTTCGGCCTGTTCTCACGCGCCGACGGCTCGTCGCTCCACCCGGAGATCCTGGCCGCCATGATGCGCGCTGCCACCGATCCTTACGAGCTCGCGGACATCGCGCTGCCGACGCCCTGAGCCTGTTTCATTCGGCCGAGACGGCCTCGGCTGCGTGCGCTGCCTGGCCGGACAGCCCGAGCGAACCCTGCCCGGGCACCGGCTCCACGCGGCCGTCGGCGGTCTTCTTGCCGAGGCGCACGACGCCCTTTGGCAATTCGATTTCAGCCTGCCTTCGCCCTTCGTAGGCCTGGATCTTGGCCCGCGTTTCCGCAAGCAAGGTCTCGAGCGCGGCGTCGCTGCTGCGCGTGGCCGAGAGCTGGCGCTGCTTCAGCTCGAGCAGCTCCAAGCGCTTCTTCTCGATCGCGAGCTCGAGCTCGCGCCGCTTGTGACTGACGTCCTGCAGGCGCTCCTCGGCCAGCTTCAGCGAGTGGGCATACGTCTTCACCCGGATCTTGATCGAGCCGCCCGGCTTGTTCGCGTCCAGGTCGTGAAGGGCGGACGTCGGCGTCTTGGCCGTGTGCAAGATGGTATCGATGAGCCCGTACGTCGGCGCGTCGTGCCCGCACTTGAAGCTCGACAGGTCGAGCACGGCGACGTTCGGGTGGTGCGCCGCGAAGAGGGCGCCCCAAACCTTCGCTGAGCTGTTGGCCGAGTAGTTCTCCGGCCAAACGTGGTTGAGCTCGAGCGGCGTCTTGATCGTGCCCTTCGCGAGCTCGTCCTTGAAGTAGCGGTCGAGGTACTCGCGCGCCTTGGGCACGGAGCGGATGCTCAAGATCGGGTAGCCAAGTACCTGGAACTCCTCGGGAATGCCGTGATTGAGGCCGGGGTCCGAGTGGTAGGGCCGGTTCAGCACCAGGATGGCGATGCGGTCTTCCGCCTCCACCGTCTCCAAGATGGCGCGACCCTTTTCCTGCAGGTCGAGCTCGAAGGCCTCGAGCGCGCGCAGACCTTCGGCGCAGGCGAAGTCGCTTTCGTCTTCGGTGATGCCGAGGCGATGCTCGAAGGTCGCGAACATGCGTCGCTTGAGCAGGTTCGGCTCGACGAAGCTGAGCGCCGGGTCGAGGTACTCGATGCCGCGCTCGGCGAAGAAGTCGACCTCTTTCGTGAACGCAGCCTTGATCACGTCGGGCGTGCCAGCCACGATCGGGCACGAGGTTTGGTCCATCGTGTCGACGGTGAACGCCGGCACGTGGGTCAAGATGGGGAAGAAGACGTAGTCGAGCCCACGACCCCGCTCCGGCTCGTGCTTCTCGAACAGCAGGTTGTGCACGTGCGCTTGCACGACTTTGCTGGGGAAACAGGGGTCGATCGAGCCGTATTTGGCTCCCGTCGTGAACATCTCCTCGCTGGTTTCGTCGGAGAAGAGCACGTTCGATCGACCGAGGCCGAGCGCCTCGAAGTAGGCGCGGAAGAACGGCCCCGTCGAGTACATGTTGAGCACGCGGGGCATGCCGACGCGGATCGACTTGCGTCGCTTGGCCGCTTCCTCGCTGGAACGCAAGAAGCCGCGCTGGAACGTGCGCGTCTTGATGCGAAGCAGTGACTGTGTGACTTCGATGTCCTCGACCGGCGTGCCAGCTTCGGGCATTGGCTCGGGGCGGTAGTTGCTCTTGAACGCTTGCTCGCCCTCGTAGCTGACCAGGTTCGGGAACTGGGCTGCCGTCCGCTTGCGCTCCTTCATCAGGTCGAGCATCGCGTCCTTGCTCTCCACCGTGCCCTTTTCGCAGGAAAACCCGGAAATGTAGCGGCTGGTCGAGCCATCGGGGCGTGCCGTGTCGATGAAGGTGCGCTTGCACTCGTTGGGGCAGAAGTGGCAAACGGTGGACTCGTCGTTCTTCGTCGAGAACTCCAAGTTCAGGGTCGCCTCGATGCCGATGAAGCGCGTCTTGCCCGAGCGCTTGTAGCGACGCAAGGTTTCCATGGCGGCGCCGATGGCGCCGGCTTCGCCGGTGTGAGGATGGACGTACACCTCGGCGCCGGGTACGCGCTGCTTGATGTAGTCCACCTGCGCTTTGACGGCGGCGAGGTTGTACTGAGTGCCGCCCTGGAGCACGAACTTCTTGCCCAGGGAGGCGAGGCGCGGGATCTGCACCACGTACTGCCAAACGTTCTTGGGCAGCACCTGGGCGAGCCCCGCCAAGAGCTCTTCCTTCTGGTAGCCTTCCTTCTGGAAGTTGACGCGATCGGTGTCCAAGAACACCGCACAGCCGTAGGAGAACTTCGGCGCTAGCTCCGCTTTGAAGGCATTTTCTGCGTATTCCGTGACCGGGACGCCGAACTGATCGGCCATGGCCTGAAGCAGCATGCCATTGCCGGCCGAGCAGCTGTTCGACAGCTTGAAGCCGGAGATGTCGCCGTTCTTCATGAACAGGACCTTGATGTCCTGCCCGCCGATGTCGCAGATGACGTCGACGTCACCGAAGAAATGCACGGCGCTCATCATGTGAGCGACCGTCTCCACGATGTTCACGTCGGCGAGCACCGTTTCCTCCAGCACGTCGGCGGCGTAGCCGGTGGCGCCGAAGCCGAGACATTCGAGTGTTGCCCCTTGGCTCGACAGGTGGTCGGAGATCTTCTGCAAGAGCTCCTTCGTGTCCTGAATGGGGTTGCCCTTGGACAGCTGGTAGGCCTTGCACAGGATCTCGCCGTCTTCGCCGACGAGCACGGCCTTCGACGACGTGGAGCCGCCGTCGAGGCCAATCACCGCGCGCACGGTGCTCCCGGCTGCGAAGCGGACCGGCTCGAAGCGCGGGATGGCATAGCTGTGGACGAAGCTGTCGGTCTCCGTCACGGTGGCGGAAAGCGGGGGACCGGCCTGTTCGCCGAGCCTTGCCCGGCGCCCGTTCTGGATGAAGTCCTGCAGAATGGCGACGCCGCGGAAGCGAGCTGCCTCGGGCGCTTCACTGAGGCCGAAGACCGCTGCGCCGAAGGCCGCGTAGAGGTCCGCGCCCTGCGGCACGAAGATGAGCTCCTCGATCGGCACGTCCTTCGGGTAGTCGTAGCCACGCGCCTGCCAGGTTTCTGGGATGCGCTTGCGCCAGCAGTCCTGCAGGAAGGGCAAGTAGGTGTTGGGGCCGCCGAGGAGCAGCACTCGGGCCTTGAGTGTGTTGCCGCGGGTGAGCACCGAGAGGTTCTGATTGACGATCGCGTCGGCGAGCGAGTTGAGCACCTCGTCCTTGGGAATCGCGCTCTTGACCAAGTTGACGATGTCCGTCTCGGCGAAGACGCCGCACTTGGCGGCGACGTGGTGCAGCTTGCTGTCGTCGAAGCGGAGCGAGGTGGCGAAGCCTGGTTCGGCTCCCACCTTGATCATGCACTTGTCGATGGTGGCCCCGGTTCCGCTGGCACACTTGTCGTTCATCGACGTCGAGGCGGTCTTCTGGCCGCTCTCGTTGGCCTCGCGGAACATGATGATCTTGGCGTCTTGGCCGCCGAGCTCGATCACGGAGCGAACGTCCGGGTGCTTCTCCTCCACGGCCATCGTGACCGCGTTCACCTCTTGGACGAACTTGGCGCCGGTCGGCTCGACCAGAGGACCGGAGCCCGAGCCCGTGGTGAAGATGCGAAAGTCGCCGTGGGCGTGCGCGGGGAACGCCGCCAGGATCGCCTCCAAGAGCTCCAGGCACTTTTCGGGCTGCTTGGTATGATGGCGCTGGTAGTCGCTCCAGATGATCTCTTTGGTCCGGTCGTCGATGACCACGGCCTTGACGGTTGTGGACCCGACGTCCAGACCGATCACCAAGTGGCCCACTCTCTCGTCCACCAGCTTGTCGTCCATGCCTGCCGCCTCTTTCCTCTGCCGGTCCGCGCGCCGTGTGGCGCCGTGTGGCCCCCGTTGGGGATCCTCACTGACGCTGACGTCAGTGTGCGTAGTCTTGACCCAAAAGGGAACGGCCGAAAAGAAGAATCGCGCAATGGTTGCGCGGGTGCCGCACGCCTTCGGAATCCGGCTCGGTTGGCCCTAGCAGGGCTGAAAAAGCACCCTGCCAACGACGAAAGCCGTGCCCGCGCGGACCGAGAGACGGCGGAGGTGCGAAAATCCCCCTGCTGGTCGCTCCGAGGCCGGGGCGCCGGGACTGGTGTTTCGCGCATTGGTCAGGGTCGGGCGGGCCGTGGTAGCTAGAAAAGCCGTGGGTTCGGCGAAGAAGGCGCGAGCGGGCCGGCTCGCTCGCGAGGGCAGCTCGGCGCGGGAGGCCAAGAAGGCGCGCGAAGGGACAGCCAAGGCGTCTTCGGCTCGAGGGCAGGCGGCCCGGCTCGAGCGCAAGCAGCAAATTCTGGCCAGCGCGCGCGAGGTCTTCGCGAAGCGCGGCTACGCGCGCACGACCGTGGATGACATTGCGCTCGAGGCCGGCGTCGCGCGGGGCACCTTCTACCTCTACTTCGACGACAAACGGGATGCATTCGAGGAGCTCGTCGATGCGTTCGCTGCGCAGATCGGCGCGGCCATCGTGCGCATCGTCACCGACGATGCCAAGCGCACGGTGGCGGACCAAGTGCTCGAGAACATCCGAGCCATCTTGGGCGTCTGCCTGGCCGAGCGCTCGATGACCAAGATCCTGTTCACCGACGCCGTCGGCGTCGATCCGGAGTTCGAGCGCAAGCTGACGACCTTTTATGACTCCGTCGTTCAGCTGCTCACCGAGAGCCTCAAGGACGGGCAAGCGCTCGGCGTGGTGTCGGACGGCGAGCCCCGCGTCCTTGCCTACCTCACCATCGGTGCTTTGAAGGAGCTGCTCTACCAAGCGGTGACGCTTGGTCTTGCGGCCGAAAGCGCGGAAGCGCTCACCAAGCAGGTCTACGACTTCCTGTGCTCGGGCTATCTGCGGGTCGACACCGACGCCAACGGCAGAAAACTCCGACCGGGGCGGCGCAGCTAACGGCCCCGCGCTGCCCTCTGACGTTTCGGTCCTGTTTCGTCGCTCGGAGCGAGCCGTTTTCGGCGCCGGCCCCGAACGAGCGAGAGAGCGCTGCGGGCGGCTCGCTCGGCGCCACCGACCCCCCTGAAATAGCGGTAGATTTCACGGCGGCCGGGACTACGTTCGCCCCCGAGCCCGATGTTCGATCCCGGCACCGAAAACTCCGCCAGCCTCGCTTTCGTCGAGGCGCTCTTCGCTTCCTACCTGGACAATCCCGATTCGGTGCCCGCCGATTGGCGCTCCTACTTCGACCGCACCTCGGAGGGACCGACCCGTGTGGGCCCGACCTTCAAGCCCCGTTCCGTCTTCGATTCGGGGCCCTCGGCCTTCCGCCCGCAGGTGCCGACGAACGGCGAAAACGGCGGTGGTGGCAACGGCCACGCGGCGCCGAGTGAGACCAAGGAAGCGGCGCGCGGGACCACTGCCCATGCCCTGGCGTCGCAGGATCGAGTCGACGCCCTAGTCCGCGCCTACCGGGTGCGGGGCCACATGGTGGCGCAGATCGATCCGCTCGAATTGCCCCGTTCGGCCCAGCCCGAGCTCGACCCGGCCTTCTACGGCCTGGGACCCGAGGACATGGACCGAGTGTTTTCGAGTCGGACCATCTTCGGTGCGCAGACGCTCTCCTTGCGCGAGATCATTCGGCGCCTGAGCCACACCTACTGCCGCTCGATCGGCGTGCAGTTCATGCACATCGACGACCTGGAAGTGAAGAACTGGCTGCAGGAGCGGATGGAGGGCACGCTGAACCGCTTGCGCCTGAGTCGCGAGGAGCAGCTGCGCATTCTGGTCAAACTGACCGACGCGGTCATCTTCGAAGAGTTCGTGCAGAAGAAGTTCCTGGGCGCCAAGAGCTTCTCGCTCGAGGGTTCCGAGAGCCTGGTGCCCCTGCTCTCCTTCGCCATCGAGCGCGCTGCGCTCCACGGCATCAACGAGGTCGTGCTCGGCATGGCCCATCGCGGCCGCCTCAACGTCCTGGCGAACATCCTGGGCAAGAGCCCGCGCAACATCTTCCGTGAGTTCGCCGACGTCGATCCGGAGCTCTTCTTCGGCAGCGGCGACGTGAAGTATCACCTGGGGCACAGCTCCGACTACGTGACTGCCAGCGGCAAGCGCGTGCACCTGTCGCTGTGCTTCAACCCGAGCCACCTCGAATACGTGAACCCGGTCGCGCTAGGGCGGGTCCGGGCGAAGCAGGACCGCATCGGAGACGCTTCGCGCATGCGCAAGTGCGCCGTCTTGATCCACGGTGATGCCGCGATTGCCGGCGAAGGCGTGGTGCAGGAGACGTTCCTGCTTTCGCAGCTCGATGCCTATTCGACTGGCGGAACCGTCCACGTCGTCGTCAACAACCAAATCGGATTCACCACGCCGCCGTCGGAGGCTCGGTCCAGCACCTACGCGACGGACGTTGCCAAGATGCTGCAGATCCCGATTTTCCACGTGAATGGCGAGGATCCGGAGGCGGTGGCCCAGGTGGTCCTGCTGGCGATGGACTTCCGGCGCACCTTCTCGCGCGACGTGGTGATCGACATGTACGGCTACCGTCGTCACGGTCACAACGAGAGCGACGAGCCGGCGTTCACGCAGCCCCTGCTCTACAAGGCAATCGCGGAGCGTGCGAGCGTGCGTGACGGCTACCTCGAGCACTTGCTCCAGCTGGGTGAAGTCACGCGCGACGAGGCGGACCAGATCGCCGTCGAACGGCGAGCCCAGCTGGATCTCGAGCTCAGCGAGGCGCGGCGTGCCGACTACGTGCGCACGCACGATTGGCTGGGTGGCGTTTGGCAAGGCTATCAAGGTGGCCCGGAGACCGACGTCCCGGACGTGGACACGGGGATCCCGGCGGACACGATTCGGGAGCTGATGACGAAGGCCATTGCGCTGCCCGATGACTTCACCGCCAACAAGAAGATCCTGCGCCTGTTCAAGCAGCGTCAGGAGATGGGCGAGGGCAAGAGGCCGTTCGATTGGGGCGCCGGCGAAGCGCTCGCGTTCGCTAGTTTGGTCACGAGTGGCGTCCGCGTGCGCCTCACCGGCCAGGACTGTGGCCGTGGCACCTTCTCGCACCGGCACGCGGTCGTTCACGATGCCGAGAATGGCCGGCGCTACATGTCGCTCGCGCACATGTCGCCGGAGCAGGGTCCCATCGAGGTGGCCAACAGTCCGCTCAGCGAAGCCGGCGTACTGGGCTTCGAGTACGGCTACAGCCTCGACTTCCCGGACGCGCTCGTGATGTGGGAAGCGCAGTTTGGCGATTTCGCCAACGCGGCGCAGGTGATCATCGATCAGTTCATCTCGTCGGCGGAAGACAAGTGGAAGCGCCTGAGCGGCCTTTGCATGCTGCTCCCCCACGGGTTCGAGGGGCAGGGTCCCGAGCACTCGAGCGCGCGCCTCGAGCGCTTCTTGACCTTGGCGGCGGAAGACAACATGCAGATTTGCCAGCCGACCACGCCGGCGAACTTCTTCCACCTCTTGCGCCGGCAAGTCGTGCGCCCATGGCGCAAGCCCTTGGTCGTGATGACGCCCAAGAGCTTGCTCCGCCATCCCGAAGCGGTGAGCCAGGTGGCAGACTTCGAGCGCGGTGGTTTTCAGCGCATCTTGCCGGACGCGCGTGAGAATCAGGCGGTCACGAAGCGCATCTTCCTCTGCACTGGCAAGCTGTATTACGAGCTCGTGGCCAGGCGGGCGGAGCTCAAGCGCGACGATGTTGCCATCCTGCGGCTCGAGCAGCTGTACCCGCTGACCGAGCAGCAGCTGGCCGCTCATCTCGACCAGTACGATGCGGGCACGCCGGTCGTGTGGGTGCAGGACGAGCCCGAAAACATGGGCGCCTGGCGCTACCTGCTGGCGAAATTCGAGCGCAACCTGCTGGGCAAGTTCCCATTCCGCGTCGCGTCTCGGCCCGCATCGGCGAGCCCGGCCACGGGCTCGGCCCACACACACAAGATCGAAGCCGAAAGGCTCATGGAAACCGCGTTCGGCGGCTGAGCGCTGCCGGTTTCGATGGGCCGGTTTCGATGGTATGCGCTTGCCGGACTTGGGGTGAGCGACCAAGATCCGGCGCCGCTCGTGCCGGTGTCCAGGGCCGCCGGCTGCAGCCCTGATAGCGACAGTGAGCAGCCCATAAGTCGATCAACAGAAGCGAAGTAGGGAGCCGCAAACAGATGGCCGTCGAGCTCAAGGTACCGCCAGCGGGCGAGTCGATCACGGAAGTGCAGATCGGCGAATGGCTGAAGAAGGAAGGTGACACGGTCCGTCGCGACGAGGTGCTCGTCGTGATCGAGACGGACAAGGTTACCGTGGAGCTTGCTGCGCCGGAGGACGGCACACTCAGCAAGATCATCGTCCGCTCCGGACAGGACGCGGCCGTGGGCGACGTCGTGGGCCTACTGGAGCCAGGGGCGGTTCCCGCCTCCGCCGGCGCGGCAGCGGCCCCTCGCTCGGAGGCAGCGAAAGCTCCAAACGCAGTACCGACACCAGCAGTGCCTGCGCCCGCCCCGAGCACGGGAGATCGACCTTCCGAGCCGCCCAGCGTGCGCGACTCCATTCCGCCGCAGGGCTTTGCCCGCGTGATGCCCGCCGCTCGCCGTGCGGCTGCCGACGCCGGCATCGATCCGAGCACGGTGACGCCCTCCGGTCCGGGCGGCCGCGTGCTCAAGGAAGACGTGCAGCGTCAGGTTGCACTCAAGGCACCCAAGGTTCCGGCAGCACCCAGCGCAACGGCGCTCGGGGCCCCCACGCCTCGCACCGCAGACGAGCGCGGGGAAGAAGTCGTCAACATGACCCCGATGCGGCGAAAGATCGCCGAGCGCTTGGTCGAGGCCCAGCAGTCGATGGCCCTTCTGACCACGTTCAACGAGGTCGACATGTCGAGCGTCATGGCGCTGCGCAAGCAGTATCAGGACCAGTTCGTCAAGAAGTACGCCATCAAGCTCGGTTTCATGTCGTTCTTCGTGAAGGCAGCGATCGAAGCCCTGAAGGAATTCCCAGCCGTCAACGCCGAGGTGAACGGCCGGCAGATCGTCTACAAGAACTACTTCGACATCGGGGTAGCGGTGGGCGGTGGCAAGGGTCTGGTCGTACCCGTCATTCGCAGCGCCGATCGTCTGAGCTTT
>Ga0315912_10001587_pt1 | contig 27083 bp, 24 predicted proteins | sample VfabasoilMG_FD_204469 | JGI IMG/M metagenome (GOLD analysis project Ga0315912, IMG submission 204469) | Garden soil microbial communities collected in Santa Monica, California, United States - V. faba soil | ecosystem: Environmental > Terrestrial > Soil > Garden | place: USA: California... | reverse complement strand
GCCGGCTTGGCGTTCTGCCGCGCCCGCATCGCCGCGATGATCTTGTTCGACACCTTCCCTTGCAACAGCGCTTGCACACCCGCCGGAGAGAAATCGAACGAGACCGACGGGGCGTCTTTGACAAATTCGATGGTGTTCGCTTCGTCGAGGCCATCGGCAACGAATTTGATCACGCTGGCGTTTGTGTACGTCGACGCCGTGGGCGCACTGAGGTTCCGTGAGCCACCGGCGTTCACGGGCGCCGCTCCATTCGCCGGCGCCGCCGCAGTCGCAGCCGCGGCGGCAGAGGCCTTCAACTCCTGATACTTGACCATCTGGGCCTGCAGGGTCGTATAACCGTTGATCGCCTCGGCAATGCGTGTCTGCGGATCGCGGAAATTCTTTTCGTCGTCGTTGCTCTCGATCGCCTGGCTGTAGTACGAGGATGCCTTCTCGAGCAGTCGCTTCGACGTTTCCATGTCTCCGGCGGCGTATGCCATCGCCTCGTTCGCCACACCGAGGTTGTAAAGCCGGTACGCATCTTTCTTTTTGTCAGCGATGGGCTTGACCAGATCCAGCCTCTCGAGCATGAGATTCCAGAGGTTCTTTTGCGCCAGCTTGTTCAGCTCGTCGATCTCGTCTGTCGGTCGCGCCAGGAGCACCGTGACCGGTTCGATCGTGGGTGTCACACGCGCGGCAATCTGATTGGCAATCACGCCGAGCATGTCCAGCTGTAATGCTGCTGGCTCCGGGACGCCAGCGCCATTGAGGTACTCTTTCTTGTAGCTCGGGCTCAGCGTATCTGAAGCGAGCACCGCGCCACCGTTGTTCACGTCGCGCACCTGGAACGTGGCGCTGAGGCGACCCGTCACGACAACGAACATTTGATTCTCGGGAACGAGACTGTAGACAGCCTTACCGTTCTTCGTTCCGGTCTGCCTCGACACCATCACTTGCCGGGTTTCGTTCGCGCGAGTGCTGTCAACCTGCACCAGCGAGACCGCAATGATCGTCTCTGGACGATCCTTCACCGGGGTGAGACGCGAATCGTTGCTCGGGAGCCCGGCCTCGAGGAGCTCGGCGATCTGCTTGGCAGCCGGGGCAAGCGCGGGAGTCGTGGCCGTTGCATCCACACGAATCGCGGTGCCCAGCAAGTAGACCTGTGGTGCACGTTTGCGGCTCAACGTGACTTCAAACGTCTGTTTGAGGATGCCCTTCCGGAACTGTGCGTCCGCTCCACGAGCCGTGAGGCATGTGACCAGCACCAGGGCAAACACCATCCATCGCCTGCAAGACATCACGACCTCCGTCACCAACTCATTTCCAGGAACCAGTGTCCCGGCCAAACCTCAATTTCGGCAGGGCACGCAAACGATTGTCATGGGGATCGAAACGACCGACGAGCGCACTGCATAGATACGAGGAACGCTTGTGCTTGTCAATCGCCAAAAACGACCGACATCCATGTATCACGCCCGTGCGTCTTTCCTGCGTCAGGCGCGCGGCTGACGCACGACCACGGTTCCCGCCAGCCGGTCCCCGAGCCGTTCGCGCTGCGTCGAAACCATGATGACTTCCGTCAGGATGATCAGCGCCGAGACGACGGGGGCGATGGCGTACCCGAGAATCGGAATCACCAGGAGTGAGGGCCCAAACGCAATTGGCAGGTTGCGGAGGACGCGGCGGCCGATACTCGCCGACTGCCCGTCGGGACCGTTGATGCGGAGGCCGAGGAGGAGTTTGCCGAGACTGGCGCCGAGGATGTCCCTGAACAGCCAGTAGAACCCGAGGAAAAACCCGGCGAGGATGGCACCGAGGATTGGAATCCAACCCACGGCGGCAGCCATGACAAAGGCGGGAATCACATCGATCAGATATCCGCCGGCTCGTTCACCCGTGCTTGCTGCGACGCGCACACTCTCTTCGTGGGACATGACACACCTCTCTTGACTGCGCCCGGAGGGGCGCGGGATAACGACTGTGGAACAGGAAAACCCAAGGTCACTGGCGGGCCAGGTGGACCAGTGTCAGCTCCTGGAGCAGCGGCTCCCCTCCCCGTCGCACCACCGTAGTGGTGTCCGATGGGGGGGCGGACGGCTTCGGCAGGCCGGAACCAGCGGCGACCCGGGGGTCGTTGGTGCCCACCTGCGGCGGAACTTCTGGCGGCTTGCTGGACGCAACGGCAGGAGCAGGCGCGCCCGGTAACGGCCGGATCCTGATATCACGACTGCGCGGCGGCTCTTCGGTCATCGAGTTGTCCGCAGCGCGCACGAGATCGCCGTTCAGACGATTCAACACGCCGCTCGCCGAGTCCGTGGTGTTACCGGCGCGCGCGAGCTTCCCGGTGGTGGCGTCGAAGAGCCGTGCGATATCCGATGGTTGCTCGGCGGCGACAACCATCAACTTCTCGGCGCCGAGGACCTCGTCCATCGTGAAGAACTGGCTCGGGTTCGTCGGGATTCGTGTTGCGACATTTGCCGCCACCCGCGTGGGCTTTCCGTTGGGTGCCGGGTACACCATCGTGTACGCATCGGGCGCCGGCGTCTTCGCGTCCTCTTTCTGCATCAGTTTGATGCCACGCGACGCAGCGGTCTCCGGGCTGCCGACGATCGTCCGATTCAGGACATAGATGTAAGCCGCGCGGTTGCTGGTGACGTGAATCCAGAACTTGTCACCCGATCGGAACTCGTAGGTCGGCGGCACCATTCCGCGCTGGTTGCCACGCTCGATTTCGATCTCCGTGCTTACGCCGAGCGCACTGCCGGCGAGGAAGATGCCCCTGGCCGAGCCGCTCTCGGGCGCCTGTGCCAGCGCCACTGGCGACGTTGCTCCGACGAGTATGAGGGCTGCCATCCCGCTCGCCATCCAGTCAGTACGTGTCATCTGATCCTCATTTCTCCTGCCGGGGCTCACCGCCGGCTTCACAGGCAACATGCGCGTTTTGACCACGGGCTTACAGCTTTACTGGATCACTTGATACTCGTGCCGAGCAACGGCGAGCCCCGCCGGCGGGCGCGCCGTGGCGGCGCCGCTCAAATCCATTGCCCGGCGGGCGCACAGCAGCACCAGCTCCTCCACGCCCGCTGGCGGCGCGACCTCGAACGTTTCCGTGTCGGCCGGCAGCAGATACGGTGCACCCGGCGACAGTGAAGCGACGACACCATCACGTGGAGAGAGCAGCGTGTACTCGCCGGCCGATGAGCGATGGAACAGCAAGTAGTCGCACTGCTCGCTGCTCTTGAAGCCCACCTTGAGGCCATCGCCGAAGCGATACAGATCGCGCCCGGTCGTCACTCTCGTGAGGAACTCTCGTGCCTCTCCCGCCGGCATGCGCACTCGGTCGAGGAACTGGCTCGACACCGACCCTCCCCATGCGACCGGCAGCGTGATGCGCTTCCCGGCGCCCGGCGCCGCAGGACGCCCGGGCGCGGGTGCCGTGTCCTCGGGCGGTCCCGGTGATGGCCGAGTCGACGGCGGCGTCCCTATTGATGGCGGAGTGCCGGTGAGGCCAGTGATTCGACTCCCGTCGATCCAGCCATACCCGGACGCCATGTTAGGGACAGGACGGCCCTTGGGCTCCACGGCCTGGATCACCACGCTTCGCAGCGCCTTCCCCGACAACTGCGGCTTCGCAGCCTTGATGAGCGCAGCAAAGCCCGACACATGCGGACAGGCCGCAGAGGTGCCGTGGAAAAGCCCTCCTCCATAGGCGGCGGACTGAAGCCCTGCGGGTGCCGCAATTTCCGGCTTGAGGCGGTTGTCGTCGGTCGGGCCCTGAGAGCTGTAGTTGGCGATCACGTTGGTCGATGCATCCCACGCGCCCACCGCCACGGCGGTTTGCGCCGACGCTGGCGACGCGATGCTGCCCCCCGGCCGCGCGACGAGCATCCGTCCGCCCTCGACGAACGCGTGAATATCAAGCGGCCGCGTGGTGCGCGCGTTCCTAAGCGCCAGTGTCAACTTCCGGCCAGCGAGCCCTTTGCCCTTGATTGACAGTTGCTCCACGGGCGGACCGTTCCCGTTCTGGTCGTCGATGCTCTTCGCCAGGAGCACGGGTTTCCCATCCTCGCCGGTGGTGAACAAGAATGCGTCCACGTCCTCCGTGGACCGTGGCCGCCGCGAATCGCTGCCCCAATCGTTCCAGCGCACACTGACGGACACCTCGTCCGCGACCGCAAGGAAATCCACGATCCCCTCGTCGACCAGGCCGTCCTTGTCCTTGTCTTCGTTGGTGCCCTGCCAGTGCCTGCTACCCTCGTTACCGGCCGACACGACCCACAACACGTTGTTCTGTTCGGACGTTTCGTCGATGAGGCGATCCATATCGCCCTGGCCATCTGAGGGGCCTGTCGTGCCGCCACCCGAAAAACTGATGATGTCCACGCCCTGCGAGACAAGCCACCGGCCCGCGGCAACGAACGCACCTGCGCTCCCGTTCACGGACGCGAGGTAGAGGTCCGCGTCGGGCGCCATCGCGTGAATGATCTCGGCGCAGGCCGAACCGTGCTGAGTGTTGGACTCGAACGTCTGTGTCGAGGGGAACGTACGAGTTGCCTTGGGCTCGGGAACGAGCCCTGCCTGCTTGAGACGCTGGTAGTTCTGGTACCCGAAATCGATGATGCCGACCTTGACGCCTCGCCCGCGCAGCCCCTGTTTGACGAGGGCCTCCACCTTGGTGGCGCGCAGGCTGTCGAGACCGCTGCCGGCGCTGCCACCGACCTGCGTAGGCGCGAGCGTCTCCTGCACGGTCAGGTAGTGGAGGTTTGCCGACGCGGCGAGTCGATCGATCGCCTGCGGAGACATCGCGGCCCACACGGTAGTGTCGAAGGTGGCCCACACCTCGCCGCCCAGCGCAGTTACCTCCTGTGCCAGGCTCGCAGCGCGCGAGGCGTCTGACGCGTTTGCCGTGACCGGCACGCGAAGTGCCGCGCCGACGGCGCCGAGCTCGAGCGAGCGGCTGCGCACATCGCCCCCGCCTCGCTGAGCGTCGACGAGATTCCGAAGGCGAGGGTCCATCTTGATCGAGACGGCGAGTGACATTCCGCGGACACCGCCGTTGGCCTTCGCGAAGGTCGATGCAGGCAGCAGTTTGATTTGGGCCCGGAGATCATCCGCCGTCGGCTGCTGCGCACCGGCCGGTGCCAGCATCACAGCACCGAAACCAAGCGCGAGGAGCATGCGGGTGGAGCGAGTCATTGGGGGGTCTCCTTTGTAGGGGCCACGGCAGGCGCCAATCTCTCATCGAGACCGACGGAGGTGACGGCCGACATGCCAGAAATACGGCGGATAGCGGGCACCGGGAGCTGGGCGTAGAGATTCGTTCCTTCGACGGTCACGACTTCACCCCACGCTTTTCGAAGCGCGCGCTCAACTTCTGCGCTCCGTTCGGCGCTGGCGAGGCGGATCACCGCGGAGAGCCTGAGGTCCGTCAGCTTCACGTTACGAGACGCGGACTCGCGCTCGGCGCCGCGGATACCGTAGCGACGCCACTCGCGCGCAATGGCGTCGAGCGCTGGGTCGAGCTTTGTGCTCGTGACCGGCGTCGCCTTCGCAGAGGCGCGGGCGATCTCTTGTGCGAGCGCGTCGGCGGTCGGTTGCTGGGCTCCGGACACCGCGGCGCCCCCGATAGCCAGACAAGCGGCCGTCACGATCACGATCCCCACACTAGGGCGCAGCAGTGACATATACGACCTCTTCGAATCTGGCTCGCTCGGCAAGCCATGACCAGCCGCTCATCCCCGTGGGCGATGGGTTCGGACCGTCAACGACAAATACTCGCAACGTGAACTGGCCCCCCTGCTCCGGATCGAGGCGGCCCGATACGGAAAACGTGAACATCTGCAGGCCCGCATCGAGCCTCACGTCGAAGCTTCCATCCGCCGGGTAGACATGGCGTACGGAACCACTCGGCCCTCGCACGAGCGCAACGACATGGCTCTCGCTCGACAGCATCAGCGTCGCGGATGCTGTAGCCCCAGCCGTGTACATGTCGGCGTCCAGCCGCAAGGCGAGATCGACAGCCCGACTCGCGGGCAGTTCGAAAAGCGGCCTCGAATCATCGCCCGCCACGTTTTCCGCCGCAGGTGTCGCCACTGGCGGTTCGGTTGCAGGGGAGCCACCGGCCGGGGGGAATTCCGGCACGGACAGTCCTCGTCCCGGAGCTGTGGTCCCCGGACCGCCCGCTGGCGCACCCGGACCCTCGGCGATCTGAGGCGGCGATGTCTGGCGTCGGGCGTCGGTCACGAGCAGCAACGCGACGACGGCCAGCGCGCTGCCGGTCAGTGGCACGAGATACAAGGGCCGGAACCACTGCCGCCACCAGGCGGTGTCCTCCGCCGACTCGAGGTCCGGCAACTCGCGCACGAGTGACTGTTTGAAAACCGGGTCTGCAAGGCTCTCGCGAATGTCTTCGATCTGCGAGAGCTCGATGGCTCGCTCGGGCGATTCAAGCGCGGCCTCTACGAGTCGCTGGCGATCTGCTGCCGGGAGGTCGCCCACCATGTAGGCATCGAGAAGGCGGCCGAATTCGGTGTCGTCCATCGCCCGTCTTTAAGCCAGCGCGGCAAGCGCTTCGAGGAGCTGCTTCCGGCACCGATGGTGACGCACGTCGAGCGCGTTTTCGGTGATGCCGAGCAGCGCGGCCATCTCACTGCGGCTGCGACCGAGCAGCTTCAGCTTGAAGAGCTGCTGGCACTTCGTTCCGAGCTGCGATAGAGCCGTGCGAAATCGGGTCTGCTGCTCCTTCACCCGGGCCCGTTCAACGAGATCGGCCTCCACGCCTGGCCGCCCGTCGGTCACTTCGAACTCGTCTGACAAAGCCTCGGTGGGGCGCCCCCGCCGTGCCTCGTGGACCTTCTTGCGCAGCACCCCGTTGGCGACGCGCCACACTTCGGCACGATCTTGCAGATACGCGTACTTCCGCAGCAGGACCATCATCGTCTCCTGGGCAACGTCGTCGGCGCGGTCCCTCACACCTTTAAATGCGGCAATCTGGGCCAGCCTTACAGAGAGCTGCTTGAGGAACCGGGAGTCACCCGGCCAATCGGGGGTGTCGGACACTGCGACGGCTACTCCTCGTAGGTGGTGAAGCGGATGTGTGACTCAGCGCCAGCCTTCGCCTGCTCGAGCCACGCGAGCAGCGCGTCGAAGGAGCGCGTACCCGGCACCGCGTCGGGACAATCGAGATTGCCGTTTGCCGCGGTCCGGCAGCCGATCGTCTCGAACGGCGGCTCCGTCGCGAACGCCATCAGCTTGAGATGCTCCGAGCCGAACGGCGCTGCAGCACGCGCGGTCGCCAGCGTCAGCGGACGGCCTGACACCTGTCGTGCGCGCTCCGCGGGCATCGCCGGATAAACCAGGCTGACCGTGCCTGACTTATCGACATTGAACAGCACCAAATAGGCATCACGATCGACAACCGCCTGAATGGTCAGTTTGTCCTTGGCCGAGAAGCGTGCCTGTCCTTCGGGCAACAGATGTAACGACGCATTGAACGACTGGCAGGTGACTGACGAGGCAAGGAACTGTTGAAGGGCCGGTTCGGCCTCGACACGCGCAACCAGAGCGTCTCCCTCGGTGGCGCGGAACTGCCGGACGAGCGAACCACTCGCATCGTACACGTCTGCGAGACCTCCAGCTCCCTGCACGATCACGAGATCCGCTCCTGTGGCCACGATGCGGACATTGGGCTGAGCGCGTAGCCGGTCTGCCAACCGCGACTCCACGGACTCCAATCTGACACTCACCGGCGTCTGCGTCGCACGTGCCGCCGATGCGCACCCAGGAGAGGCAATGGCCTTGCGCGTTTCGCCGAGCGCGGCAACGGTCGTTGCCGCGATCGATGGAGGAGCGAGCAGTTGCGGCGTATGCGCAAATCGCGTCTGAACGGAGCGCCGCGAGAACTCGTGGAGCTCCTGCAGCGTCAGCGTCCCGTCCCGATTGCTGTCGGCGGCGCCGGACAAACCCTCAAGGAGACTGTTCGTGAACGCACCGTGCGGCTTGCCGTCCACCGTCGGATACTTCCCATCCACCTTCAGGAGACTGTCGATGTCCTTGGCCTGTTCGTCCTTTGACGCTGCCGTCAATGCAAACACGTTCGAGTACGGATAGGCGCGCTCGGCCTCGGCCATCGCCGCTATGTCAGCGCCGCCAACTCCCGTGCGATCGGCGAGACTAGCGGCGGGCACGAGCGTGCCCAGCGTAATGCCTCGCGTTCGGCCGCCGGCGCGCTGACGAATGCTGCGCATCGCATTCTCCGAGTAACAGGCATCGAGGATCACCAGCGCCTGACTCCCCTTCGGCAGGCGCTCCAGTATCGGCCGGAGATCCCGCCGCCCTATCAGAAGCGATGCCGCGGCGCGCTCTGTCGAGTCGACCTGCAGGTCGTACGGCGCGAGCGCGCCGGAGTTGGGGCCGATGAATGAGCTGACCGGCTGCATCTTCGCGTCGAAGGCGCTCGTGCCGTGGCCGCTGAAGTAGAACAAGAGGTAGTCGCCGTCGCGCATCGCCGCGACCATCGACGTCAGTCGATCGAGGATCGCCTGACGGGTCGCAGCCGCGTCCACCAGCGTCACGATGTTGCGGTCGATGAACGCCTGACGGTCGATGAGCGTGCGGCGGAGCGCTGGAACATCCTCGGCAGGCCCTTCGAGATCCAGAGCTCCGCCCGCAGCCGCATTCGCCGCGTATGTACTCACGCCGACGAGCAGGGCGTAGCGCTCTGCAAACGCCGGCGACGCGGACAGTAGCAGCGAACAAGCCAGCAACAGGCTTGCGCGCGCGATTCGCTCGATAGTCACGGCCCGTAAGAAATCAGTGGCTCAGCGCGACCTGAGATCGAGGCGCGGTGCGAGATCGAATTTCGTCCAGCTCCGCCCATCCATCAGCAATAGGGCCGCCTGAGTTCCCTCGGCAACGCCCTTCGTCTTGTTCGCAGCGTCTTGCGTACGGTTGCGGCCGAAGCCGGGTATCCGTCCCACGACGCCGGCGGCCTTCCCCACCGCTCCCGCAACGCCTGCTGCAGAGAGACTCTCGCCCTCATAGATCTTGAGGTCCTGCCCTTTGCAGTTTGCTTCGCACTTCGCCCCCAGGCGTCCTTTCAACTCGGCCGGAAAACCGCCTTGAAAGCGCACGACGGCATGCACAACTTCGTCAGCGGCGCCGGCCTTTCCGATGTACCGCTTCCACCCGTCAGGAACGTTCTTGGTTTCCATGTCCGGCTTGAGGTCGGCATAGAGCTGCATCCCGGGCGATCGATAGAGCCGCACGCCAGCATCTTCAGCAACCATGACGTATCCATCGAACATCGTGACACCGACGCGCGCCACCGAAACAGCGTTGTTGGGCATGTCCTTCCCGCCCGATTCGTCGCGAACCTTCACGACCTCCTCTTCCTTCAAAGGCGTCGCCACGGACAACAGAAAATCACCCGAAGCGTCAACGCTGCGAAACGGCTTCTGCGACAGGTCTTTCTCGGCTGCGTACGTTTCGACGCGCCTTTCGACGTAGCTCGCGAGATCCTCGAATGTGACCTTGCTGTCAGTGTTGGCCGCCTTGCCGCGCAGCCCCTCGATCACGTAGTGCGTGAAGATTCCATGCTGCAGCGCCTGATCCTCATAACTGAAGCCGCCCGGACGCGTGGACATCAGCGTGCGGATCCCTTCCGACTTCTCGAGGTCGCGGAAGGTGGTGGTCGGCGTTCCAACAGCGCGGGTACCCGGCACGTTGCGACACGCGTCGATGAGCAGGACGCTGCGCTTCGCTCCTGTGGCCTTCATCAGCGCCTGCACGTCGGGCACGCTGAGGCCGCGCTGCTCGAGCGTCTCGATCGTCGTGCTGAACGTGGCGAGGTAATTCACGCCCTTTGCCGACTGAAACCCATGGCCGGCAAATGCAAAGAGCACGGTACCGGGAGCATCGCCCCCTGCGGCGACGCTCTCAATACGCTCACGGATGTTGTCGTTGGTCGCCTCGCTGTTGAGGAGCGTGTGGACAACATAGCCTTGGCGCTTCAGTTCGGCCGACAGCTCCACGGCGTCGGCGACTGTGAACCGGAGCGGTGCCAGAGCGGGATCGTCGTACCTCCCGACTGCCGCCACGATCGCAACGCGGCGCGAGTCGTTGAACTCAGTGACTGTCGTCTCGTTGACCGTGTCGGTTCGGACGATGCGGCGCGCCTGCGGCGCCTGAGGCGCTGGAGCTGCGGGCCGCGGCTTGGTCGTGCCAGCGGCCGGCTGGGGAGCCGCCGGTTTCGGGGCCGGCTTGGTACCTTGCGCGGAGACCAGCACTGGCGCGCTGAGCGCAGCGTGGACCGCGAACAATGTTGCCGCGAGGGTGCGAATAGATCGAATCACGACTGGCCTCCCCTGGTGATGCATGTTGATGTTTCTCAAGAGTGCGGGACGAACACGTGCAGAACGTAGGCGTCGTTGTCTCGCTCGAGTTGCGAGACCACAGCGCTGATGTCGGCGGGTGCAACCGGCGCCTCTTCGGTGCGCCCGACGAACGCGCTGAGCAACGGGACCGGCTTGCGGGCCGCAATCAGCACGAAGTGCTCCGTGTCGGCGCCCGTCAGCTCGATGCCCGTTTCCCGTCCGTCGACTCCCTTGCCGGGGATGGAGATCCCTGCGCCCTGTGCCGGGGCGGACTCGGCGGCAAAAAGGACGCGCGTCTGCTGACTGCCTGCGTGCAGGAAGTACACCGACGAGACGCCCGCCGTCGCCGGCCGCACGTCGAACGACACCAGTGTGTTCGGCTCGAGACGATCTCGGAGCGTAGCGGTACGGCGACCGTCTTCGGTCTGAAGCAGGAATTCGCCCTTCATCCCCGGAAGCAGCCCCTTATCGTTGAAGAAGTGGGCGCGGGCCTCGACCCAGTCTGCTGACCCGGACGATTGCAGTGTGTCGCTGATCTCGATCTGCCGCAGCAAGACCATCAACATCTGCACGGGGTTCAACGCCCGTGCGACGTAGCCGTAAATCGAGAACCCGGCGACGGCGCCAACCAGGGCCAGCACCGCCACAAGGATCGCCTGCGCGCGTTTGTCCACCACGCGCACGTCATTGAGATCGGACCCGCACTCAGGACAGATCACGAGGGCGCTCTCTTGCAGCTGTCCGTTGAGGCTGCATCCGTCGGCCTCGCATCGTTTGCCTATCGATCGCTTCATCATGTCTGTCGTCCTGGTCAAAAGTACGGCAACCTACTGAATCCGGCCTGACTTGCCGAGACTGGCGCGAACTTCCTGCTCGAGCCGCCGGGCCAGGTCGGCGTCGATGTCGTACTCGGCCTGCAGATCCACCAGCTGAATCTGAGCGTCCTCGCTCAGAACACCACTACCGGCCAGCAGCAGCTCCAGCGTCTCCTTGTATTGATCCACCGGGTTCGGAGCGACGGCGTATGGCGCGAGCGCAGCGGCGATGATCTCGTCGGCGCGCGTGTCGGAGATCCGCAGCACCTGCTGACGCGACTTGATGGCGGCACGGCTCTTCTCGCCAAGCTGCCCTTTGAACTGCGTCACCAGCAGGCCGACGTACTTGGCGAAGTCGGCGTCGGTCCCGGACAGCTGCGTTAACGAGCCCGTGGACGTCCCCGCGCCTTTGCCGGTGGTCGGCCCCACGCCCGGCGCGGCCGCGGTCACCGGCAGCTTGTACGCCGTCATCACGAACTGTCGAATCCGGTTGTATCGCTTATAGAGGTTGCTCTCCTCGCCGTAGGGAATCTCCGCCTTCATCGCGTCCAGCACACCCGATAGTGCGCCAGCGAACTCGGCTCGCTTCACGTGCGTGTCGAGGGAGTCGGCGTAGCCCTCGACCGCTTCGGCCAGTCGTCGCCGCAGCGGAGCCGAATCGGGATCTTCGCTGGTGAAGTACGCCAGCGATGCCTCGCGGTCGTTTCCGACGACGGCGTACTGATCGGCCCCGGCCTCGAAGAAGCGGTAGCGCACTTCTTGACGATTCTCTGTGTTGTTGTGCTCGCTCCGAATCCAACCACGCGTCCAGCCGGTGAGAAAATCCGCTTCGGCACGGTGCAGCCGATCGACCTCGATCTGCGACACGAGCATGAGGTCGCCGATCGGCGGGTTGTAGTCCTTCTGCAGCAGGAGCGGCAGCGACCCCTTTTGCGCGGCATGCCCCCGGTACGCGTCACGCAGCGTGCGCACGTCACGAATGACGCGAAGCGGAAAAGCCGTCCGTTCGCTCATGAAAATGATCTGGTGCGTGTCGGAAATGATGCGCACGCCATCGGGCGGCAACCCGGTGGCCTTGCTGATGTCGGCCCGCACCTGCGCAACGCTCGGGAACCGGTTCTGCTCGTGGTCCATCATCCCCGCGCGTTCGGTGGCGGTCGTCCGATCGAACTCATACGCGTGGCCCACCTGGCCCTTGTAGATCTCCATCTCGCCCTGATCGAACTCGAGGAAGGCTGCCGACCGGCGATAGGTGGCGTCGATTAACTGGCGGCGCTCGGCGTTGTCCGCCCCCGGATAGTCTTCGAGGAGCTGATCGGCGACGTTCTTGTGTGCCACGCGCACGCTGCTGACGCGCGTCAGCCAGTCGCTCGCCATCGCGAACAGCGCTTCGACGGTTTCCTCCGGGCGCTGTCCCAGCTTCATCACGTCGGCCTTGCGCGAGAGCTGATCACGCATGAACTGCATGGCCTCGCGCGTGTTGAGCACGTTGTAGATCTGATCGACCCGCTCGGTCTTGAACAGGATGGCGCCGTTGAACTGGTTGGAGTTCTTCTGCATCGCTTCGAGCGATTCGGCGCGGCGGCCGATCTCGCGCGCGAGCAGGTTGCGCACCACCACCATCGATGACGCCCATTCACCAAGCTCGGTGCGCAGCGCGGCGAGCGCCTGCGTCAGCTTCGAAACGAACCCGACGCTGTACTCGAGCGCGCGCTCCTCGACCTGCGCGATGAGATTGAACGAGAACTTCTCTTTCGCCGCCGTCATCGCTTCTTTCAGCTTGCGCTCCGGAAAGATCAGCGCGCCTTCGGCTTCGGTGACTTTGGCGATCGCGGCACTCACACCGCTCCGCGAGTTCTTGACGCGCGGCCCGAGCTGTTCGCGGCGCGTGCTCAGCTCCTGCTGCTTGTTGCCCAGGAGCCGGACGATCTCGTCGAGCGCCGCCTGGGCGAACGGCAGGCCGAGATCGGCGTCCATGATCGAGTCCACGGCGAACGCGCGAACCTTTCTTGTCAGGAGCTGCACCGCGCCATCGAGGTTGTCTTCGCGCGAGCGGTAGAAATGACGCAGGCCGCCGCGGAACTCGTCGAGGAAGTTCGCGTAGATGCGATTCAGCTCGGGAGCACGGTTGCTGTTCGGCAGCTTGGTGAGCGCGTCGTTGAGCTGTCGCTCCACGTCGTTCGCGATGGAGCCGAAATCGTTGGCCCCCTGAAATATGTCGCGGTTTCCCAGGAACACGTCGTCGATCATGAGCAGCTCCGGCATCCGCTGGACGACGCGCTCGTTGACGTTGTCCACCGGGCTCGGATCGGCCCAACTGGCCACCAGCGCCTGCGCCAGGCGATGCGAGACGATCTCGACGATCTGCTCGGTTGGGTACTGAATGGTCGACAGCCCGAACGTCGAAAACGCTTGCGACAAGACATTGCCGTTCACGGGATCGGTTGGGAACCGCCCCCGCTGCATCGCGCCGTTGTTCATCATCGCAGCGACGTCGCTGACGATGGCATTGTCCAGCGTGAGATAGAGGCGATGCGAAATCATGTCGGGGACAGTGTTGAGCGACAGCGCAACGCCGGATTGATTGCGCGTGCTGAGCAGATAGCAGAAGTCGAACGGATTCTTGTCCGTGACTGCGGCGTGCTCCGCCGGCAGCGTGAAGGCAACCGGAACCTCGCGGCCATTCACCGTGCGCGCGCGCTGGCTGAAGTAGTTCAGATCCATCAATGCCCCGTAGGCGTTGGCCACATAGCGACGCCCGCGGCTGGCCTCCTGATTCAGATCCGGCAGCACGAGATAACCGGTCGTGAGCGCGCGATCGTTGGTCCAGCGACGCAACGAATAGGCGAGATCGAGGAACATCCCGCCGCCGGTTCCGCCGCTGAGCGAGCAGGCGATGTGAACCTCGGTCGTCCCGTCGAGCGGGTCGTCGGGCAGCGAGTCAATCAAGCTGGCCACGCGTTGCCGTACGCGATCGGACTCGAGCGTGAAGATCATTCGCCCGAGGGCGCGGATCTGTTGCGCGCCGGGCGTGTCCTTCGCCGCCGTGTCCATCCCCTTTAACTGATGGATGGGCAACCAATCCCTCACCTGCGGGTAGCTCGGAAGGTTCTCGAGAATCCGGCCGATCGCTGGCGCCTGGATGATGATGTGCTCGGCGGGCGTGAGTTCGATGCTGCGGCCCATGACCTCCCAGCGCTTCTTGTTGTCTTCCGAGATCTCGACGGCGCCGGGGTCCGTGTCGATGTAAAGGAATCCAAGCCTCGGGAATTGGGCGAAGCCCGATTCAGGATAGTCCTGGATGATCCGTTTCCGAAGGCATCGCAGCACCTCGAGGCCTGTTCCGCCCACGCCGATCACGATCTTCTTCGCCATTCGTCAGCTCCCTGCGCGGCGCGCCGCGCATCACCCAACACCTCCGTCCTCCCTCAAGTCACTGATGCTTGACCTGAGGCCAGACGAACCGGTCAACGGGTATCTCCGAGAGTCACCCGCGCAGTGTCCAACGGGGGCGCGTCGTGACGCTCGCGATCATATGCACGAGAGGGGCACAAGTCTTTCAGAATTTCTCGGGCACGCACACGTGACGGAGCGCCCCCTGGGGGCCCGACGGCATCTAGATTCAGGCTTCAAAGACGCGACATTGCTGTAACAGCGCGTTCGCCTTTCCTACGTCGTTCCTCCGCCTGTAAGGAACGCGGCCTGATTCGCATTACGCAAGCGAGAGCCAATTTGGGCACTAAGGAGAGCGAGATGAACAGCATTCGATGCCACGTCCTGGGAACCGTCGCCGTCGTCGCTGCCCTGACCCTGGCGGTGGCCGCACCAGCGGACGCCCAAAACCGCCGCGGCCTGAATCACTGGGAGGGCCGCCGGCTCACCCAGACGTTCAACCGGCACGCGCAAGCGCCCGTCCGGCGCGAAGCGGCAGGTGGTGCGAAGCAGCCAAAGACGTGGCGGAAGGGCGACCTCACTCACACGTTCAACGGCCGACGGCCGCCCACGACTGCGCGGCCGCAGCACAACCTCAATCCGCCCCGCGTCGCGCCCACGCGGCCGGCCGCGCGGATCCAGCACACCGCGCCCAGACCGACACCGCCGGCGGCACCGAGCCCGTCAAGGCCGCGTCGCTGAGCCCGCACAACTGACATTTCGACGCAGTGGAGACGACGTCATGAAAATCACAGCACTCGTTGGCCTGGTCCTCTCGGCAGCGCTCCTCATCACAGGCTGTGGAGGCCATCCTGAAACACTGTCGATGCAGGTGCGGGTCGACGAGCGTAAGTCTGACGGCAAGGAGTGGGACTGGCGCCCAGGCATCTGGAGCAACCTCACGCAGAGCATCGGCTTGGATCTGAGTGGCGCTCCCAGCCGGTACCCCGACCTCGTGCTGACTGTGATTTCGGAAGACGGCTCGATGCAGGAGTTCGTCCAGCCCGCCACGGAGACCGGACAGCAGGACTCCTTCTGTGAGGATCGGCTGACCTGTTCCTGGACCGTCGACTTCCCGGATGGCTACTACGCCGTGATCGTGACAGACCTCGACATGAGCGTGTCGCCAACCGGTGTGTTCGGTGCGATCAAGAACCTACTCACCGGGGAGCCGAGTGGGGAGACGCCGGTTCACGCGACGTCCGAGTTCGCGGGCGCCATCATCGTGACCAACAGCTGGTTTCGGACTGACGATGAGCGTGTCGCCAACCTCGAAGCGATGGTGCGTGAATACCTCGAAGCGCACGGCTCCACGCTCGGAACCGCAGATGCGATCGGCGTGCTCAAGGCGGCGGACTGCGATGAAGGGTGCACGCTCGACGAGTCAGAGACCGTCCGCCTGACCATCGCCTCGTAGTCGTGGGGGATCCTGACAGCGCTCAAAGGAAGACGACAATGATGACCACAACGTCGATTACGGCCGGAGTCAGGGGTGCGTCGGCGGCGTTCCTTCTGACAGTACTTATAGCGTCCACCGGGCTCGAAGCGGCGGGATCGGAGCGGCCTGGCGGCCGTCCATCATCGTCGCGCCTGCAACCCGTCGAGCACGGATCGACAGTCCGTCTGCCGCACGCCGAACGTGGCTCGATCAGCATCAACAAGAGCGCGGTCTCGCGCGCGCAGATGTCGAAGCTGCTCGGCGACAGACGGGCAGCGATTCTGCGGAAGCCGGCGGGAGGACGAACCGTACGTCAGTGGTCGTCGGCGACGTTCCGTAGCCGCGAAGCCGCGGCCGCCTACCATACTTCGAAACACGGAGACGGCCGGACGACGGCGGCGTATACGCGCGACGCCGTCAAGTTCAAGCGAAGAACGGGACCCGAAGCGTGGAAGAACACGACACTCAAAGACGGCACGCCCGGTCGCAAGGCCCGGCGCAAAGGTAAGGAAGGCGGCATCTTCACCGAAGCCGGGCGCATCGTGTCCTTTTGGTACAAGTGATGAGAGCCAATAGCTAACAGGCGGCGCTAGTGCAATTCGGCAAGGAGTGTCGGCATGAGCGGGCATTTTCATGGTGGAACGGGGCGCATGGCAGGCCTATCGCGGCTTCGACGGGCCATCCTTACAGGCATCATCTGTGTTGCATCAGGGGCTGTTGCTCAGGACTCAGTTATGGCTCAGGGCGGGGGCATACTCGGACAAATCGGCCAGCGAATGCGAGAAGCATTGGAGCCGATGGTTGTGCGGGGTTATATCCGCAAGGACCTCACTCTCAACGGGCCCACGGCCTACTGCCTGCAGAATCGGAAGACCGGCGCAAAGCAGAAACAGGCAGTCTACGGGAAGCCGGGCCCCAAAGGTGAAGGGTTCGAGACGACCGGCACGGCGCCATTTGATTGTGATGTGGCAGAGGCGCAGGGCGCATTGGTCCTGGGCGCGGAGGAATCGACTACTCCACCGAACGGTGTCGGCCAGCCTAATGCGCTGCGGTTCGACGATGTGACGTTCGTTGATATCCGTCTGGGAATGGACGAACGAACAGCGATTGAGCAGATTCAGAAGTCCAGCCCCAGCCTGAAGGCTACTCCGCACTGGTTGTCCGTCGTAAACAACAATGGGAGCCTATACAACGGCGCGTTGGGCGCGCCCTTGCCGGCTGGTGCCGACGCGATGTCGGCTCCTGGCGGCCCGTTTGTCAAAATCGGCGTCCTCATTGCGAGTCCCGGAGAGCCACGACTGAGTTGCGTCACATCGCTTCGCCCGGGCTATCCCGGCACTTCCGCGGCTCAGCAAAACAAAATCTGCGAACGGATTTGGTTGCAGACGACGCCCGCCAAGGACGGGGCCACCGTGGTAGCCATGAGCCGGGTTCTTGTATTCGGTGGCAACACCAAGCCCTCTCTGAAGGCGCTCTGGGATGACTTGGTCAAGAAGTTCGGCTCTCCATCGAGCACCCCGACGGTCGTCCGCATGCCATCGGGCGATATCTATCCAACGACATTCGTCTGGGAGTTTGACCGGAGCGGCCGCGTGGTTCCGAAGAGTCAAAACAGGGCCGTCGATGATGGGACTGTTGACTTCGGTGTCCCTGAGCCGTATGTGCCCAGTGGGACCGCGGGCGTCCCCACGATAAGGTACTCTGGCCGAACAACGGTCATCACGGGGTACGGACCGGAGTTCACCGCCGCCGTAACAGAGACGAGCCCTCGTCTTCTCTCTGCCACGCTTGCTCAAGACGCTTCACAGCCGCTTCTGGCCACTCGTCTCTCGCTCGTGGTGTACGACCCTGTGGCGGTTGTTCGCAACCGGTCAGCTCGCATCGAAGTCCACAACAACTTAGTTGACCAAGTGAACGCAGCCAAAGAGGGCAAAGACAAAGAGGATGCTGAGAAGGCCTCCCAGCGCGCGAGGCCGCCTCTCTAGACGGGCTTCTTCGATGGCCATCAAAACGCGTCTTGACAGCAAGGTTCTCGAGTTCACATGGCCGGACGAATGCGTCTGTTGCGGGGAGACTGCAACGACAAGTGTCCACGTGACACGCGTCTATACGCGCCGTGCACCTCGCGTCGTCCCGCGATTCAAGACGGTTACATCGGTAGACCCGATCACACTGAGGACGGTCGAGCGTACTGTCGAAGACGGAACGACGACCGTCATGGAAGATGAGCTCCATAACACGGGCTATCTCGTCCCGTACTGTTTGCCATGCCAGGACCACGTAAGGCAGGGCGATGCCGCGGAAGCACCAGCGACGGGCGCTCTCTTGTTGTTCTACCTCGTTCTTTTCCTGAGCTTCTTCCTGTTCATTCCGTTCTTCTTGCTCGCTAAGCTGCACTATCTCTTCATCGCAATCGTGCTGGCGGCGCTCAATGTTGCGAGAGTGATGTTCTTGCGACCGGCCAACACAAACGCACGTCCGAAAGCGCGCCCAGGTTGTACGTCGATGCTTGCTGCCGTGACGTTCGAGAAGGACTATGTGTATTTCCAGAACGAGGACTACGGGCGCCAATTTGTTCGCCTGAACAGTATGCCGGCGTACGTCCCCGGCTCGCCTCAACGCCAGACGGCGCGACTGGCGATCGGCGACGACGTCCGCGGCATTGCCAGTTGGCTCGCTGCTAAGTCCGTCCTCTTTGTTCTGCTACCGCTGACTGGTCTCTTGATTCTTGGCGTTGTCGGCTGGTGGCGTGGACTCACTGACGGCTATGCCGTCTTGAAATTAGCCGGAGTGCTCTTCGTCCTCGGCGCCGCGACGGGCGCCTTGTTCGTATTCGCCAGCTCGGGCGAAGGGTAGGCGTACCAGCCCGTTGCGGCTGCGCATCAAAGAGCTCGCGCAGGCGCGACCACGGTCGGGTTCAATCGGATCTGGGTGCTGCTGCGCCGGGAGGGCAGGAAGGTGAATCTGAAACGGGTGCGGCGCTTGTGTCGTCTCGACGGGTTGCAGCTGCGTATGCGTGTGCGTCGGCGCAAACACATCGCGCTGCATCGCGGCCCGGCGCCCACACCCGCAGGCCCGACCGAGCGCTGGAGCATGGACTTCGTCCATGACGCGCTCGCCGATAGGCGGCCCTTTCGTGTGCTCACCGTGGTCGATCAATGGAGTCGTCAGAGTCCGCTATTTGATCGCCGATGCAAAGGAGAAGATCGAAGCTTGGCGCGTCGATTACAATCAACGCCGACCGCACAGTTCGCTCGGTCATCTGACGCCGAACGAGTACGCACAGCAACGTCAGAATTCACCGACCGCTGAAGCCGATTTTTTCTAGCGTCGGCTGTCTGCTTTTGGGACCAACGTCACCCGTTTCAGCACGATGTTCATAGACATGGACGCTGCAGCAATCGGCGAACTCCTCGCCGCCATCTGTAGAGAACATCAGTGAAGCTGCGCGAGTGGGAGGACTACTACAATTACCATCGGCCGCACGGCGCGCTGGACGGACAAACGCCGTTCGAGCGGCTCATGGCAAAAACGAGAGCTGACGTGCTACCGAGGGTCTAAGACCCTACAAAGCGATTTTGGTGCGCCCTGCATGATTCGAACATGCGACCTCCTGGTTCGTAGGATCGTGTGGGCTTGCTATCTCGTTGATTCTACGTGCCTGTAGCTCGGGTGCGATCCTGCTGTTAGCGCGTGTTCGGGAGCAAATTGTTCACAGATTGTTCACTCGTACGGTTGGCCAACACTCTTCCGCGGGGCTCAGAATCCCTGCCTCCCAGCCATACAGAATGAGCAGTTTTCTTGAGGAATTCGGCCGTTCCGCTGAGAGCTGAATTCTCTCAGCCTCTCTTGTCTCTCGCGTCGTTTCTTGGAACATTCCACCGAATCCGACGAGCTGACTGGCCCTGAGTGACGTTCGTGGGTTACTTCGGACCTCGTCCTGCCATGCGAGCGCGGGCTACACAGTGCTCGCGATCGTCGCCAACACAGCATCGACGGATTCAGGGCGGCCCGTCTCAGTGTCGGAACCGGCGGCGCCACGACGTGGCCGGCCCGACAAACCGTCGGCCATCCACAGATGATGACGGATACCGCCGATCGTCAGCAGGACGCGCGTGCTGCTGGCGTTGATCGAGAGTCCCTGATTCATGTCGGCCCATCAGTCGCAGGAGCAGGAACCCTTGAGTCCATCGAAATGTCGCCGGAAACGCAGCCTGTCGCGTCGTTTCCTGTTGGGCGAGAAAATGTCGCTGCGACGGCCCCGAAGGCCTTACCCCCAAACGAAACCTTTAGGTGCGAGTATTCCACCACGCGTCGACGACCTCATGCCGCGGAGCCGCCAGTTCATCATCCAGCACTGTGACGCCGAGTAGGATCTGGAATTGATCGGGTAGACGATCTGCCCACCCTTGGAGCTTTGGGTGCTGGAACAATTCGACCAGCATCGATTCACTGGTGAGCACTTCACTGAGGTGATCCACAGCCTGCCCATGAGGGCTGGCAATCATGGTCACAGCGCCGGACGATCGGCCTCCTGTCCGCGTGACGAGCGTCGGCACAATCGTCATCCCTTTCGACTTCTTTTCCCTAAGACGCTCCGTAGTTTGTCCCTCGAGATCTGCGAAGACAACATCGGCATCCATCCGGAAACGCAACTCTGTTGATTGATAGACAGCAAACACGCCATTGACTCGGGGAGCGCCTACGACAATGACGTTGTTCTCTTTGGGGGCTAGCAAATTGCTGTAGTGCCGATCACCCGCCCGATACCACTTCGTATTGACTTCCACATCGCGTTCACCAAGCCACTTCGTCAGGCGCATGACACAGAGGGCATCCCCGAGGCGGACAAGGGGCCAGCAGACCCTCTCCTTGGGGTGCCTCTCGGCGGTATCCTGCTCGAAGTTTTCTGACAAGCGCCTGGTAAGCACTTCACCGTACTCACCGTGCTGTTTTCGCGTGAACAGCGGCAAGCCATACGCAATGTGACTGTCGCGGCCGGCGATCAAATGCGGCTTCCAAAAGCGGCGTGTGGCCTCTTCAACTGTCGTGTTCGGTCTATAGAGCACGGCATTGTGGAGTGAATGCTTCGGAGGTACGTCCTTCCCCCGATTGATATACGGGCGCTCGGCATGGTCCTTCGTGCGTCCCTCCCGCGCGAAATAGCGGTCGATTAGGCGTTGGAGCCGAGCAAGCAACGTCGACATCCGCGCCGTATTTCGGTGTTTCAAGAAGGCAAGCGACAGCAGGGCTGTCTCAGTCCGCAGGTGATGGTCGTCCTGACTGGAGTGGTCAGCGAGATACATCAGGAGTTGGCCGTTAATTTCGTCAACCCTCTCGAACGTGCGGCTATTGATGATGGTCGTCAGCAGCGTCCTATGGCGGTCGGTCAGGCTCATCGTGATACCTATCGCGAAATGGTATCAAGACCAGCCCATCCGGGAGCAGCCTATCTAGATCAGCTAACAGCTTCATCCAGAAACCGATCCCCGCGGTGTTGTTTCGCAGGCCCTAGTCGGCGCGATAGAAATTAACGGGTCCGACACACCGTGTAGTGAATCGGGAGTGGCCATGCAGCCAATCGACCTGGACATCTTAGAGGCGCTGAGAAAAAGGTTACGGCAGCTTCCATCTTCAGACCGGGGCGACATCTGCGCCTATTGGCTTGACGTGCTCCATGTCTCCCCTGTCCTTGTCGCCGAATTCCTCGGTGCGACAGCCATCGCTATCAGGGTGCACAGGTGCCGCGCGCTTGCGATCCATCCGTGCGGATCGGTGCGCGGCCAGTGTGGCGGCGCTGACGGCTGCGCGCACGAGCGCGGCAAGCGCGCGCAGCACCGCGTTGTTCGCGATGTGACTGCGAACCCCTGACGCCCTTCGCGACAGCCTTGTAACCAGATGCGCCCAGTTATGAGGAGGCCCCCCACGATCGGTCGGGGCCGGCCGAGGAGACGAAGCATCCATGAAAAAAGTGGACCCGGTTCGCAACACCGTGAAGTTCGTCATGGCGAAGGGGACGCTCGACGCGCGGTCGATGCCGCAATTCGAGTCCGAGGTGACCGCTGCGGTCGGCCCGGGAGTAACGCGCGTCGTCCTCCATCTGGCGCGCGTCCGTCGGATCGACACGCACGGCTTGTCGATGCTGTTGGCCGTGATCGCCGCGGTCCGCCGCCAGGGAGTCGCCGTCACGATCATTGGCTTCAGCGACAGCGTGGACACGCTGGTGTCCGTGAAGCTCCTGACGGTCGTTGATGTGATTGCGTCTGAGGCGGCCATCATCGGCTGCCTCTGTGCCGAGCCCGAAACGAATCTGCAGCTGGACGCCGACCGAACGGCGGCCTGACCCATTGACCCCAACCGGCCGGCGTGCTCAGCGCCGGCCAGGAGCGACTATGGCAGACGACGACATCAGGGATCAGACGAAGCGTTCCGAACGCCGCGTCATCAATGTGCCGCCGCGCGATTTGGATCGTCGACCGCACAGGGACCCCACCCCCGAGGACCAGGCCATCGCGACGGAGGAATCCCGGATCGACCAAGAGAAGGCGCGCGAGGAGTTCCGGCAGGATCCTGACGGCTTCAAGCGCCGCCGGCGCGAGGAGATTGAGAAGGTGAAGGAACGGCGAGCACTCGAGGCCGCGGCATATGCCGAAGTCCTGAACCGGCTCAAAGACGGGCCGACCGATGACAGGAACTGTGTGGCGGCGTACCTGACCGATGTGGCGCGTATGAACGATCACGAGATCGCCGAGATGTTCGGCCGCTCGAAGGTGTGGGTAAGGGTGGCCCGTCGTCGGGCCCGAATTATGTTCCCGTGCGGGAACAGCAGCGAACGGCTGTGCGGTGGTCGGACAGGGTGTTCTCACAAGCGCGCCACTCTGATTCTGACGCGGATGGGAGCGGAGGTCGTGCGAGATCTGGCCGAGGTGAATCATGAATAGTCAGCCATTCGAAGCGGAGAACCCGGGCGGCGACGGTGACGCCGTTCCCTGGACGTGCACGTCCGTCCAGGCGTTCCTGGCCGGACACCCGGACGCCACTGACGACGAGATGCTCGACGCGGCCGTCGCTCACATTGAGCACTGCGCCGCCTGCGGCAGGCTGCTCGATGTATTGAGCCCGGCCGTAACGGAGACTGAGAACGCGAGCGACCCTTTCCAGAAGATGGCTCGCGAGATCGTCGCGCAGCTCGAGTCCGCTCGCGTCCGGCCGACGGGTGGGGAATTACGCGATCTGGCAACAGAGCGGCGCCTGTATGAGCTCGGGCGGCAGTTTGTCCGCGCTCAGGTTCTTCACACGAGCCGATCGACGTTCAGGATCGTCGGGCTGATGCGCTCGCGCAAGTACACGGAAACGTATCTGGCCGAACAGGAGATAGTTGAGAACGGTCAGACGACGATGCGTCGCGCGGTGATTGCCGTTCCCAAGGTCGAGGACGTGTCCGGCCAGGCGGCAGAGGACCGTCTCATCCAGTTGCACCACGCGACCTCTGCGCAGGCAACACAGCTTCAGAGGCTGACCGGTCTGCCGTACGTTGCGCAACTCATCGACTCCGGGGAGTACGTCCACTACCTCGGCGACCGGATGGTCAATTCGACGTTTCTTGCGTACGAGTACGTGGAAGGAACCGATCTGAGGTCGTTTCTCGGCGCCAAGTACGCCGACGGCGGCGCCTTTACAGGTCTGCCGACGGCAACCGAGTTCTTCCGATGGGCTCGATACCTGGCGACGGCTGTTCGCGGCATTCATCAGCGGCTGGTGATTCACGGAGACCTGTGTCCAGAGAACCTGCTGGTCGATCAGGACGGGAAGCCTGTCCTCATCAATGTCGGGAAGTTCGTGTTCGTCGACGGGCGGAGCGACGTACGGGAATTCAGGGGGTCGGCGTACCGTGCGCCGGACGGTGCCAAGACTCCTATGGGCGACTTGTATTCGGTGGGGGCACTGCTGTTCTTTCTCGCGACGGGCAAGGAACCGGATGGCGTCCGTGCATATCCGGACAGATGCCGGCTTAAGAAGGAAATCGCTGAACACGTCAAGAAGGCCAATCCTGGCATCTACCGTCACGACCCCAGCATTGTCGACATCATCGTCGCGTGTCTGAGGCGCGACCAGCATCGTGGCCGGCATGCGGGCGAGCTTCTCCAGGACATCGAGATATTCGAGCCGCTGGCTCCCCCTCTGTCCATTCTCGAGGAACTGATGGGGCTCACCGACACAGGCGCGGTGCTCGAGAAAACAGGAAACGCGCTGTTCCGGGCCATTGCCGGCCGGGAGATTCGGGCGTTGCAGCAGGTGATGGCGGACATGAGCAAGGGTGTCTTCGATATCTCCGGAACGTCACACGAGATTCGAAGCGCTGCGTATTCGCTGATTGCGACGCTCCAGCGGGCCGACTCGCTTGTGGCCATCTCCGTGCCCCGGTACTGGTCGCGGCAAAACATCTTCACGAACGGGAAGTACTTGACGATGAACCTCAACGCCGCTGCGCGCGGGGCGCGTATCCGGCGCTTGTTGCTTGTCGACACGGAGCTCTCCGACGCCGAGTTGCCGGAGATTGTCCAGGCTCAAGTGAACGGACGCGCCGACCTGGACGAGTCCGTGCGTGAGAACTATCAGGTGCGGTACGTGGCCATGAGCGCAAGGCAGCGGGACCGGCTCATCGCCAACGGGCGTCACTTCGCGATGCTGATCAAGGACGGGGACCGCATCTCCATGTTTCCGGTGTACGACGGCGAGCGACTCGTGACGCTGCGGTTCAGATCCGACCCGCGATACGCGGAAGGGCTTGTGGAGGCATTCGAGATCTTGTGGGAGGAGGCCAGACCGTTGGAGGAGCTTGCCGATCGCATCGCCGTCGGGAGCAGGACCGGTTCGCTCTGAGAGTGCCTGTAACGCGCTGGTCCCTGAGTGAAGACGTAAATATCAGCGGAGGGATGTCATGAGAGACGTAATACTGCGCGAACTGGCGGTGCAAAGTCTGCTGGCGACCACCGACCTGGAGGCCCGCCTGGATCCTCGCTTGATTGACGCGGCGGCGCGGGAAGGAATCACCGTCAACGAGCTCATTCGGGAACGGCTTCTTCTGCAGGCTGGCGTCGCGACAACGTCCGCCCTGACCACGCTACTCATCAGAGCGGCAGGCTCAACACCGCGTTCTGACACCTCTCGCGAAGGACACGCGAGCGTGACTCAGTCGCCCCGGGGCATCGCAGCGTAGGCGACGCCTGAGTCTCGAATCGACCGAACTTCGTCATTTTGTCTTGCAGCGGGGCAATTAGCGCGCGTGCGGTCGCGAGGTTGTCGACGTCCGCGACCGTCAGCCATGACGACACGATTCGCAGACGCGTTCCCTCCCGGAACACGATCTCGATCGCGGGAACCGGTCACTCTGACTCACGGACAGAGCGTGCGGCGTCGTGTCCCACCCGACGATTATCACGCTCGATCTCTCGGCCAAGTCGGGCGGTGCGTCACACGCCTGTCGTAGCCGCGAACCCGATCGAACTCGCGGCGATAAGTTCGATCGGGCCGCGTAGAGTCCGGCTGAGAACGATGCGTCAGAGATCGGCTTCGGCGGGGGGCCGTTCTAATCGTCAACATCGTCAGCGTGATTACGGGTCAACCGTGGCTACGGCGGGTCGATACCCTGAGGTGAAAGGACTGAGAGCATTGACATCACAAGAGCCTAAACGGCTACACGCAGGACCAATTCCGGGCTTGCGATATGTTGCGAGCTACTTGACGGTCGACGAGCATGACGCGCTGCTTCAGTCTGTCGACGAGCACACATGGCTGGTTGATGTAGAACTCTCGCGTCGAGTGCAGCACTACGCTATCGATACCACTACAGGGCACGAAAAGTAGACGCGTCGATGTCGCTTGGGCCACTTCCGCCATGGGCTCTGAGGCTAAGCGATCGCCTGACCGCAGAGAGCCACGGGCGTACCACGTTCGACCAACTGATTGTGAATGAGTACCAGGCGGGACAGGGAATCGCGAGGCACCTAGACTGCAGAACATGCTTCGACGACACGATCGTCTCGATCAGCTTGTTGTCCCCATGCGTGCGTGATGAGATTCTCCCATCCAGCGGGTGAGGCGGCGGAGCTCGTAATTGAGCCGTGCAGCCTTTTGATTCTGGAAGGTCCTGCAAGGTCGGAATGGTCCCACGAAATACCGAAACGAAAAGCCGATCGAATTGGCTATACCCTCGTCCCTCGAAGGAGGCGAATTTCTCTCACCTCCAGGCGAGTCTTGCTGTCCAAGGACTTGAAAGCAATCGGGGATTGATCGGTAAGCCTAAGTTTCTGGAGAACGGACATGCGAATCATTGTCTTAGGGCTTGCGCTATGGTTCGTTGTTTCGATCGTTTTTGGACTCTTCGTTGGCCGCCTGATCGGCCTCCAGGGCGGGCCCCAGGAGACAGCAGGCGTCGAGGCGGAGCGTCGGCGCGCAGCTTAGATACTCGCGGCAATTCGTGACTGGTTTGGGTCTCGACGGTTCCGGCGACATGTACCAATAAGGCCCTGCCTTGGACCGCCCTTCTCGCCGCTTAATGACACACGCGAACGGTCTGGACAGAGTTTTGTCAGAAACAGTGGAGGAGCGGTCGCACGGAAGTTAACCGACGAGGAGCACCAGGAGGACGTTCGCAGCAAGTGACATCTTGAGTGTCATTGCGCGGGCAGAATTTGAAAACGGTGGCGAACGGAAGCAAACGGTGGCAACGAATGGAAGCCGGCAAGTTGCGTGCGGCTTTCAACTTGAACGGTATGTATTCGTATTCATTGGCTCTTCTTGATTTGACCCGACAGACTCCCTGCTTCGTTCGCCACCGTCTGCAGTCGTTTGCCTCCTCTTGCGGATTCTCGCAACCAGTTTTGATCTGCCAACGTTGAAGTGCGTGCGGCCAAAGTTCGCACTGACAACAACGCAGGCGGCACAGCTGCTTCCACGAACGATGGTTGGGTTGGCGATCCTCACGGGCCTTCGACGCGGCGAGCTGTTCGCGTTGCGTTGGAGGGACATCGACGAGCAGGCACG
>Ga0315912_10001586_pt1 | contig 27096 bp, 17 predicted proteins | sample VfabasoilMG_FD_204469 | JGI IMG/M metagenome (GOLD analysis project Ga0315912, IMG submission 204469) | Garden soil microbial communities collected in Santa Monica, California, United States - V. faba soil | ecosystem: Environmental > Terrestrial > Soil > Garden | place: USA: California... | reverse complement strand
GTGGCTAATGAAAAAGCTTAGTATCATCTGCGGAATAAGAAGCAGTGGTATCATTACATAAACTGTAACTGCCGAGTTAAATGCTGAAGAAATATTCAACCCTAAAACATTGGCACAGCACGATGTGGTAAAAAGTACCAACCAAAATGAAATGGTCATTCCGTTTACTTCCAGGATCAGATTGCCCATCAAAACAAAAAGTAAAGTTTGGATGGCAGATAGTAAAAAGAGAATCCCCAGTTTAGAAACCAGGTAGCTGTTCCAGCTCAAGTTAAGGAATGATTCACGCTTCAATATTTTTCTGTCGCGAATAATTTCTTCTGCACTTACCGTAAGCCCCATAAAAAGAGCAACAATAATTGCCATGAGCATATAGGCCGGAAAATTATCGTTGTAGCGGAATACGTATTCTTTGCCCCCGGAAATATTTTTGTATTTGATAATAAATGCCAGAATAGCTGCCAATAGGGGAGCTTCAAGCAGGTTAATGAGTAAGTACTGTTTGTTGCTGAGTTTAGAAAGAAAATCGCGAGAGGTGAAAATTATTGTTTGCTTAATTTTGTTTGGAATTTGAAGATTCTGTGGTGGCTTCTCCTTTACGTCCTCAAGCTTATTTATTTTAAATCGCTCCTGGTATAATTCATGCCATTGGGGTGGCGTAACTTTTCTCTTCTGCGTGGATTGCCCATATTCATCAACCACTTTTGCTTCGATGATATTAAAAATTTGCTCGGGGTTCACATTACCGCATATTTCACACTGTCCGCGATTGCTATCTACCTGGTGTGTGGATTTTTTAAAATAGGTAACTGCCTCAACCGGTGGACCATAGTAAGCGGGGTATCCACCAGTGTCCATGATGATCATCTTATCAAACATTTTGTAGATGTCTGATGAGGGCTGATGGATAACAACAAATATCAGTTTGCCCTTTAAGGATAATTCTTTTAAGAGATCAATCACATTTTCGCTGTCGCGCGATGAAAGGCCAGAAGTGGGTTCATCTAAAAATAAAATAGCCGGCTCACGAATTAGTTCTAAAGCGATATTAAGTCGCTTGCGCTGACCTCCACTAATGGTTTTATCCAGCGGAGTTCCAACTTTCAAATCTTTACGCTGGTCAAGCCCCAGATTCTCCAATACCTGTATAACTCGTTTTGTAATGTCTTCTTCTGTCTGATTAGCGAAGCAAAGTTTAGCGTTATAATACAGGTTTTGGTAAACCGTTAATTCCTCAATGAGCAGATCGTCTTGAGATACATACCCTATTACACCCTCAATATCTTTCTTGTCGGCATGAATGTCGAAGCCATTAATTTTGATATTACCAAGCGAAGGTTTTTCCAAACCTGCAAGAACGGTAAGTAGTGTTGTTTTTCCGGCACCACTAGCGCCCATAATGCCGATCAGTTTTCCGGGCCCTTCAGACACGACTACATCTCTCAAACCAATAGCACCATTTTGAAATTTGAACTCTTCAATATTGGCTGTAAATGAAAGTTTGGTTGTTCTTATCTCTTCATTGAAATGCGAAACCAGGTCGCTGTAGTAGTGCGCATCGCCAGTCTGCGTTTTTATGGTGCTGCCATGTGAGAATAAATACACTTTGCCAGGTTGCATGGCAAAACCATTTAACACATTACCCTCGCTGCCAACATACTTCACGAAAAACATATCCACACTCTGTACCCGCATAAAGAGGAGGTGGCCGGTGATGTGACCGTGAACATGTTTTTGATTGGGCAGGCTGGCGGAAGGAGCTGCGTTAAGAATTAAGATATCGCTGTAGTTTAAAGACATGTCATCTTCGGCAATGACAAACCCTTCAATCAGCTTATATTCTTCCTGGGAGATATTAAATACCGTAGACACGGTATTAATAATTTCCATCCGTTGGGGTGTGAAATTTTTATCTGAACCAACCAGTTCAAGAAGTTTGGTCAGAACAACAATTTTTTGCTTTTGAGTAAGAGTCTTGTTGATTTTTTTGCAGATGCCAAGGGTTTTAACTGAGTCCTTAACGGAGGTCAGCTTTAGCTTATCATCTACGCCTTGCTTGTGAAAACCGGAGAATTCATCATATAGATCCGTATATTCCTTGACGGAATCTTTCTCTAATTCCTGTTGGAAAAAATTTATTACGAATTGGCGCTCGTTTTCAGTGACCCCGCCATCTTGCTTGGTGATGATGGCAAAAAGTTGGGTAAGTGCTTTTAGTATTTCCTCACTCATTCTTCATCAAAAAAAAACAGGCAATGGACAGATTTGATGTATGGCCACGCCTATTGTTCCGATTTGTCGAGACAGCCTATTTTAATTCAGGTTAGTATGTTTTAAACTCAAATGGAATTTCTACCAATTCCGAAAACTCCTGGCCTGCCTCTTCCATGTCTTCATCGTCTTCATGAAAATACCAGGATATTTTCATCCCTTTAATATCCTCTAAAGCTGAAAGAACATCCAATATTAATTTTGATGAGGCTGTATTGAAATATTCCAGTTTAAAAGTAAAATCGGTTGAGGGATTGGGAGCACTGCTATATTGTTCCAGCCATTCCAACACCGGGCGATAAAATTCGGCCGAGTCTTCGGGCAACGATCGCCCCGATATTTCAAAAATCCCGTTTGCCTGATCGAGCATGATTTTCGGGGTATCTTCGGTTCCTTCCAGGTTTAGCACTTGCATGATTTCTGAATTTATGTTTTTGTAATTAATTATTCTTTTTCTCTCGACACATTAACTTTCAAGCAAAAGAAAGCATATTCCGGATTCATTTCTGGAAACTGGTAATCCAGTTTTTCACCTGATTTCCTTCTCATATCCACAAAGCCCAGTCCAGCTCCACCTTTTTCGGATATGGTTGTGTTTTTAATGATCTCCTTGTACATCTCTTTAAGTCCTTCCTTATCTAAGGAGTTAATTTTTTCGAGCGCTTTGGTTAAATTGGGAATATTGGCATTCCGAATTGGGTTACCCGACATAATGGAATAACTCTTCTCATCGCGACCAATAAGGAAAATAGCTGTGTGGCTCCTAACCGAACCATCTACCAGTTCATCGCTGTGTTTCACAATGTTCTGTAGTGCTTCTACCATCACGTTAAACACTTTTCTTCTTATGGATGAGTCTTCGCCCGTAGTATCCAGGTTACGCTCGGCCATCGCGAGAATAGACTTGGTAGATTCCTGGGTGAATTCACCTTGATAGACCAAGATGAGCTTTTGAGCCATCATCGTCCGGTGCAGGTCATAGATATAGTTCATTGGTTTGCGTTTGAGTTTCCGAATATATATTAATTATACTAATCTGGTCAAATGATTGCCATAATTATTAAAATTTTATCCCTATCAGCAGCACGTCATCGGTTTGTTTATGATTGCCTTTCCACTCTTCCCATTCCTGATCGAATGCCACATAGGCTTCTTTCATAGACTTGTCTTTTACTTTTTCAACGATTTCACGTACCCGCTTAGGCCCAAATTTCCTCACCTCTGGCCCTCCAAATTGATCGGGGTAACCATCTGAACAGAAATACATAGAGTCGCCTGCTTTCATGGTCAGTTTGTGGGTTGTAAAATTGGTTTGGTTCTTAAAAATACCACCACCAATAGGAAACTTATTCCCTTTAATTTCATCCATTAAACCACCTTTCACAAAATACAAAGCCCGGTGTGCACCTGCATATTCCACTTCATTTGTTTCCAAGTTGATACGGCAGAGGGCGATATCCATCCCGTCTTTAGTAGCGGAATCATCCTGATCTTGCCGGAGTGTTTGAGTTACACCTTCATCAAGCAAATCGAGTATAATGCCTGGTTCGGAAATTCTACGGCTTCGAACAATATCGTTCAATAAGAAATATCCAATCAAAGAAAGTAATGCTCCAGGCACACCGTGACCCGTGCAATCTACTGCTGCAATAAAAATATCATTTTTGATTTGAACGAACCAGGGAAAATCTCCGCTCACCACATCGCGCGGTTTGTATAAAATAAATGAGTCGGGGAGCGTTTTGTTTACCAACCTCGTGTTGGGCAGAATAGCATTCTGAATGCGCTTGGAATAATTAATGGAGTCATTGATTTTTTTATTCTTCTCCTGAATCTCAAGCTCAATCATTTTCCTTTCCGTAATGTCGTGCGATACCACCAGCACCGATTCGAGTTTGTCTTCTTCATTGTATTCGGGGATGGCATTCACCTGCATCACGCGGGCACCAAGAACGGAAGGGAATGGCATTTCAGTCGATATCTTGTCATTCGTTGCGTTTACATCTTCTACAATCTTTAACCAATGGTCAAGTATGGCCGTATCAAGTGAGGTATCTCTTGCATCTCTGTTGAGGAAAGCAACCGGCAAATGGCCGGTATAGTTTTCAATAACTGGATTGATGTAGGATATAACCCCTTGTTCTAATCGAGTGATAAGATCGGGTGAGTTTTCGGAGAGGGCTTGCATTTTACTGCGCATGCGTTGCTCTTGTTCTGCCCTTCTTCTTTCGGTAATGTCTCGTGAGTTCAATATTAGTCCATGAATAGCAGGATTAGACATGCAGTTAGTTCCTGTAGACTCTAACCAGATGTATTGACCTGATTGTGTTTTGTATTCGTATTGAACTGTATATTTCTCATCGGGATTGGCTTTTAGTTGCGCGAAAAGCTCCTCGAATTTTGCCAGCCCATCCGGGTGAATTTTATCGGAATGCCCACGACCTTGCATTTCGCGTTGAGAGTAACCCAGAATACTTTCAACGGAGGGTGAGATGTAGCGAATGTTTCCGTTTTCCTCGTAAATGGTAATTACTTCGGAAGCATTTTCAAGCAGCAATTGCATTCGCTTTTGTGTGCGCTCTACTTCCTGTATTTGTTCTTCAAGCCTTTGGTTGGAGCGCTTCAGTTCTTCGGAGGTGGCTTGCATTTCTTCTGCGTTCTGGTTGAGCACTTCCTGCTTCTCTTTCAACTCAGCACTCATTGCTTGCGATTCGGTCAGTAGTCTGCGGGTGCGTTCGTTCACCTTAATGTTAAAGACCGTTCGTGCGATTATTTGGCTTAACTCCTGCACAAATTTTACCTGCCGGGGTGTGAATTTTTGAAGTCCGGCAAATTCAACCACGCCAAAAACTTCCTCGTTGGTGATCAGTGGAGTAATGAGAATACAGGTTGGTTTTTGCTCTCCTAAAATACCTGAAGTAATGGTTACATAATCATCTGGTATTTCGGTGCGCAAAACTGTATCTTGTTCTATGGCTGCCTGGCCAACCAGCCCTTCGGCAAACCGGAAAGAATTTTTTAAATATTTTTTCCTACCGTAAGCGAAACTCGCACGAATCTCAATTTGTTTGTTTTGTTGATCTTCATCATTTACGATATAAAAAGCGCCCTGTACTGCATTGATCTTCTTGATGATAAATTGGATAATGTCCTCGCCTAATCCATCAAGTGTGTCGTGAAGGCGCAGGATTTCACTTGCTTCCGCAATACCACGCACGATCCAGTTTCGCTCGTCATTTTGCCTGGAGTTTTCAACGAGATTATCGCGCATGTTAATGAGCGCAAGACCCAGGGCATCATTTTCGCTTGCCGGCTTAAATTCTGTTTCAAATTTCCCTTCTCCAACTTTTTGAGCAAAACCGGCATTGCTTTTAAGCATGTCCACCAGTTTATCAACCTTAACACCCATATCCCCAAACTCATCATTGCTAAGCGTTTCATTTTTTTCAGGCAAAATTCCTTTTGAAACTAAATCCAATGTGTTCCGCATTTCCAGGAGAGGCCGAACGAGAGTGCGGGAAAATAACATGGATAAAGCGAGAGCCATCAACGCAATTGTGCCGCCAGCCCAATAATAGGTGTTGCGAATGGTGTGGCTTTGAGCCAGGTATTCGGCTTCATCAATTTTAGCAATTAGCGCCCATCCTGTGGCGTTTATTTTTCTCCAGGAGGCCATTACTTTTTCACCCCTGTAGTCGGTGGTTGTTCCATTACCATTTTTGCCTTCCACGGCCAATATAGCTTCCCGGGTGCCTGAACTTGAAGCTTCCAGTAATGTTTTTTCAGGAAATAAAAGAGGACTCACGAGCACTATTTTTCTCGTGTTTAAATCAGGGTGGGCCAGGATAATTTCTGAAGTTTTTCCAATTCCTGGATTGGCCAGATATTTAAATAATGGATCTAATTCAACTTTAACGACCAGTGCTTTTCCCTCAAAGGGTGCCCCGGCATATAAATAATTTCCGGAACTATCGTGCTGCACGCGGCTAAAGGAAATTCCAGACAGAGAGCGTTCAAAGAAATTTCCATCAGGGTCGGGGATATCGCCCTGCTTTTCATCGCTCGAGAAAAGTATTGTGCCTTTTCTATCGGAGAGGAAGGCCTGTTTATAATTATTGCCCAACTGAATACTTTTCAGCATCGTAACCTCTGGTGGTTCGAGGGATGACGAATCGGACTCACTATCTGAAGTTGCAAATGTTTGGGATTGCTGGAGGAAGCCCATTACATTTTTAAGATTATCGAAATACTGGTTGAATTGATCGGCCCTGTGGTCAGCCAAAGCCGAAAGAGTGACATTGATTTTTTCTTCGGCACTTTTTACATTTAGCTGATAAGTGAAGATGCTGATAGACACTACGGCCACGAGCGAAAGCGTGACAATGAGAACAGCAACCTTTACACTTATCTTAATGTTTCTAAACATAAATTTTATTAACTCAATCGTTCCCCGATTTCTCCGCTAAACTTTTCGGCCATTTGTTTTTCGTGCTGGCTGATCGCTTTGAATGTTGCAATTTCCAGAATTCCTCTCACCTCATTATTTTTCTTTAAGGGTAAAATTAAAATATACCGTGGCGATGCCGAGCCCAATCCGCTTACTACTTGAACATATCCTTCAGGAATTTCATCGAGATAAATTGGAAGCCCACTTTTAGCTACCTGACCGATTAAGCCATCACCAAAATTATATTGCAGCGTTTCGGTTTCAGTCAACGAAAGAGCATATCCGGAAACAAGTTCAATAATTTTTCTATCGCTTTCTTCTTTGATGATATAGCAAGCCCCCGACCCGGCACTGAACCGGCTGCCAAGGATGTTAAGTGAATCTGCTAAGATGGATTTATCATCTTTTGATGTGATTGACTTGCTATCTAAGATGTCTAATTTGGTTGATTCAGATTGGTTTTTTTCCTCCGCAGTTTGCACGTTACCTTTTTCTTTATAGACGATTGCCACTTTAGTGTTTTTCATTTCAGCGTAAAGCGCAACACAAGCAAGAGTGGCCGTAAAAAATAGTGACAGATAAAGTTTAACCAAAACTGGAGTAACCAGATCCATGTACTGAAGATTGCCTTTAATCCGCAAATCAAAAGGTAATGTGAATACGAAATAAATAGAAAGCAGGAGGGAGATGGCAAAAGCTATTATAAGGCCCCTGGAGAACCGTGTTATTTTATTATCCGAATGTTGCGAGCCTTCCATCATCGGTATTGATTGTGAAGTTCGTTTAGGAATTCAACAATTTGGTCAACCTTCAGCACATAGTCAATTGAAGTTGCGGCTAAGGCCGCCTTTGGCATGGTGTCGATCATGCATTCTGCCGGGTCTTGCACGATGGTGAGGCCTCCTTTGTCTTTTATGTGTTTCATGCCGAAACCTCCGTCCCTGTTCGCGCCAGATAGCAGTATGCCGATCAATTTGTCACGGTAGGCATAGGCCGCTGTGCCAAGTGTGATGTCTATAGCCGGGCGAGAATTATTTACCATTTCTTCTGTTGACAGTGCAAAATAATTTCCTAATTCAACCGACAGGTGATAGTTGGCAGGTGCAAGATATATGCTGCCCTTTTTCACCGGCTCTTTGTCATAGGGTTCACCAATCTGATGAACACTCTTAATAGATAAAGCTTCCACAAAACCATTGCGCACATGCTTGAGCCGATGCAGGCACATGATGATGGGGAGCGGAAATCCCTTGGGCAGCTTAGATAAAATTTTAGTTATGCCCTGAAAACTTCCTGCTGACCCGCCCACAACAACCGCCTTATAGCTGTTATTTAGATTGTATTTGCTCATTTGAACAAGTATGTGGGCCTAGTCCTTTATTTTCTTATAAACTTTCTCTTCATTATTCACCACAATAAAGCGGTTTGCTATTTCGCACCATATCAGAGATTCCTTCGACCCTATAGCGAGGTATCCGTATTTGAATAAACTTTCATGAAATTTCTTCAGTACTTCATTTTGCAACGCCTGATTAAAATAGATCATTACGTTTCGACAGAGTATCAAATCAAACTTGTTGAAGATCTCACCCATCACTAAGTCGTGCTTACGGAACGATACATTTTTAAACAGGTCGGTATTAAAAATTGCTTTGCCGTTCTCTTCGCGGTAGTAGGATTTTAAAGATGAAGTGCCGATGAACCGGATGTAGTTCTTTTCGTTCAACTCCATATTCTTAATCGGGAATGTTGCCGATTTTGCTTTATCGAGAATAGTTGGATCCAGATCAGTAGCAATAAGGGTAACGTCATCCAGTATCCCCATCTCCTTCAACAGGATCGTCATGGATAGAACCTCTTCGCCAGAGGAGCAGCCGGCATGCCAAATTTTAAATTGCTTGTGGTTAAGTAGAATTCCGGGAATTATTTCTTCGCGCATTACCCTCCAAAAAGATGGGTCGCGGAACATTTCTGTTACGTTAACAGTCAGTTCATCTAAAAATTCATTAATGTATGTTGGTTGGTCGGTAAGCTTTTTCACTAAGGCATCTACCGTAAGGCCTTGCAATTCGAGTATCCTCAAAATCCTTCGCTTAAAGGATGACATGGCATAATTTCTAAAATCGTAGCCATACTTTTGAAAGACGAGCTCTGAAATGCGCTTTAAGTCAACTAAGTCAATGTCCTGAATCACGTTAATAGAGTTTTATCGTTTTTTTAAAGCATTCGCAAAATAGGGTTGAATTGGGTAATGGCGGACGCAATTTCACCCCTAATATTACATCCGATAATTGAAAGTTTATCACAATTATTTCGTGTGTTCAATATATAGAAATATGGAGGAATGGGGGCAGAATAGAACGACTTTTTTACCTCATACCGAAATCAATTCGGATCTTTAAAAGCTTGAAGAGATATATTTAGAGCCTGGAGGTTTGTTTGTAATGCTTCACTTGCCTGGTGTGCTATTTCCCATTCACCATCGGCCGATGCCTGGCGTAGTTTTTCCTGAAGTTCCTCAATTCGGTTGATGTACTCATTTTCCTTGCGGCCCATTTCCTCCTGTGTGGCGGTGAGTTCTTCCATATTTTGCCGCATCTCTTCTTCCTGTGAGCGCATGTTTTCGGTTTGTTCCTGAAACTCTTCGAGTAGCTTCCTGTTTTTTTGGTTCGTTTTTACGGAAGCAAGGGTAGAAGCAACCGCTTCGCCTTGTTTTTCAACGAAAGCAATTTCGTGAGGCTCAAATTTTTTAAAACTCGCCATCTCCACTAAGCCATAAACATTTCCATCAGAAAGCAATGGCACTATTAATATGCTTTGAGGGTCAATTTCTCCCAACCCTGATTCTATTCTGAAATAGTCGGGAGGAATTTGGGTTAGATACACTGTCGTTTTCTCCAGGTAGGCCTGGCCAAGCAATCCTTCACCGGACTTAATAATTTTTTGATCGTATTTTTTCCGGTTAAAAGCATAGCTGGCAATCAATTCGATGTAAGGATTATCGGGCTGGTCATCATTCCAAATGTAAAGCCCACCCTGATTGGAGCCTGTGTAAGAGACCAATGCTTTAATAATTTTATCTCCAAGTGCAGATAAATTTGATTCCCCCGAACGCAGAATTTCTATGAACTTAGCCAAACCTTCGTTGGCCCATTGTCTCTTTCGATCCTCATCATTTATGGCTTTCAGTTTTTGTTGCATGCTCAGCAACGCTTGCGACAACGATGAGTTTTTATTTTCACCAACCAGCTTGGCATCCAGATTTCCTTCACCAATGGCTTTAATAAAATCTGTCGTTTCGCTTAATTGATTGATGATGGAGTTGAGATTGGTCGCTACCAAACCCAATTCATCGGTTGTTTGAGTAGTGCTAAGTTGTTGTTGCCTCGCGGCATCGGCAATCTCTTTTAGCGGTTTAAAAATCTTTTGAGACATTAAAATGAAAAAATAGGCGAGCACACCGATATCAATTGATACAACAATAATGATAAGCCAAACCAGGTTAGCCTGACGATTGCCTTCCACTTCTCTTAAATCTTCAATTAATTGCTCATAAGCGCTGGCCAGAGATTTAGACTGACCATCGGTTTCGATCATATCCTTAGTAATCCGCTGTAGCCGTTCTTCAGAAATGGTATTTTCCATTGAATCTGTTGTAGAACTCAGGCTTGCGTTTGCCCCTTTAAATGCGGAAAGAGAAATTAGTGATGCTTTCTGTTTGGCATCCAGGCGAATTACTTTTTCGATGGAGCTGATTGCTATGCCTGACGCTGGAGGCACTGATTTGTCTGAATTACCGGCTCTTCCACCCCTTAAAACTGTATTCAATAAATTACTGCCTTTATTGAGCATACTCACAAACTCTCCGGGCAGACTTGTTGCCTCATTATTGGCGATATACTCTTTAAACTCTGAGTAGGCTACCTGGCTAATTTCCTCCGCCTCAAAAATAATTTCAATCTGAAGGGAAACTGCATTGGCCCTATTATAAAAGAAAACCACTAATGCACCCTGGATGGCAAAAAACAATGCAAACACAATAAACACAGCCGCTACTTTGGCGCGAATGGAGTTTCTTAATAACTGACGAAGCATATAAACAAAAATAGGATTAATTGGGGTTGACGGAAATGGTATATGTACTTTTTTGTTACCAGTATGCTGTTTGCGGATTCATGTTTTACCCTAAATCGGTAACCTGTAACCGATTACAATTCTTACCACACTTTTTCCGATATTAACTGCTTCAAAATTGACCCTATGAAATGCCCACGTAAATGCTTTGCGGCAACCAAGAATGTTTATTTGGGCATTCCGTGTGACCTTAATCAAAAAATATAAACACATGAAATCGTGGAAAAAAATTCTATTGGCTGTAGTTGTTTTAATTGTAGCAGTTGTAGCCATTGTCTATTACAATAATTCAAAAAATGACAGGCCATCATACTATATAGACCCTGCGTTTGGCGAGTTTATAACCACGTATACGGCCGGTGTTGTGCAATCTTCATCCACCATTCAGGTGGTGCTGGCCAAAGAGGTAGCCGATTCTACTATGGTGGGTCAAGAGGCTTCGTCAAGTCTTTTTGATTTTTCCCCGTCTTTAAAAGGTACAACTTTTTGGCTGGACGCCCGAACATTGGAATTCAGGCCGGCACAGCGCATGCCCTCAGGCCAGCAATATGAAGTGACCTTTTCTCTTTCCAAGTTGATGGATGTTGCTGATAACCTGAAAAATTTTATTTTTTCCTTCCAGGTAATGCCTCAAAATTTTGATTTGTCTTTTGATAATGTAAAGCCTTATGTAAAAACCGAGCTCACCCGTCAACGCATTGAAGGCGGATTGACCACAGCAGACTTTGCCGATAATGCTGCAGTAGAAAAAATGATGGTGGCCTCGCAAGAGGGTAGGTCGCTCAATATTACCTGGACGCATCATTCTGATGGCAAAGGACATAATTATGTAATTGAAGAAGTAGCACGCAAGGAGGAAGCCAGCAGCGTAAAAGTTGTTGTGGATGGTTCACCAATTGACGTTGACAAAGATTTGGAAGAAACGGTAGAGATACCTTCGCTTAGCGACTTCAAGTTAATGTCGGCCAAGGTGGTGCAAAACCCTAATCAATATGTAGTGTTGCAATTCTCCGATCCGCTTAAGGAAAGACAGGAACTCTCCGGCCTTATTTCGATTGATGATGCCCCCAATATTGAACTCGACTTTGATATCCATGACAATGAAGTTTGGGTTTATCCTTCTTCCCGTCTAACTGGCACAAAAATTATTCATATCGAAGGCATTCGTAATATCAAAGATTTTCGCATACTCAAGGAGGTAACGGCTGAAGTTCTTTTTGAACAAGTGAAACCAGAAGTACGGTTTACCGCGAACGGAAATATTTTGCCCAGCACCGATGGGCTTGTGCTTCCGTTTGAGGCAGTGAATTTGAAATCGGTGGATGTTAGTATTACACAAGTTTTTGAAAATAATATTCTGCAGTTCATGCAGGTGAACGACATATCGGGTAACTATGAAATGCGCAGGGTGGCTCGACCTATGTTTACTAAAACGATAAGTTTAGAAACCAGCGGTGTCGTGGATTATGGAAAGTGGAATCGCTTCACTCTTGATCTCACAACTATGATCAATGCCGCTCCTGGCAACATCTATAGAGTGAAGATTAGTTTCAAAAAAGAATACTCGGCATACATCTGTGAATCTTCCGAAGAAACGGAAGTAGCTGTTGATGAATATATGTGGGATGAAGGTTACGGTTATGAAGGTGAATATGGAGATGGTGAAGATTATTATTACGTGCCGGGGTATAGCTGGGAAGAACGAGACAATCCTTGCCATGTTTCTTATTATAATCGGGAGCGAACTATTAGCAAAAATATTCTTGCTTCCGACTTAGGCCTGATGGCCAAAGGTGGTTCCGATGGTGAGCTTTCCATTTTTGTTAATGATTTGAAAACTACAAAACCACTGAGCGGTATTGAGTTGGAGTTCTACGATTTCGAGCAGCAGTTAATTGGAAAGGCCACTACTTCAAATGAAGGAAAAGGCTCTTTTCAGGGCAAGGAACGACCTTTTGCGGTGATTGCCAGGAACGGGGCCCAGCGTGGCTATTTGCGTTTAAATGATGGAGAATCGCTTTCGCTCAGCGGCTTTGACGTGTCGGGTGAGTATGTAAATAAAGGGTTGAAGGGTTTTGTTTATGGCGAGCGTGGCGTGTGGCGGCCTGGCGATTCGCTCTACCTTAATTTTATTCTTGAAGACAAAAGTAAAACACTGCCGGCCACACATCCAGTTGTTTTTGAGCTTCAGAACCCGCAAGGAGTTGTAACCAATCGAATAGTACGATCTACATCCGAAAACGGATTTTATCATTTCGCCACATCCACCAGCCCGGATGCACCAACCGGAAACTGGCAAGCCAATATAAAAGTAGGCGGCACAGATTTTACTCATCCAATAAAAATTGAAACAGTAAAACCGAATCGGTTAAAAATAAATCTGGATTTAGGCGGGGAGAGAATTTTGCAACCGCAAATAACAGGCAACCTGGAAGTAAAGTGGCTGCACGGTGCACCTGGTAAAAACCTGAAAGCTCAATTTGAGTATTCGATTGTTCCAGCCAGCACCAGTTTCAAAGATTTTCCAGATTACAATTTTGTAGATAACACAAAATATTATCAAACCGAAACAGCCCTGGCCTTTGACGAATTTACAAACGCTGAAGGTAAGGCCACATTCAATCTGAATTTACAAAACGCAGTAGGCTCGCCCCCGGGGTTTATGCAGGTTGTTTTTAAAGGAAAAGTTTTTGAAGAGAGTGGTAATTTTAGCGTTGACCGGTTTAGCATTCCTTATTCCCCATACTCCACTTACGTGGGATATCAATTTCGTGACGCTGAAAAATATTCAGGCATGTTGTATACCGACACAACTCAACATGTTGACATTGTTACCGTAGATGCAGATGGTAAGCCAGTAGACCGCGCCAACATTGAAATTGGGCTGTACCACCTGGAGCGTTATTGGTGGTGGGACAACTACAACAGCAGCATTGCTGATTATATAGAAAGAAACAGCACCAGCCTTTTGAAGAGACAGGTCGTTCGAACACGCGGAGGAAAAACTACATGGACTTTCTCTGTGGAGCCCGAAGAGTGGGGCACCTATTACATTAAGATCACAGATAAAGAAAGCGGACATACTACGGGTTCAACTTTTTACATGGATGCACCTGGATATTATGGACGCTATAGCCGCGAGGCTAAAACCGCACCAACCAAACTCACTTTTAATACAGATAAAAAATCTTATTCAACGGGAGAAAATGTGAAAGTTAACATTCCGGGGGGCGAAGGTGGTAGAGCATTAGTTTCAATCGAAAATGGAAGAAAAGTATTGTCGGCTGTATGGGTGGAGTTGTCGAAAGGCGAAAATGTTTACCAGTTTGAAGCCACACCCGAAATGTCGCCTAATGTTTTTATTCACGTGTCACTGTTACAACCACATGCTCAAACATCAAACGACTTGCCCATCCGGCTGTATGGTTTGGTTGGGATAGGAGTGGAGGACCCGCTCACCCATTTGCAACCCGTTATCACAATGCCCGATGTGCTGGAACCGGGTGGCGATGTAAAAATTGTAGTCTCCGAGAAATCGAAACGCAAAATGACTTTCACCCTGGCCATGGTTGATGAAGGCTTGCTCGATATTACCCGTTTTCAAACCCCTGATCCATGGAATCGCTTCTATGCACGCGAAGCGCTCGGGGTAAAAACATGGGATTTGTATGACCGTGTAATGGGTGCTTTTGGCTCTAAAATAGAGCGTTTACTTGCTTTAGGGGGCAGCGATGAAGCATCCAAAAAAGAAGAAGATCCACGCGCTAACCGATTTAAACCGGTAGTAAAATATTTTGGTCCCATTACCATTGACGCGGGCGATATCAGGACGTTGTCTTTCAAAATGCCTCAATATGTAGGCTCAGTTAAAACTATGGTGGTGGCCGGGTACCAGGGCGCATATGGGAAAGCCGATAAGACTACGCCCGTGCGCAAGCCACTTATGGTATTGGCCACACTGCCACGTGTGGTTGGGCCCAGGGAAAAAGTAAAGTTGCCCATCACTTTATTTGCATCCGATAAAAAAATCAGGAGCGTGAAAATCGAAGTGAAGGCCGAAGGGCCGCTTACGGTTTTGCAACCAGTGAAAACAATTTCCATGCAGTCCACAGACTACACCATTGATTTTGATGTGGAGGTAAAGCCTGAAGTAGGTATCGGTAAAATAAAAGTAATAGCTACTTCAGCAGGATTCACCGGCACAGATGAAATTGAAATTGATGTGCGCACACCCAATCCATCTATTACCCAGGTGAAGGAACAAGTAGTGGAAGCTGGCTCGGTTTGGGAGCCCGAAATTATTCCTGTTGGTATGAAGGGCACTAACAGTGCCATGCTTGAAGTGTCAACCATTCCGTCCATCAATCTTGGCTATCGGCTGCGTTACCTCATTCAATATCCACATGGATGCATCGAACAAACTACTTCATCGGCTTTCCCTCAACTTTATCTTGATGTGGTGCGACCACTTACGGAAAGCGAGAAGAAAAGTACAAAGTCTAATATTACTAAAGCCATTGAGCGACTCAAACTTTTTGTTACGAGCGATGGCGGATTTGGTTATTGGCCTGGTGATAATACTACTGACCCGTGGGGCAGCAGCTATGCCGGACATTTTCTGCTCGAAGCTGAAGCCAAAGGTTATTTTATTCCGGGTGACATGTTGAAACGATGGAAGAAATCGCAGAAGAACCGGGCCAACGAATGGCGCAACAATAAGGATGATTACCATTACTGGGATTATGCGCAAGCTTACCGACTCTACACGCTCGCGTTTGCCGGTGCTCCGGAAATGCCGGCCATGAATAGGTTGCGCGAGGTGAAGAATCTGTCTCAGCAAGCTTCATGGATGTTGGCTGCAGCATATGCGAAAGCGGGCCAACCCGAAGCGGCAAAAAAAATTATGTCGGGTCTTTTAATAAGTGTCAACCCTTACCAAGACATGGGCTACACATATGGAAGTGACATGCGTGATATGGCTATGATCATGGAGACATTAACGATTTTGAATGAGCGGCAGAAGGCTCTAGGCATTTTGAAAGACATATCCAAGGCTCTGAGTAATCAAAGTTATTGGATGAGCACACAGACAACAGCCTTTTGCTTAAAAGCAATTGGTAATCTTGTCGGCACTGAAAAGCGCGATGACATCCGCTACTCTTACACGTTTGCCGGGAAGGATGAGAACACCATCACCAATCTCCCCATTTCGCAATCCGCCTTGCCTATAACGGCACCTAAGCCAGGTAAGCTGAAGTTTGCCAATGAAAGTAAAGGAGTTTTATTTGTGCGTGTGGTGCTCTCCGGCACGCCTGAAGCGGGGCATGAGACAGAAGAGGCCAAAGATTTGTATGTGGCTGTAAATTACACCAACTCCAAAGGTGAGGCCATTGACCCAACCCGGTTGGAGCAAGGCACGGAATTTTTTGCCAGCGTAACGGTGAAGCATGTTGGCTACCGGAGTTCTTATCAGAACATGGCACTGACTCAAATTTTCCCTTCGGGATGGGAAATCAATAACGCACGGCTTACCGGAGATGAAAACTTAGACAACTTCGATCGTGGTAACTACCAGGATATCCGCGATGATCGCCAGTACACCTACTTTAATTTATACAGCAATCAGACACGCACATTCTCAGTACGCCTCACCGCCACTTATGCGGGCACGTTTTATTTGCCGGCAGTGAGTTGCGAGGCTATGTACGATAATACAATTTATGGTCGAACGAAGGGCCAAACGGTGGAAGTATTGAAAGTTGTTGGAAATGGGGAATAAAATGAGTCTGCGCAGGCTAAAACCTCAGGGACAAAAATTATTGTATAAATGACAAAAGGTGATTCGGTAGAAGCTTTTCTATCTGGATATGATGAGACAGTTTTTAGTAATGGCCTTAAGCTTCGTAAAATTATTTTGGCCAATCTTCCTGCTATTACAGAACAGGTAGACCGTTCGGCAAGAATGATTGCATATTGTTACGGGCAAAAGTATGCGGAGATGATTTGCACAATGATTCCATCCAAGAAAGGGCTTAAAATTGGTTTCTATAAAGGCAATGAACTGCCTGACCCAAGCGGCATCCTTAAAGGAGAAGGTAAAATTTCTCGCTATGTTGAGATAAAATCGGATAGTGAAATAAAATCTGCAGCCTTAAAAAGCTTACTGAAGAATGGATTAAAAGCGTACCAGGTCAGGATGAAAGGGAAATAATTTTTAATAGATATTTTATAAGTCACTATGATCACCAAATTCTGGCTCATTATAAAAGATGATTCCAAAAGAACGTTTGAAGTTAGCGGGCAAGCGTCCAGCGAAAATTCTTTTACCAATAAAGTCTATGCCATGCAAAAAGCCGGGATGCGTGTAAGCTGTATAACACCTCCAGTTACGAATAAGACATCGAGCAAAAGCCTTGTAAAAATTAGTGGATATACCAAAGAGGATGGCTTGCATCAAAGACTCTTGAATGAGTTTAATAAGATAACAATGCCATCGGTAGATGATGATTGGTGATTCCGCGAAAAATTATTGGATTAAATCAGTTCTTACTCACCGTACACTTTCATAATATCCGGAAGTTCATCCTTTGTAAGAATCAGTTCGTGGTTGTATAATCTTTTCAAATATTCTTCATCAATATCTTCCAGGTGGTCTGTGTGCCATTCCATCCACCACAACCACATAGCATTTTTATCTAAGCAGCCATCCGGGTCAGGTGGAACACCGCACTCATGGTAACAAATAGGCATCGGGTTGCCCTTAACGATTTCCTGCACACCAGTATACATTTCAAGGTGAGGACTATCGCCAAAATCGTAGCTATCAGCGCCTGCGATATCAACATATTCATTTCCGGGAAACCAATTCCCATACGGACTGCAAGTATAGCAGAGTACACAGATAAGATTGTTCAGCTTTCGTTCATGAACAAAATAATTATACATGGTGACCCATAGTTTTTTGAATCGTTCAGGGCCTTGCTTGCCATACCAAAACCAATGACCGTTTAGTTCGTGATACGGCCTCCAGAGTATTGGTACATTGGCGTCCCTAAGTTTTTCCAGCAGGTCGGCTTTTGTTTTTAGTTCGGCCCAAAAGGCGGTGTATTCTTTTGTTCCTTCTACAAAGCATTTATCTATGTCAACGTCCTTCTTACTGTTTTCATAACCTTCCCCGATGCCGGGCCCTCCCCAATGCCACATAATGGTGGGGATGCCACCACTATTCCACCAGTCAATGGCATGCTTTACCTCGGCTTCGTTGCTATTCTGATGAATAAAATCAATTCCTCGCAATGCAGGTTGTTTGCCTGTTTTCTCCTGCAAGTATTCCAATTCATCGTAACCCCAGGGCACCCACATTTGCCCTGATAATATTTTCTTACCGTAGATATCGAGCAAATACTTATAAAGAGCTTGCGCTTCCCTAGAAGGATTAGGGGCGCTCAATTTTCGGTTTATAACAGGGATGTTAAGTAAAGCAACAAGTGAATCGTAATTTCTTGCTATTGGTGGATTAGTATTGCTCTTTCCTGATTGAGAACCGCAGGAAGATAGACTGATAGCCAACAGGATAACGGCTGAAGTTTTATAAATAAATTTCATTGTAATTCTTTTTACCCCATACTTCAGTAGAAAGGTATTACATTTTTTAATGAAATTCCCCGATTGAAAATATCATATATTTATATGCGAAAAAAATAAATAATAGGAATCATCGCTTTGCATATTTATGCAATAAGCACAACTCATGGAATCAACAATAAAAAACAGAATAGAATCCATTGATATACTCCGTGGAATTGTAATGGTTATTATGGCGCTGGATCATGTGCGCGACTATTTTCATATTGCCGCCAACCTGGATAATCCATTAAACTTAGCAACAACCACTCCCGCACTATTCTTCACCCGGTGGATCACGCATTTCTGTGCACCGGTCTTTGTATTCCTTTCAGGTATTTCCATCTATTTGCAAAGTCAAAGCAAAACAAAAAATGAACTTGCTGTTTTCTTAATTAAGCGAGGCTTGTGGCTCATTTTTATTGAATGGATAGTTGTTGCATTTGCATGGACGTTTAATCCCCTGTATCAGATAATTCCATTTGCAATTATTTGGACTATCGGTATAAGCATGGTTATTCTAGGATTGCTTTTATTGATTCGGCTGCACTATAATATTATTTTGTTGTTGGGAATTATTATTGTTTTTGGCCATAACCTGCTCGACATCAAGGAATCAGCTGAAAGCTTTCAAAGTAATTTTTGGTGGGATTTATTGCATCATGGGGCCTTTGCCCGTTACGAATTCGCTGACAATCATTTTGCGTTTTTGATTTATCCTTTTCTGCCTTGGACCGGTGTTATGATGTTGGGATACTGTGCAGGAATATTTTTTACTCAGAACTTTTCTTTCGAACAAAGAAAGAGGCTGTTAATCAGGACCGGAATAACGTTGATTATTTTTTTCGTGGGATTACGATTCACCAATCTCTATGGTGACACAGTAAATTGGAAAGAGCAAAAAGATTTATTACTTACTTTTTTTTCATTTATAAATGTGAACAAATACCCGCCCTCATTATTGTATGTTTGCATTATGATCGGGCCCGCATTACTTTTTTTGGCATTTATTGAAAAGGTTAAAAATAAATTTACAGATGTTATGCTGGTGTTTGGCCGAACTGCACTCTTCTATTACATCCTTCACCTCTATCTGATTCATTCCCTGGCAACGATCTTTTTCTTTGCAAGGGGCCATTCATTTCAAGATGCAGGGAATGTAGGAAAGCAATTTCCATTTTTATTTGTGGCGCCAGGAGAAGGGTATGGTTTGTTTGTTGTTTATTGTGTTTGGCTAACGGTAGTTGTCGCTTTGTATCCGTTATGCAAATGGTACAACAACTATAAAATTATTCATCGGGAGAAATGGTGGTTGAGCTATTTGTAAGTAGCTGGAATTGATTTCTTTTTCTTCGTGTTGCTTGCTTATTTCAGCTTAAATCCGGTCACTCGTTGTATTTCGTCTTGGGAATGATCCAGACTTGGATCACCGCAACCTTGCCCAATAATTACCTTATAGGTTATTTCAAATTCTTTTCCATCGTATTTCGGATTTACGATCACTTCACCATTCTCATCAGATGTAAGGTCATGCCATAAAGCCGCCTCCTCTTCATTCAAGTCAACCTGAGCCGATCCAAAGTCGCCACAATCAAATTCCAAATGAAAACAATCGCCAAGGCCTGCGTACTGTAGTGTACACGTTACGGTTTGCAAAGGGGCATCGGCTTCCACGCCCTCATCTGGGTTTAGATCATCTACATCATTTTGGAGAATGGTGTTCATGGATTGGTACTTCACATGGTCACCCGTCCATACAAGGCTTAACTCTTTTTTTACATTCGGTTCACCCCATGTCAACACCCAGGTTTTTCCTCGTTTTTCCCCTGTTAAATTAAGGTTATCAAGCATATTTACTACGCTAAGATGTTTTGCTTTTTTCCAGCGCAATTCAAATTCAGCTTCTTCGGCATCAATTAGATAAAGGTATTGATCATCATAAAGAAAAATTAAATGCGTGAAGTAGCAGGTTCCGTTATCATCCGTTCGGTACCAGGGGTCCATCAATCCCACGTTAAAGGTGGCACCATCATTAGTAAACGTGGCAATGTTCAGTTTGCGGATAGTATATACATCTTCTGCTCTTACCCAGCCACGTTTAGGGTCAGTTCCTAATTCTACCTGCATCGATCTCATGGATTCGCAACCATTATTCAATAAAGGCTCTACTGCCCGATCAAGGACTTTACCCTGAAGGGTATCTGTTAAGAGGTCGTCTGTTTTAGAAGGGGTAGAGCCGATCATAAGATCTATGCCGTAATCATCGGGCACGGTGAAGATAAAGTGAGCCTCATCTTGCCAGGCTGTGGTGAGCGGAATATTCCAAAGTGTTTTCTTTAGTGGTTCGGCCACGGTGGTAGAGTCGGTATTTTCCTCCGTTTCCTGGCTGGTATTAGATTGGCTGCAGGAAAATAGAAAAATGCTTAGGGCTAAAAGGGCAATTGTAGTTCTCATAGATTGGTAAGTGAATTTCAAGTTAATTTAAATAACCATCAGTTGGCTGTTCTGTTTATGTTTTGTCAACACATCATTGCACTGATTATTTCAAGAATCGTTTTGCCACCTCCAATTCTTTGCTTCCAGATTTGTATTGATAAAACCCGCTTCCGGATTTTACACCTTTATGGCCAGCCTGAACCATATTGACCAGCAAAGGACATGGCGCGTATTTTGGGTTTCTGAAACCATCATACAATACATTTAGTATCGAGAGACAAATATCCAACCCAATAAAATCTGCCAGTTGAAGTGGCCCCATAGGATGAGACATGCCAAGCTTCATTACCGTATCAATTTCTAAAACGCCAGCTACACCCTCATGCAATGAGTAGATAGCCTCATTGATCATGGGCATCAAAATTCTATTGGCGATAAAACCCGGGTAATCGTTCACTTCCACGGGCACTTTTTCCAAACCTTTTGAAAGCTCCATCACTTGACTCGTGGTCTCATCGCTAGTTTGGTAGCCACGGATTACTTCAACTAATTTCATAATCGGCACCGGGTTCATGAAGTGCATACCGATAACTTTGTCGGGGCGTTTGGTCACAGAGGCAATTTTGGTAATGGAAATGGATGACGTATTAGTGGCCAGCACTGCTTCCGGTTTACTTAATTCATCCATCTCCTGAAAAATTTTTAATTTCAGATCAATATTCTCAGTTGCAGCCTCAATAACCAATTCAGCATTCTGAAGGCCATCCTTGAATAGGGTAGTGGTGGAGATATTCTGAAGGGCTTTAGTTTTAGTATCGGTTGTAATGGTTCCTTTCTCAACCTGGCGGGTCAAATTCTTCTCGATGGTTTTTAACCCTTTGGTCAGCGCCTCTTCGGAAATATCGATGAGCGAAACTTTATTTCCGTATTGAGCAAATACATGGGCGATGCCGTTGCCCATTGTTCCTGAACCGATCACTGCAATATTTTTCATAAAAATTTTATTTAATTTTTCGGAAGACGAATTCTAATTCACTTCAATAACAGCTTCCTTGACTAAACCGACAGCGTTAAACCGAAGTGTCATTTTTTTAGAACCGGTTGAACTTTTTGAGCAACCGGGTCCTGAAGTAAAGAAGTATGTATAGAATTTTTCGTTTCGCTTGTATAACTCAGTTTGGTCGGCTCTTCCTAGCAGTTGCAGCACATCAGTCTCCGTGAGAGAAAGCAGTTTATCTTTCTGACTAATCATACTTTCTGACATTGCCTGTCGTGCACCACTGCAACCATCTTTATCCGTCTTCCAATCGCTAAGGTTTATTCCGTCTAAATTTGGAAGAGGTTTGCCGCATCCGATAAGGAGTAGAGAAATTGCGAGGAGGTTAATCCAATATTTCATAAACTTTTGGCTTATTTGCGCCACAATTTAGTTAACATGATTCTAAAGGTATTTAAAGTAGTTTGGTTTGTTTCGCTTTTCACAATGATGGGCGTGTTTATTTATTGTTACGCTTCCTGGCCGCACTCGGTGAGCTTAAGCGAGCAGGAGGGTGGCCTCTCTATCGATAAAAGCATCTTGTTTTATACTTGCCTTGCGTTGGCCGGAATTTTCAATGCTTTGGTGTTCGCCATCGCACGAATGAATTTTTCCCAACAGTTCAGGTCATGGTTTTATGGAATGGTCATAATCTTCCATACTTTCTTTGTCAGCATGTTTATCTTCATTACGATCTTCAATAGCCTTGAGAAATACAACTACTCCCAGGTAGGCCCTATTCTTTATGCCAGCATTGTTTTGTTGATGTTATGGATAATTGCTTGGCCGGTTTATTTGGTTTTTAGGCGATTTTCAGCTCAACCTAAAGTCGGATAGATATTTAATAACTGATTTATTATCAGGATTTTAGGCATCAGGTACTCATAAAAATTTCCAAGTGAATGATTATGCGGATTCCTTGAAATGCAATTGAAAATTCCTTTCTTAGGCTCAATATTTTTTCAACTGTTCAACAATATTTTTTTGAGTAGGAATATTCCGACTTCTAACATTCAAACTGACTTATAGATAACAATGGCAAAGGACTTATTTGAGTACAACGAGGCGAGTATCAAGTCGCTCGATTGGAGGGAACATATTAGGCTTCGGCCGGGTATGTACATCGGCAAACTTGGCGATGGCTCGGCCAAGGATGACGGCATTTACGTACTGGTGAAAGAGGTGATGGACAATTGCATTGACGAGCACATGATGGGCTTCGGCAAAACCATTGACGTAAAGATTTCCGATTCAAAGGTCGTTGTGCGCGATTACGGCAGGGGCATTCCTCTTGGGAAAGTGGTCGATGTTGTTTCGAAAATTAATACGGGTGCCAAATACGATTCTGGGGCATTTCAAAAATCGGTTGGGTTGAATGGAGTAGGAACGAAAGCGGTAAATGCGCTGAGCAACTATTTTAAAGTTCAGGCTTTCCGAGAAGGCATGACCAAAATTGCCGAGTTTAAAAAAGGGGTATTAACAGCCGACCCCAAGCAAACCAAAAGCTCGGAAAAGAACGGAACACTTGTTGAATTTGAACCGGACAACTCCATGTTCAAAAGTTATAAGTTCATTCCCGAATATTTGGATGACCTGATGTGGAACTATGCATTTTTAAATGCAGGGCTTACGATCAATTGCAACGGTCAAAAATTTTATTCGAAGGACGGCTTATTAGACTTACTCAGGCAAAAGGCTGATTTGGAGGAAATCCGTTATCCGATTGTCCACCTAAAAGGTGACGACATTGAAGTGGCCATGACTCATGGAACACAATATGGTGAAGAGTACTATTCATTTGTGAATGGCCAGAACACAACACAAGGAGGAACACACCTTGCTGCTTTTCGTGAAGGGCTGGTGAAGGGTGTGCGGGATGCACTGAAAAAGGATTACGATGCAGCCGATATTCGCGCCAGCATTGTTGCTGCCGTGGCCGTGCGCGTGCAAGAGCCTGTGTTTGAATCGCAAACTAAAACCAAACTCGGATCGGTCAACATGGCTCCCGATGGCGCTACGGTTAGAAATTATGTTGGCGATTTCGTGGCGAAAGAAGTGGAGATTTACCTCCATAAGAACCCTGCGGTAAAAGATGCCCTGGAGAAGCGAATTCAACAATCGGAACGGGAGCGAAAGGAAATTGCCGGTATTAAAAAGCTGGCAAACGAGCGAGCTAAAAAAGCCAATTTGCACAACCGAAAGTTGCGCGATTGTCGCTTTCATTTAGATGAAGAAAAATCCAAGCGCGGGCATGAGTCTATGATATTTATTACTGAAGGAGATTCTGCCAGCGGCAGCATTACCAAGAGCCGCGATGTGGAAACCCAGGCGGTGTTTAGCCTACGGGGAAAGCCTCTAAACTGCTATGGGTTAACGAAAAAGGTAGTTTATGAGAATGAGGAGTTTAATCTTCTCCAGCATGCTCTAAACATTGAAGACGGACTGGATGGCCTTCGCTACAATCGCGTGATCATCGCCACCGATGCCGATGTAGACGGTATGCACATAAGACTGTTATTGATGACTTTCTTCCTGCAATTTTTTCCCGACCTAGTGAAAGCAGAGCATGTATATATTCTGGAGACTCCCTTATTCCGCGTTCGCAATAAGAAGGAAACCATCTATTGTTATTCAGAAGAAGAGAAAAATAAAGCGATTGAAAAGTTGGGGAGCAAACCGGAAATCACACGATTCAAAGGGCTCGGAGAAATATCGCCCGATGAATTTGGAACCTTCATTGGCGACAATATACGGTTGCAGCCGGTAAACATTCACCCCAAGACAGATCACCTCCCAAAGATTTTGGAATTCTACATGGGCAAGAACACTCCCGATCGTCAGGAATTTATTATTGAAAACCTGAAGATTGAGTTGGATAAAGTGGAGGCTAAGGAAGAGGTTTTAATTGAAGAGGAGGCTCAGTAATTAAAATTTGAAAATTATTCTGAATGAATAATAAAAATATTGTAGTCAGCTAAGTATGAGCAAACAGAAAAAAGACAAAGTAAAAACCCGTGGTGAAGCAGTCATCCATGAACTATCTTCTCTTGATGGCCTTTATGAAAATTGGTTCCTCGATTATGCTTCTTACGTAATTCTGGAGCGGGCCGTGCCACGGTTGGAAGATGGACTGAAGCCAGTGCAGAGACGCATTATGCACTCTCTGAAAGAAATGGACGATGGTCGTTTCAACAAAGTGGCTAATGTTATAGGGAACACGATGCAATATCACCCTCATGGCGATGCCGCGATTGGGGAAGCTATTGTAAATATTGGTCAGAAGGATTTGTTGTTTGATACTCAGGGTAATTGGGGTGATTTTCGAACAGGTGATAACGCTGCCGCCCCCCGATACATTGAAGTGCGACCTTCTAAGCTGGCACTTGATACAGTTTATAATCCGCAAACAACCGAATGGCAACTGTCGTATGACGGCCGTAAGAAGGAGCCGGTCACACTTCCGGTAAAATTCCCGTTGTTGTTGGCGCAGGGTGTAGAGGGCATAGCTGTTGGGTTATCCACTAAAATCCTGCCCCATAATTTCTGTGAGCTCTTGAAGGCTTCAATTGATGTGTTGAAAGGAAAGAACCCTAAAATCTATCCCGACTTCCCTACCGGTGGCATTGCCGATTTTAATGAGTACGACCAGGGCTTTAGAGGAGGTAAAATAAAGATTAGGGCAAAAATTGAAATAGCTGATAAAAAGACTTTGATTATCAGGGAGATACCGTTTAGCTCTACAACGGCTTCTTTGATGGAATCCATTGTGAAGGCCAGCGAAAAAGGAAAGATAAAAGTAAAGCAGGTTGTAGATAACACCGCTAAGGATGTGGAGATAGTTGTGCATTTACAGCCTGGAATTTCACCTGAAGTGGCCGTAGATGCGCTCTATGCCTTTACGGACTGCGAACTTTCGATATCGCCCAATGCCTGCGTAATTGTGGATGACAAACCACAGTTCATGAAGGTGAATGAGATGCTGAAGCTCAACACCGATCAGACCGTAAAATTATTGAAGAGCGAACTTCAGATTAAGCGTGATGATTTGATGGAGCGCATATTATTTTCCTCTCTGGAGAAAATATTTATTGAAAACCGGATCTATCGGGATATTGAAGAGTGCGAAAGCTGGGAAGCGGTAATTACAACAATTGATAAAGGCCTGAAACCCCACAAGAAAAAGTTTTACAGGGAAATTACCCGCGATGATATTATTCGCCTTACGGAAATTAAAATCAAGCGTATATCACGCTACGATTCATTCAAGGCCGATGAGATGCTAAAGGATTTGGAGAAACAACTTCAGGAGACTAATCACCACCTGAAACATCTTACCGATTTCGCTATTTCATATTTTCAAAACCTGCTAACCAAGTATGGCAAAGGTCGCGAGCGGAAGACTGAAATAAAAAGCTTCCAATCCGTTGCAGCGACTGAAGTTATTGCGAACAATCAAAAGCTTTATGTAAACCGTGAAGATGGCTTTATTGGCTATGGACTAAAGAAGGATGATAAAACAGAGTTCGTGGCCGAATGCTCTGACCTGGACGATATTATCACCATAAGACGGGATGGTAAAGCCAGGGTGAGCCGCATTTCCGATAAAGTCTTTATGGGTAAAGATATATTGCACGTAGGAGTTTGGAAGAAGGGTGATGAGCGAATGGTGTATAATATGATTTATACCGATGGTAATAGCGGGAAGTCGTTCGCTAAACGTTTTGCCATGCCTGCAATTACGCGCGACAAAGAGTATGTTGTTGGCACCGACAGCCCCAACACTCGAGTGCACTATCTCTCGGCCAACCCGAATGGTGAAGCTCAATTGGTGGAGGTTAAGTTAAGCCAAAGTAGCACGGCACGTAAAAAGATTTTTGATTTTGATTTTTCAGAATTGGAAATAAAAGGAAGAGGCACAAGGGGAAACACCATTACGAAATACCCCGTGCGTAAGGTAGACTTTAAGGAAGCGCTGGGAACTACGTTAGGTGGCCTTGAACTTTGGTTTGATGAAGCTTCCGGTCGTTTGAATAAAGATGAGCGAGGTAGGAAGGTAGGCAAGTTTAATGGCAACGATCAAATTATTGCGATAAGCAAGAGCGGTAACTATAAAATTACTTCATTCGAAGTAGGCAATCGTTATGAGCCA
>Ga0315912_10001585_pt1 | contig 27098 bp, 19 predicted proteins | sample VfabasoilMG_FD_204469 | JGI IMG/M metagenome (GOLD analysis project Ga0315912, IMG submission 204469) | Garden soil microbial communities collected in Santa Monica, California, United States - V. faba soil | ecosystem: Environmental > Terrestrial > Soil > Garden | place: USA: California... | reverse complement strand
CAGAGCGGTGGCGGGAACAACGATACGATCCTCGCCATCCAGCGCCATTCTGACAATGGAAAGAACCCGGCGATCATTTCGCTCCAGTGCGCCGCCCCTCCAGCCGATTCAGAACTTCCGGGTCCAGCCCTTGGGCCATCGCTCCACGACAACTTTCTCCTGCGTGAAGAATTCGATCGAATCCCGGCCCTGCCCGTGCAAATCCCCGAAGAAACTCTCCCGAGCTCCGCTGAACGGGAAGTAAGCCATCGGCGCAGCAACAGCGACGTTGATCCCAACATTGCCGACCTCGGCCTCATACCGGAATTTCCTGGCGCTGGCCCCGCTGGAGGTAAATAAACATGCCTGATTTCCGTACTTACCGGAGTTCACCAATTGAATAGCCTGATCCAAATCCTCGACGTGATGCATCGAAAGCACCGGTCCGAAAATCTCGGTACTTGCGACTTCACTGCTATGCGGAAGCCCCTCCAGCACCGTCGGCTTGATGAAGTTGCCTCTCGCGATACCAGGGTTGCGTCCATCGACACTCGCGCGAGCTCCGTCGCTCAAAGCCTTGCCAATCAGGCCTTCCACGCGTTGCAGACTCTCCGGTGTAATGACCGGTCCCATCTGGACTCCGTCTTCCAATCCATTCCCAGTCACGCGACTGCTCGCCTTGTCCCGCATCGCTTCGGTGAACTGCCGACTCGCATCGCCAACCGTCACAGCGAACGACGTCGCAAGACAACGCTGTCCCGCACAGCCAAAAGCACTATCGGCAATGATATCGGACGCAGCGTCCAAATCAGCATCCGGCAACACTACCACGGGATTCTTCGCGCCACCCTGGCACTGTGCTCGCTTGCCGTTCGCCGCAACTCGCGCATACACGTATTGCGCCGTCGCACTCGATCCCACAAAACTCACCGCGCGAACCGATGGGTGATCCAGAATCGCGTTCACAACATCCTTGCCTCCATTCACAAGGTTAACCACTCCCGCCGGGAGCTTGATCGAATCGAGCAGCGCGAAGACCTTCTGCATCGTCAACGGCACGCGTTCAGACGGTTTCATCACCAGCGTATTGCCGCAAGCAATCGCGTAGGGAAGAAACCAGAACGGAATCATCCCCGGAAAATTGAACGGAGCAATCACCGCGCAAACACCCAGCGGCTGCCGGATCATCATTTCGTCAATCCCAGTAGCAATGTCCTCCGAGTTGTAACCCTGAATCAGGATCGGAGTTCCACATGCCACCTCAACGTTCTCAATCGCACGCCGCATTTCGCCCTTGGACTCCGCCAGCGTCTTGCCGCACTCCATTGTGATCGTGCGCGCAATATCGTCGAGATGCTCCTCAAGCAGCATCTTGAGTTTGAACAGATATTGAATGCGCTCCCCAACAGGAACTCTGCGCCACGCCGGAAACGCAGCCGCAGCAGCGCGCGCAGCCTGATCCAACTCCAACGCCGACGACATAGGAGTCTTTCCCAGTACATCGCCGGTCGCCGGGTTCACCACAGCCAGATATTCACGCGCGACGGATGCGGTCCAAACGCCTTGTACGTAGTTGTTCATCAGGATTCCTTACTCGTCGAGAATCGCGACCGCGCGTGCCGGAGCACCCGTTGTCATGTACCACTTCACCGGAAACAGACTCAGTGTGAAACCGTGCGGCGGCAGCTTATCGAGGTTCGTCATGTTCCCAAGATGATAGTATTCGCGGGTCAACATCACCTTGTGCGCCTCCCAAAATTGCTTGCGCTCGAACATCGCCCACACCGGCGGGTCATAGGTAATCGCGCCAATACCAGACATCTTGATGCCCTGATCCAACAGCGAATGCGTTGCCTCCGCAGTCATCCCGACGTGATCGGTGATGTAAGCTTCGGTCGTTTGAATCGCACCAGCGCCCGTGTGGATCAACACAATGTCGAGCGGCTTCAGCGTGTACTGGATCTTCATCAGCGCCTCTTTCATATGATCGACAGTGATCCCGGTACCCTTCGGCAAATGCCGAAAATCAAGAATAACACCGTCACCATAACAGTACTCAAGAGGAATGCCTTCAGGCCCCGGAGCATCTTCGCGCATATGTCGGAGCAAGTCCATGTGGGTGCCCAGGTGATCGCCCAACACCACCACATAGGTCGCAGGCAGCCAGTTCGCGCCATGTTTGTCGCCGCCGATACGCTTGGCGAACTCGGTCCAGGATTCGTACATCGCCATCGTCGGACGCACGACACGCGGAAATCCAATCATGTCGTTGTGAACCAGCATACTGAGGTCAATAAGTTTGCGCGCCATAAATTAGTCCGGGAAATCTACCCCTTCATAGAGCTTGTAATTGTCGAGATCAGTCGCGGGCGCAAAGAAACAGATCACCCGCATCTCTTCCTCGCTTTGATTGTGAACCATGTGAACATGGCCCTGCGGGAACAACACAGCCGACCCCGTACGAATCGGCGAGACTTCACCATTCACCATCACGCGCCCGTGTCCCGACATGATGTAGATCACTTCTTCCCCTTGCGGATGGCTATGCGCGGGCCGAACCTTCTCGCCCGGCGCAATGCGGATCACCGTCGAAGAGCAGTACTTTGCTTGCAGCGCATCAGGCGCAACAAGCCAACGGAGCTTGCGCCCCGGTGCATCGATCTCTATGACTTCGGATTCGTGAATCGTGGGTACGGCCATATTAATTGCCTCCTGCAGTTTTCGCGATGGCTTCTGCCGTGAGTCCGAACGCGGCAACCAGTTCCTCGTACGTTCCCGAGTATATGAACTGAGCCTTGCCGTTTTCATCCAGTGTATTGATGCAGGCGATGCGCGACATATCAATAGTACGACGGCTGCGATAAAGGACCTTGAGAAAGCTCTGCCAAATGAAACCGTTGTTTTGCTCAGCAAAAACGAGCTGTTTGCCGGAATCGTAAAGCTTGAGCAAAAGCGCATCGTCAATAGACGGCATATCGACAACGCCTAACTGTGCGATGCTCGCCGCGCCCAGCGCTTCGTGAACGCCACGGCCGCTGCTGACGACAATCGCGGCGTCATCTTTGCTCTCGCGCAGCACGTGGCCTTTGCCAAACTCGAACGTGTAGTCACTGTCGTAGATCACCGCCGAGCCGGTGCGCATCACGCGGATATAAGTCAGTCCGCGATTGCCGTCCATGATCCATTTCATGGTGGCGAGCAGCTGTTGTGGACAAGAAACGTCGATGATCTTGATCTGAGCGATGCCGTCGAAAACAAGGTTGTCATCGTTGCCATATGGGTCGCGCCGTTCGTGCGTGTTTCGAAGTTCGCCGCAGTGGCGAGCATGTTGAGATCCAGTCCGTGGCCCTCGCTAAGCCAGTCCGCTTCCAGTCGCTCTTGGTGTCCTACGGCGACACGTCGCATGACCTTCCAGTCAAAGAACGGGCAGAACGTACTGACCCAGGTGTTGCAGCCGAGCGCGGCGAACGCCTCGCCAATCAGCATCATGTTGGCTTCGGCGACGCCGGCATTCAGCGCGCGGCGTTGATCCACGGCACCGATCCCGGCTTCAAGACCGCTCGTCGATGCAAGGTCGGAGTCGATCGAAACAACGCGTTGGTCTCGTGCAAAGACCTTCATCGCGGCAGTGACGACATCGCTTGCAGCGTACTCTTTGGTCCTGTCGAATTTCGGCAGAAGCCCCGCATCGTAACGGATTTTCTTGTCGCGCACAGGCACGCGTTTGGTGAGCACGGGACCTACAACCTGCGCAAGGTCGGCAGCAAGGTGCATACGCTCTGCGGCCTGATTGAGGATGGCTTGTTGCTTCGCATCGAGCTTCGCATGAAACGCCTTGTACTCTGCGACACGAGCCGAACGCTGCTCAGCCTGCAGTGCCAACTCCTGAGTCATCAGCGAATCGGCGATAGTGACTTTGTGTTTGTTGAAGCCGTCGGAAAGCCCGCCGTAACCCTTGGTCGTGTGACAGATGATGGCGGTTGGCTTGCCGTTGCGAGGTCCGTAACGAAAGGCGTGTAGTGCGTCAAAGACGCCTTCGTGCTGCGTCGCATCGACATCAAAGGCGCGCCAGCCGAACGATTCGAAAACCGGTTTAAGGTCGGGCATCGGAAACACAGTCTTACTCGCAATATCGAGCTGTCCGTTGTTGCGATCCACAAGGACGCAGAGATTATCGACATGCCGAGTCGCCGCGAACATGACGGATTCCCAAATGGGACCTTCCTGTAGTTCGCCATCGCCCGTCATGCAATAGGAGTCGAAGCGCGGAGAGTTCTTGCCAGCAATGGCGAAGCCTTGCGCCACGCCCATGCCCTGTCCCATGGGTCCAGTGGCGATGTGTACGCCAGGGAGAATCGGCCCAGGGTGGCCGTTAAGAATGCTGTCGTAGGAGCGCGAGTTGCTCAGAAGCGAACGCGGAAAGTAACCGAGTTCGGCATAGATGGAAGCCATCGCAGCAACCGCGTGTCCCTTGCTGAGCGTGAAGATGTCTTGACCGGGTTTGGTTGGATCGACGATATCAAGGTCGATGAATCCGCCATAGAAAAGCGTCACAAGCGGAATGGTGGCTGAGAACGCGCCGCCCGCATGCAGGCCTTTATCCACGGCATCGCGGCACTGTTCCAGCGTGAGTGTGCGGATGTCGGAGTCTTTGATCGCAAGCAGTTTGAAAATGCCTTGGCGAATGAGATATTCGTGCATGGTGGTTCCTTAGCTACGCATGCTCGGAGTGCGCGGATTTCGCTCCGCCCCGAATTTGTGTTGGTGCCAGTACGGATAGGGTTCAGGAACGGCGCTGACGTCGTCCAGCCGCGTCATCTCTTCCTGAGTGAATCGCCAGCTAACGGCGGCGAGGTTCGCCGAGAGTTGCTCTTCGTTGCGGACGCCCATCAGAACGGTGCTGACGCCGGGCTTCGAGATGACCCAGTTTAGGGCAACCTGAGCAGGTGTGACGCCGCGCTGATTGGCAACGTCGATCAATACATCGACGATGCGATAGAGACGTTCCAGGTCCACCTTGTCAGGGGCTTCCAGTTGATTGAGGCGGCTTTCTTCAGGACGCGCGTCGCGACGGAATTTACCGGTCAAGAGACCGTAGTGCAGTGGGCTCCAGGCGATCACGCCGACGCCCTCATCAATGCCCATCGGAATGATCTCGTTCTCGATGTCGCGAGCAACCAGTGAGTAGTTGGTCTCTTGTGAAATGTTAGCGGGGATAGGCGTGCCGGTCCGAGATAGCAAGCGCCTTCATGACATGCCAGGCGGAGAAATTCGAGCAGCCGATGTAGCGGACTTTGCCCTGCTTAACCAAGTCATCGTAAGCACGCAGGGTTTCCTCGGCAGGGATCATCATGTCAGGATCATGGGACATGTAGATGTCCACGTAGTCAGTACGCCGGCGGCGGAGACTGGCTTCGCAAGCAGACATAATGTGTTTGCGGGAAAGCCCCATTTCATGGGCTCCGGAGCCCATCCGCATGAAGACTTTGGTGCCGATAACGAACTGTTCACGACGGCCTTGCAGCACTTCGCCGAGGATCGCCTCGGCACCGCCGAACGAGTAGAGATCAGCAGTATCGATGAAGTTCACATCGGCTTCCTGGAGCAAGTCGAGCATCCGGCCGGTTTCGGGAACACCGAGGTTCCCCATGTTCTTGAAACGGTCCTTGCCGCCAACAGTCATCGTGCCAAAGCCGAGGACCGAGACACTGAGGCCGCTATTGCCTAGAAACCGTTGTTCCATTCAGGTAACTATATCATGTGGGGAAGTTCGGATTAACCTTGCAATTTGTCCACAACCTGGATAATATACAAGGTAGTGCTAGCTAGAGACGCGATACCGGCGGTCCACGATGGACTCGACCGTCAAGCGGCGGTTGCCCTAGTAGGCCCACGGCAAGTGGGCAAGACGACGCTTGCCCTGGATATCGCTGACAGTGTGCCGTCCGTGTATCTGGATCTGGAGTCGCCCGATGATCGTGCAAAGCTGGCCGACCCGAAGTTATACCTCAGTCGCTACGAGGACAGGCTTGTCGTTTTGGATGAGATGCACCGCATGCCGGAGTTGTTTCAAACATTACGAGGCATGATTGATTCAGGGCGTCGGCGTGGGCGGCGCACGGGACGCTTCCTGATACTGGGGTCAGCGCCGATGGAACGTCTGCTCGGGCGCATTGCGTATATCGAGATCGGCCCCTTCCACGTGCAGGAGACGCACAGCCGTGATCCCAAAACGGACCGGCTGTGGCTGCGCGGCGGGTTCCCGGATAGCTTTCTGGCCAAGGATGACCGCACGAGCTTGCTGTGGCGGAGGGACTTGATACAGTCTTACTTGGATGGCGCGAGGGTTCCCGCCGAGACGCTGGAGCGGCTGTGGACCATGCTGGCGCATAACCAGGGTGGCCTGTTGAACGCCTCGCACCTTGCCGTTGCTTTGATGACCAGTCCGCAATCGGTGACGCGCTATATCGACCTGCTGTCGGATCTGCTCCTGGTGCGCCGCCTGCCTCCGTACCTTACCAACGCCGGCAAGCGTCTGGTCAAGTCGCCAAAGGTGTATGTGCGTGACAGCGGCATAGTCCACGCGCTGTTGGGGATTCCCGATCACAACACCCTCGCGGGTCACCCTGTTGTGGGCATGAGTTGGGAGGGCATGGTGATCGAGAGCCTGCTGGCTGCGGCTCCGGGACCGACCCTGGCCAGCTTCTACCGCACCAGCGCAGGAGCAGAAATCGACCTTGTGCTGGAGATCCCAGGCAAGGGGCTATGGGCAATTGAGGTGAAGCGCGGTTTGACTCCAAAGCTCCAGCGTGGGTATCACCAGGCCTGCGAGGATCTGAAGCCGGACCACAGGTTTGTCGTGTACTCCGGCTCGGAGCGTTACAAGCTCGGCACGAAAGTCGAGGCGATTGGCTTGCACGAGATGGCCAAAGTCCTGGCCAAGCTGTGAGTGGTGTTAGGTGATTTTAACGGCTTTGGGCGCGTTGGTGTTTGGCCTCATGCTTGGCAGGCGCGGGTTTCGTTCTGCGCCGAACTTGTGTTGGTGCCAGTAGGGGTACGGCTCTGGAGTCGCGCTGACTTCGTCGAGCCGCAGCATCTCTTCTTCGGACAGTGTAAAGCTGGCGGCTGCGATGTTGGCGCGGAGTTGCTCTTCATTTCTTGCGCCCATCAGAACGGTATCGACGCCGGGCTTGTTCATGGCCCAGTTGAGACCGACTTGTGAGACAGTGACGCCGCGCTTTTCGGCGACGTCTGCCATCACGTCCACGATTCTGTAGACGCGGTCGAAATCGACTGGCGTTGCGAGTCCGAGTTCGTTGATGCGGCTCTGTTCCGGCTTCACGTCGCGTCGGAATTTGCCGCTGATGAGCCCGCCCTGTAGCGGACCCCAGACCATAACGCCGACGCCTTGATCGATTCCCATGGGGATCAGTTCGTGTTCGATATCGCGGAACACCAGCGAGTAGTTGTTCTGCTGTGCAATGTAACGCGGTGCGCCGCTGCGGTCGGCTATGGCATTGCCTTTCATGATGTGCCATGCCGAAAAGTTCGAGCAGCCGATGTAGAGGACTTTGCCTTGGCGCACAAGGTCTTCGTAAGCACGCATGGTTTCTTCCGCAGGGATGATGACGTCAGAATCGTGTGAGATGTAGAGGTCCACGTAGTCCGTCTGAAGTCGCTTAAGGCTGGCCTCGCACGCAGAGATGATGTGCTTGCGGGAAAGGCCCGTGTCGTGGACACCTGGCCCCATGCGCATGAAGACTTTCGTCGAAAGCACGAACTGTTCGCGCCGTCCTTTGAGTGCCTCGCCGAGAACCTCTTCGGACTTGCCAGTCGAGTACATGTCGGCAGTGTCGATCAACGTCACGCCGGACTCCTGGAGGATATCGAGCATGCGGCTCGTCTCGGCCACGCCGAGTGCTCCCATGCTCTTGAATCGGCCTTCACCGCCGACGGTCATTGTTCCAAAGCCGAGCGCAGAAACGCTCAGGCCGCTCTTACCGAGAAATCGCTGTTCCATTTGGATTAGCTTACACGGTTTCCCGGTGCCGAGGCTATTTCTTCTTCTTGGCTGCCTTCTTTACGGCTTTCTTCGCAGTCTTCTTTTGGGTGCCACCGCTGCCACCATCGTCGGTGATGATCAACTCGGGGTCGAGGAAGAAGTCGCCAACAAACGCGGTGTACTTAAAGGTCTTCCGCTTAAAGGTCTTGGTCTTCTGTTCCGACGAGCGTCCGTCTCCGCGGATAACCATGTCGCCGGAATCAAAGGGAGATTCCTTCCCCTCAAAGACGACGCGGAAGTCGCCATCGACACACGTCCACTCGATGGTCCGGTTTCCCTTGGTGGTAACCTTCATCGGTGTTACTAATACTTTGTTTTGCGGGTTCAGCTTGATTTGAATTTGGTGGTTGGCCACGATTGTCCTTTCCTGTTCTAGTGAGCTTTGAACTGCTGTAGTAACTGTTGAAATCTTGGTTCGTTCTTCAATGGTGCGAACTCGGGTGCCTTGCTGATCTCTTCGGTGGCATAGCCCAAACCTGCAGCCATTTCCAGTTCGGCTAAGGCCTGATTCTTGTTCCCAACTAGAGCCGCGATCATACCAGATTGGAAGCGTACCGTGGGATTGGCTGGAGCGAGGCGTATGGCTTCCTGGATCTTTTCCTGGGCTTCCTGTTGTTCTCCGAGCTTGGCGCGGTACTTTGCAATCATGCTTAGCAGTAACGCTGGATCTTCGGCCTTTGAGGCCAACTGAGATTCGGCGATGGTTGCGGCGGCTCTCCATGCGGCCTGAGATTTTTCGGGAGGTGCCTTGGTGAGCCAGTAGACGTCGCCGAGATTGCCCCAGATTCGGTATTCCTTTTGCTGTTCAATAGCGGCGAACTTGACTGCGCTTTCCATGATTCCGACTGCTTCGCCATTGCGGCCCTGCATCATGAGAATGGCTCCGAGATTCGAATAGGCGAGCGCGCCCGGGCGCAGGTCAATGGATTGCTTCAAGGCCCGCTCCGCCTCCTGATTCTTCCCGAGCAACTGCAGCACGGTGCCCAGGTTTCGGTGGCCGCTTGCGTTGTCCGGAGTCAGATCAATGACCTTGCGAAACTGCGTTTCGGCATCGCCATAACGATGCTGAGCGGCATAGAAATTTGCCAGTCCGCTGTAGCTTGTCCAATCTCCGGGGCGCGCGGCGATTGCCTGTTTGAAGATGCTCTCCGCATCGGCGGGGCGTTTGGCGCGTTGATATAGGCGGGCCAAGCCACGGTAGGCTTCGGGGTCTTTGGGGTCGAGCCGCACACCGGCACGAAGCTTCTCTTCCGCTTCTTTAAGGAACCCTTGGTCTCCGAAAATTCTGCCGAGCCAGATGTGAGCGCTGGCAAGTTTTGGATTGATCTGAAGAGCCCTTTCGGCGGAAAGCCGTGCGGCTACCAACAAAGTCGGTTCACGGAGTTGAGCGGCTTTGCGAAATTGACATTCGGCGATTCCTACAAACGCGGCTGCGAATTGGGGATCTTCCTGTTTGGCAAACTCGAACGCCTGAATGGCGCGATCCAGGTTTCCTGCTTGGTCGTAGCGATAGAGATAGCCGCGACCGCGGACGAAGGCCTCTTGTGCCTTTGAGACGGTGGATCCGCTTGCGGCGAGTTGTTCCTGTTGCTGCGGATTTGCGCGAACGCTCAACATGCTGGTGACACGGGCAACGACGCCATCTTCGAGATCGAACAACTCGTTGACAGGGCCGTCGATCTCCTCGGACCTGCGCTGTTTTCGCTCGACGGCATCTATCAGATTGATGGTGATTTTCACTTGGCCGTTATGCTCGGTCACGGTGCCTGAAATGACCAGGGTGACTCCATGTTCCCGTCTGGCCTCTTCGGAAGTGGTCAATTTTCTTGCGTCGACGGCGGGGACGAGGGAAACACCGCTGTAGTTAGTGAGTGCTCCTGTAATGGTTTCTGTAAGTCCGTCGCTAAAGGCCTTGAGATTCTCGCCTCCGCTGCTTTGGAATGGCAGGACTGCGAGATGTTGTTTTGTCAGATCAGTTGCCGGTGCGAAGATTCCGCTCTCGACGACTCCAAATACGCCAGCGGCCAACAACACCAATCCGCCTGCGGCGGTAATCCAGTTCCTACGAGTTGGGGTCGATGCCTTCGGAAGGGCTGCTGCGATTCCACTGACATCCAGGGTGGTGACAGTAGGTTGGTCGTCGGCCCACATTCCGCGCAAGGTGCCAAGGTCTCGCACAACTTCATCGGTAGATTGATAACGGTCGTCTGGATTCTTCTCAAGCAACCGAGAAACAATTGCCTCCATTGCCGGGGCGATGTCGGGTCTGACGGATTTGATCGGGTCGGGGATTTCCGTGAGGACGCGCTGCAACACGCGAGCGGCGGAGTCTCCCTGAAACGGGGACTTGCCAGTGGTTGCTTCATACAGCAGGACTCCGAAAGAAAACAGATCAGAGCGGTTGTCGGCCAGTTTGCCTTGCAGTAGCTCTGGCGCGATGTAGCCGATGGTGCCGACCATGGGATCGGTGTGCGAGACGTCGGTTCCGGAGGTAAACTTTGCCAGGCCGAAGTCGGTTAGTTTGGGGCGGCCTTCGGAATCAAAGATAACGTTGGTGCTTTTTACGTCTCGATGCAGCACGCCGTTGCGATGCGCGTGGGCAAGGCCTTCGGCGAGTCCGAGCGCCCAAGTGACCAGGGTTGCCACTGGGACATTGCCATTGGCTGCGATAATACGTTCGCGCAGAGTGCCTCCGCTGAGATACTCAAGCGCGAGAAACGGAATTCCCTTATCTTCGTCGACTTCAAATACAGTTGCGATGTGGGGATGGCTCAATACAGAAAGCGTTCGGCCTTCACGTAGGAAGCGTCTGCGATTGGTTTCTGAATCGCACAAATGGGGGGAGAGAAACTTGAGGGCGACGATGCGGTTGAGGCGAATGTCGCGGGCGCGATAGACCGTACCCATGCCGCCCGCGCCGAGCTTTTCGAAGACTTCGAAATGAGAAACGGATTGAGGCAGCATGTGGGCTCACCGCCCTGAACGAACCATGATACCTATATGGCGGAATTCGGAGCAAGGCCGAAGTTTGGTCTACTGCTGGTTGTCCTTTGTCTGGAAGCCTTCTCCTATGGGAGCTTTGTTCCCCTTTTCGCCGACTGTCGGCGGTACCAAGCCAGCTCTGTTCCACCATAGTTTCCAGTAGGGAGCGAACCAATCATGTGGAATTCCCATTTTGGTTAGCTCCGCACTCATCGCTTGTTGAAAGCTTTTCCCAGAATTGCCAGGCAGCCCCGTCAGACAACTTCCGTTACCCACCCTGCCGGGGCCGGCCCAACCCATGTAGTTGACCAGGAATCGCGCGAGGATCTCTCCTGTCATGGGTCCCCACTTCGTGGTGATGTAAGGCTGGCCATTGGCATGGAATCCGCCGTGGCTGGTTGGCATTGGATTGGTAATGCCCTTGGCTGCGCCCTTGGCTGCATCGATCACCGGAATTTCGTGCGCGGCGCCAAAATTCTTGACAGATTGGGCAACATCGAAGTCCGGCTCCATAAGTATGATAGTGGCCTCTTTGATGAAGGCCGGTACGGTTTCTACCGGGGTAGCTGCGACAGGTGCTTGCGTCGGAGCCTTTGGTGGTGCCATGTACTTGTAAGTCAAGCCTCCGGCGACAGTAAGCACACCGGCTGATCCGACTGTCGCTGCTCTGTCGCCGAGTTCTTCGGAGTTCAAGACGTGGGCGTCGAAGAGGTCTTTCCCGGAAATCCATTCGGCCAGTTCCGGCGCACCCAGGATGCCGGTGATTGCGGAGACTCCGGCGACCACTTCGGTGCCTGCTCCGCTTGGAAACCCTGCGTCAATGGCGCGTTGCTTGTACTTGGTGTAGTTGCTGTGAGTGAAATACGCCATCAGTCCGAGGCCGATTTTGGCTGCTGCGGCTCGAGATAGAAATTGCGCACGGTTTAACAGGGCCATGCCAACCATGATGGCTGCGCCAAGAGTCACATTCTGCACTAGCCCCAAGCCGGCTGTGCCCCAATTGGTCTTCGTGTTTGGCGTGGCGGCTTCCAGGCCGAAGTAATCGGTATAGCTTCCTGGCGCGTGTCCGGCGAACAGGTAGGCGTTGGAGCCACCTCTTAAACCGGATGGATCGGGCTGTACAAATCTTCCAGAATCCGGGTCATACGCTCGGACGGGAGAAAGATACAAGCCGCTGGTATCATCCTGCCAATAGCCAGCGAAGCGTATGGGCGCTGGCTCTCCGGGTTCTCGATTTAGCACCGTTCCGAAGGGATCGTAATGAGTTCGCGCGTGCAATCCGTTTTTTGAAATCCAGCCTCGGACCGAATCCATCAGGTCGAACAGTGGTGTCTGTTCGGTTTGGCTTGCGGCAGCTTCGGCAATCTGGTTGGGATTAACGAGCGGAACAATCTGACATTCGAGTGCGCCGTTCCGGGTCCATTCGATGGCCTTCCAATTGGCATATCGAAACTGGCGCACACCATCTGGTGATGAGATTTGTTCTAGGCGGCTGGCCGGGTCGTATTGGAATATCGTTGCACGGCCGTTGTGGGTGCAGCCTGTTAAGCGACCCAACGCGTCGTACCTGAAAGTATTGCTGCCGCGGCGGATGAGATTGCCAGTGCGGTCGTAAATGCAGGTTTGGTCTCCTATACTCAGATATCTATCTGAGGCGTCGGCGCGATACGCTACATCGTCTGCTTGGGTTCGGTTTCCGTTTGCGTCCAGCGTATAGGAATGGGAATCAGCTTCTGTCATTCGCAGCAAGTCGTCATATTGCATCCGTGTGGTGTGCTGGTCGAATTGCCAAGTGAGGAGCTCTCCGTTGGCCCCGTGAGTGCTGCGCTCGCTGCAAATGGTGGAGCCTGCTGCGTTACTCCAGTCCGTAGCGATGACGCGCGCGTCGGCACCGTAGGTGTAGTTCGCCGTGGCACCGTTGGAGAAACGCACATGCTTGAGGCGGTGTCCTATGTGCTTCAACTCGGCGATGGTTCGCGTGTTGGGGCTGGCCACAGAGCCGGGGTAGTTGGCTCCCTTAGACGTCTGATGAATTGCCTTGATTAAGCCCAGTGGTGAGCGTTCCCACCGAAGTTGGCGACCTGATGGATAGGTGAGGCTGGCGAGTTCACCATTCAAGTCGTAGGTGTAGCGGGTTAGCTTGCCGTTGCAGGATTCTTCCAATACTCTGCCGAATGAGTCATGCGTGTAGCGGCATTCGTGGTTGCCGGAACGCAGACGGAGCGGCGCGCCCATTGGTGAATATTCCACCTCGGAATCGGGCACGTTGTCTGGACGGTAGAGCGGCTCCTGGTCCGGCGGGAGAAATGCGCTAGTGTCTGCGGAGGCCCTGTGTAGACGGCCTCCGGGAGTGTAGCTGAAGATTCGCACCACGCCATTTGCGTCGGCGGCTCGGATGACTCTTCCCGACGGATCGTATTCCCAAGTGGAGTTAAATCCGTTGGGATCTACCGCGCGAGTGGGGCGATTGTGCCTGTCGTATTCCCAGCGCGTTGTGCCGCCTGCGGACGTTGTGTAGCCCACTTGGTTGTCATTTGCATCGTACGCAGTTGTTGTGCCGAGGTCTTCGGATATTCGTAGCCGCCCGAAGATATCGTACTCGGTTGTGGACTGGTGTCCATCGGGACGCGTCGTTGTGCGTGGAAGTCCGCGGCTGTCATAGGTTCGCTTGGTAACCTCACCCAGCGTTCCGGTCATCTCCACAGCGTTGCCGCGCGCATCGAAACGAATGCTTTTGCGGAAGCTCTCTGCGATGGTGCCGTTGTCAATGCGAAGGGTTGTCACGGTGCGCGCTGTGTCGTCGTAGGAGAAATGGACCTCGTTACCTTCCGGATCACGTGTGAGAATTATGCGATCTGCGCCGTCGTAGTCTTGGGTCCAGGTTGCTCCGAGTGCGTTCGTGACGGAGGTTAGGCGATCCAGGGCATCGTATGTTTTGGAGCGCCGAGCCGGTTGGCTCGCTTGTGTTTGACCGGGTACAAACAGGTGTGCAATCTCGGCGAGAACGCGGCCCTTGGCGTCGTATTCCACTTCATTGTCGGACCACACGGTCAACGTCTTGTCCAATAAACGCGCGCGAAGCTGTCGGCCCGCGGCATCGTATTCAAATTCGGTAGTTTCGTTGTCCGGCGTGATCCGCTTGTGTAAGCGTTGGAAACCGTCATAAACGTATCGCGTCGTGTTTCCTCCTCCATCGATGAAGTGCGTTACCTCACCGACGCGGCCGAGACGCTTGCGAATGGTGATGGCTTCTGGCGTTCCGAAGGCTCGCGTGACGGCGATGATTTGAAGCCGCTCGTCATATTGAAAATGCGTGATGGTACCGCGCGCGTCGGTAACCTTTTCCATTTTACCGGCGCGGTTGTATGTCGCGGTGGTTACTCGCAGGCGCGGTTCGGCGAGCGAACCTGTGCTCTCCTCTATCAGTCGACCGTAGGCGTCATATTTGAGATTGCGTACTAGCGCTGCCTCCGGGTGCGGCGTGCCGTCGTCCAGAAAGACGGAGCTTGTGATGCGCACGGGCCTGCGCATTTTGTCGTACTCGTATTGAATTTGCGGGCGTGGACCGGCTGGTGTTACCTCAGGCAAGAGGATGCGCGACGGCACATCGAACTCGGTCCATTCGGTATCTGTGATTGCGCCAAAGTGACTGGTGACTCTGGTGACACGACCGAGATCGTCCACAAGGAAACGGCTTCGCTGTTGGATTCCCGTTGCGTCTCTTATGGTCTCGCGCACGCAGCCGGAATGGAGCACGTCGTCAAAGTAGAGGATCTCGTCGCGGCGCGATCCGTGAATGGTTGCGGTGGGAGAGCCATGGGCATCGTATTCGAATTCCACTGGCACGGTGTCGCCGATCGAACTGGTGCGGATGAGGTTGCCGCGATTGTCGTATTCAAAACGCGCCTCTCCGGTTGCTTGATTGGGGAACTCTTTCAAGAGCAGGTCGGCGTAGAACGGGCCGCGAACCATCGCGAGGCGATTCATTGGTCCGTACTCGAAACGGGTCACGATGAGCCGCGTCTCGCCCAAGCCTGGAGCAGCGCTTTCTACGGTTCGCAGCAGTTGGCCGAATTTGAGCCGCTCGTTTGGAGGCGGGCTTCCATTGTGCAACTCCGTCCAGAATTGACGATGGTACAAATACTTCATCGCTCGGCCGTTCGCGCGGATCTGTTCTATTAGAAGTCCGTCTTCGTTGTAGCGATAGCGAGCAATCAGAGGCTCCAGAATTCCGGTGGCAGAGAGAACAATTTCAGCGCGGCGGACAGGCAGCCCGACGCGGCTGAACCAATGTTCAATGATGTGACCGTTTGGATACTGGACCTTTGTGAAGGTAAGCGCCGCGTTGATCGGATCACTGCCAGGGTCTCCTGCATCTTCTGTGACCCAGCCGTATTCGTACGCGAATTCGCCTTCCGCCGAGCGCTGCCAAATCACTCTGTTGAATTCTCCGTCGCCGGTCTCCTGGCCATAGGTTTGCTCTAACACGCATTCACCGTTGGGCGCGATGATGTGCGTTAGATTGTGCTGGAGTTCGAAACGCTGATCTGGCCCGGAGTAGCGGTAATCCACTCCTGAAATGAAGGTGCCTAAGACGAGATCTACCTCTTCCAGGTCGCCGTTGTCGCTGTAAAAGTAGCGCACTTCGCGTGCGCCGGTCTCGTCACGTAGCGTGGAGATGCGATTCAGTTCGTCGTAACGGATGGTGAAGCGTTTGCCGACGGGGTCGCGAATTTCTGTGAGCAGGTTGTCGGTGTATTTGAAATCCAGAGTGTTGCTATTGCTGTCGATGATGCGTTCGGCAAAGAGGTTGGCTCCGTATTCGACCCGTGTACCGTCGGCCATTTCGAGGACATATCCTCCACCGGTTTTGAACAGCCGGTCAAAAAATCCTGGCGGCCCTTCAAACACTGCGTCTGAAAATGTTTCAAGGTCAGGCGGGTCGTCGTCGGTTGGGGCATCCGTGATTTGGGTGTACGCGTCTTCGCGTAGCGCGCCAGTGGAGCGGTAAACGATGTTGAGCAGCGTTCCATCTGCGCGACGCTCTTGCGCTTCGCGAAGCCAGAGGTTGTAGCTGTGATCCCATTGGTATCCGAGTGGTCCTTTGTAGACCATCTGGTTAATGTAGGTGCGCGTGAAAGAAAAATGCAGGCCCCGGCCAGCTACTTCAATGTCGGTGGCTTGGTAGTGGAATGCGCCGCTGAACAAGATGAGCGGATCGCCACCGCCGGGGTTTGGCGTATCGCCGGTTCCATCGGGATTGGTGCCGCCGGGTGCGCCGGTGTTAACACCGCCTTTGACGCCACCGGGAATGTCTGCGGTGCCGGATGGGTCGCCGGTTTTGTCTCCGGGTGTTTTTCCGTTGGCATCGGCTGCAGCGGTCGCCAGTCCTTGCGACTCTTCGACGCCGGCCATTCCTGCGTTGAAATCCAGACCGAGACTGCTGGGATCTTCTGTAATGAGAAAAGAAACCAAAGTGGTCTGGATGAATTCTTCGTTTTTCCAGATGGAAAGCGCGTAGTCATAGGATTCCTTCGGCGTTCCCATGCTGTAGCGGGCGATCACGTAAACGACGAGAGGGCTGCTGCCGTAGGTTGCTTGCAGGTTTTTCTGTCGAGCCCCTGGTGGCGATTTCTCACTTACAAAATCGCCCAACTGTTTCAATACGGAGGCGAGTTCGTTCGGGGCGTCGATCGTGTTGCCATCGACATCCAGCGTTCCTTGTGCGTAAAAATACAACAGCCTTTTCGTGACTTGGGCTGGCGTTAGAGTGGCAATTTCTTTGACGACGGTTCCGCTGTCGTCCACGAGAACTTCTTTGAAGACGCCGTTGGCGTCGTCGAACTTAATTGAATTTTTCGGCACTTGGGGCGCCTAGCTTTTTTCGCGCGGAGCGGTGGGTTTGGTTGCAGGAGTGCGTGTGGCGGGACGGTTCCACTTCTTGTCGGGAGGTGGCGCGGTGCCTTCCAACCCAAGTGCGGCGCGGCGCACGCGAGCAACTTCCTGCGGCGTAATTTGGAAGCGATCCGCCATTTCTCTCAAGTCCATTGTCAACAGGCGTGAGCGTGTGACGTTCGGTGCGATTGCTAGAATTTTACGCGCTGTCGTTGTGTCCAGGCCTGCAATCGCACCTTTTCCTGCTTGGCTTTCGGGTTGTCCCCTCAGTGCTGAGATTGTGGAAACCATGCGTCCAAGAAACCTGGTCTCCGTAAAAGTCGCGTCGCCATGGGGCCTGCGATCGGGATGATTTAAAGACTCCATGAGGAGCTGTCCGATTTCGGTTCTCACCCTGTTCGCTTGGGTGATGCTCATGCGTCCGTCATTGGTGGCGACGGGGCTTACGGGATGTTCAAACACCACCGATGGACGGGCGGCGCGAACGGTTGCCACCGGACAGGAACTGACTCCGCGAGACGTGATGTACATTGTCTGATCGTATGCGGCAACCTTCGCATTCTTGTTGCGGATGAAGATTGTTGCCCGCATGTCCAGACGGCCAGGTTCCTCAAGAGGATTCAGCACTTCACTCTCCTCTGTCGATTTCGCTTCCACTTCTCCCTCGGCGATCACGTGGTCTCTTTCGGCTGTGATTTTGTGGAAGAGGATTCCGCTGCCTTCCAACATGTCGAGCCGATAGCCTTTTGTGGCGGTTGTATGTGGGATGTTCGGGAGTATCGGATTCAAGTCCGGAAGCTGCGGTTTGAAGTCGCCCAGATTTGGTCGGATGGTGCGCGTCCGTGCTGCGCTGTGCGCTTGTACTCCGTCGCCTGAGCGTTCCAAATCGATTTCCCAACCGGCTGGCGGCAGGTAGGTGATGGCGTCTTTTTTCGTAACTCTCGCAGAATCGATCTCAAGGCTGAACGGTACTTCCGGTGCAGGCAGTGAGATTTTTAGATCCAATGCACCGATGGCGGTCTCATAGGCAAATTCGACAGGTTCGTTTACCAGATGCGCCGTTTCCAGGTAAGCTTCGACGCAAATCTCGGCGACGGCTTTGGGGCGCATGACGACTAGAAAGAATTCCTGAATGCCTTCTAGCACGCGCGGACCATTGATGAATGTGCGTTCGGACTCGACGATGTGCGGTCTTGGAAGCACAAAGAAAATCGCGCGATTGGTGCCAAGGTGATAGCTGGAGAGCTGATGATACATCTGCGTCAGTTGCGTGGTGTGCGCGAAGGTCTCGCGTGATTCGCGCGCGGAATCCGTGGTGCGCACGTTCTCGTAGCCTTGCTGCGAGAGGTCTTTTGTTCCATGCTCCTGCTGCACGCCAAGCGAGCCGGTGACTCCAGACACCGAGCCGCTGACACCGAGATTTACGCTCGTCGAGTCGAGGACTTCGTGCGAATCGGAAGTGGACGCTCCCTTGCGAACGCCTACACCTTCCAGCGATCTCGACATGACTTCGCCCGTGTCGGTCACCACTTCGTAGAGTTCGCGCTTCTTGGGTTCGAAGTCGGCGAAGTAGGGGAATTGATCGAGCGGAAGGTCTGGTGCATTCTTCGGCGTGACAATCACTTCGAGAATGGCACCGTAGCAGCCATAGTATTTACTCGCAGCTTTTTCGTATTCTTCGATCACGAGAGGATCGGAAAATGCTGAGCGAATGCGGCGGTCTTGCAGGCCCGTTTCACTCGGCTCCGGTTGAAAGCCGGTAAGGGTGGCAGCGACCTTGAGGTAGGAAACCGTCATGCCCTCGTAGGTCTGATATTCTTCGCCGGGCGTGTGTTCGAAGACAGCGATGCTCGACTTCCACTTTTTAGAACCGGCGCGATCACCGGTGAAGCGAGCAATGGAATCCTCGCTCACACATAAGCGCTTCCATGGAATGTCAAGGGGCAGGCTAAGTCCGATCATTATTTCTCCTCCGTGGTTGCCGAACATAATACCAAAACCAAAGCCGCTACAATAAACGGGAATGCGAGCGTGGAACCGGGCAAAACTTTTATGGGCCTACCTGCGCGGTCATGATCGCGTGAACGCGCTTCCTGTTGAGTACATTGTGGAGACAACTGCCAAATGCAATCTCTATTGCCCCATGTGTCCGCGCGAAACCTACAAGCAACCTAAAGAAGACATGACGGCGGAGATCTTTGATCGTCTGGTTCAGGACGCTGGAGATTCCGCTGAGCATATGATGCTGATTGGGCTTGGCGAGCCTTTCATGGATGCAAAGATTTTTGATCGCATTGAGTATTGCCACAAGCACGGTGTTCATACTTTGCTTTCTACTAATGGAACTTTTTTGGACGAGAGCATCGCCGCACGATTGCTGGATTCGACGCTCGCGCATATTACTTTGAGTTTTGACGGCGCGACGAAGGAGTCATTTGAGTTCTACCGCAAGGGGGCGCGGTTTGAAAAGGTGCGCGACAATTTTGTGCGATTTGCAAAGATGAAGCACGCGCGTGGACGTGGTCCTCAGGTTGTGGTGCAGATGGTTCGGATGCAGCGCAACGTCGGCGAGGTGGAAGACTTCAAGCGCTTTTGGAGCGCTGTTCCTGGGGTGGATCAGATTCGCATCAAGGAAGATGAAACGAATCTGTTGCAGCCCGAGTCTGGACATGCCGCGTCTGACTGGAGTCGCCCGTGTCACTATCTTTGGCGAGGCGCGATGTATGTTAAGTGGAATGGCGATGCGTATCCGTGCTGTCAAAGCTACATGCTGGGCGGCAAGCCGATTGGCAACACCGGTACCGAATCTTTGCTGCAAGTGTTCAACTCGCCCGACATGCGCCAGATGCGGCGCCTGCATGTGGAGGGCAGGGCAGGGGAGATTGATATTTGTTCGCGCTGTTGCACGACGATTCCACATCCGATGCTCGTTGCAGGCAGTCTGTTGTTGCACGGCGCGACCGTGCGCAAGGCTCTGCCGTTGGTGGAGCGGTTGATGAAGCACTGGTTGAAATCGCCCAAACCTCCCGAAACACGAGGGTCCGCATGATAACCTTGTGTTTGATCCACGTGAGGGCAAATTGTTTAGCCGACACCGCCGCAAAGTAAAACTACTTTTTGCGCTCGCTGACATCCTGTTGGCGGTGATTGCGTTTGAAGCTGCGTATCAATTGCGCAGTCTACTTCCGCTGGAGCATGAATTCTATCTGACCGTGCCTCACAAGGCCCTCCTGCTGGGAGCGGTAGCGCTCATCTGGCCCCTGCTGGGCTACTGGGTTGGGGCTTATGAACGGCTCGATTCCGCTCGGCTTAGAGTGGTGATTCGTGACGGACTCAAGCAATCGATGCTTGGTGCGGTTGGCATCGTCATGGTGCAGTACGGTGCCCGACTCGATCTGAGCCGTTCCTTTGTTGGACTATTCCTGATTTTTAGTTTTGTACTGCTGTGCCTGTTCCGGTTCAACGCGGGCACGGTGGTCGGCTGGGTTCGACAGGGTTACGGTGCTACGCACTACGTTTTGGTAGCCGGGTTGGGCGAGCGGGCGCAGCGCCTTGGACGATCGCTTGAGATGTCCAGGCTGCATGGTATACGGTTGGTCGGATTCCTCGCGGACGAGCCTGGAGCACCGCCGGATAAGATTCGGTTGACTGATGAATATCCCGTGTATTCACTGGACAGTTTGCCTTCCTTGTTGGAAGGGCACGTGATTGATGAGGTGATTTTCGCAGTGGACAGCAGGCGTATCTCAGAACTGGAAGATGTTCTGCTGGCTTGCGATCAGGAAGGCGTTCGAACTCGTGTGGCAGTGGATTTCTTTCCGCACGTCAATAGCGAGGTGTATCTGGACCGTCTGGACCATATGCCGCTGCTTACGTTTGCTGCAGCGCCACATGATGAAATCCTGTTGCTGGCTAAGCGGATCACCGATGTCACGATTGCTGCTGCTGCACTAGTTGTCACTTCACCATTGATGTTTCTTGCTGCGCTGCTGATCAAGGTTACGTCAAAAGGTCCGGCGATTTTCAAACAGGAGAGGTGCGGATTGAACGGTCGCAGATTTGAAGTGTTCAAGTTCCGATCCATGGTGGTGAACGCGGAAGAGTTGAAGGATAGTTTGCGCCATTTGAATGAACGGGAAGTGGTGTTTAAGTTGAAGGACGATCCGCGGCTCACCACGGTGGGCCGTTACATTCGAAAGTTTTCGATTGACGAATGGCCGCAGCTTTGGAACGTCATTCGCGGCGATATGGCATTAGTTGGACCGCGGCCGGCTGTGCCTCAAGAAGTAGAACAGTATCAACGCTGGCAGCGCCGCCGGTTGCGTATGCGACCGGGACTCACGTGTTTGTGGGCGCTGGAAGGGCGTGACCAACTCGATTTTGAAACGTGGATGCGAAAAGATATGGAATACATTGACAACTGGTCGTTGGCACTCGACTGGAAGATTTTGTTCTTAACGATCCCACGAGTTCTTAGCGGCAAAGGAGCCCACTAGCCATGCAGTTAGTGCCAACACAAGATGAAGTGGTCGCGCTTTTGCGAGAGACGGGCGCTTTGCGGGAGGGTTTCTTCCAGTACCCCAGCGGACTCTATTCGAACCAATATCTCCAGATGGCGCTTGCGTTCAAACAGTTTCAACATTCGAAGGTGTTGAGCGTCGGGCTGAGTCGACAGATCAGGACCAACGCGGAGATCCGCGCTTGCATCGCCGACATTTCCATCGTGGCACCGGCAGTGGGAGGGTTGCCGGTAGCGTTCGGCGTGTGTGAGGCGCTACGTGCGAAGCAAGTGTACTGGGCAGAGCGCAAGAGCGATGCGGAGCCTCTCCGCTTTCGGCAGTTCCTGGAACAAACCAGGGGTGAAAAAATTCTCCTGGTGGATGACATTCTGCGCACCGGGAGTAAGATGCAACAATTGATCCATCTGGCGCAGGAGACGGGAGCGGAAGTTATGGGGATCGCCGTTGTGGTCTATCAGCCGACGCCGACGGCTCCGAGCTTTGATCCTTTGCCGCTGTTTTATCTGGCGAAACTGGATTCGCAGTATTGCGCGGATAACGAAGTCTGCGCAATTAAAACAGCGGGATTGCAACCGACCAAGGTATGGTTCTAGCCAATCAAACGGAGTGTTTTCTCCGCAGCAGTCACACCGCGATACTGCGCTTCCTCGAAAAGCGAAATCCCACTTAGATCAGAGTTCGCGTAGAAAATTCGCCCGCCAGGATTGGTCCACCGCTCACGATCTTTAGAAAAGAGGAATCCCGGCGAGGGCCGAATCATGGCGTGACCCATTCGCATGATGTCGATTCTGGTTACGCATTCACGTATGTCCTTATGGGCGTACTCGAGATCACTCAGGACTGCGTTGCTCCAATATGCCCAATCCTTTTCCAGCAGCAGTCTCCGGTCTTCGATGGGCCAATAGAAGGTCCACACGGTTTTGTCGATTCGGGTTCGGAGCGATTGGTGAGTCGCCACGACGTAACCAAGCGCTGGTGATTTGTAGATCACGTTGTCCCACGCCACCGGGATTCCCCGTTCGTTCGGCCATCGGTCCAGCGTGAGATTTGCGGTTAGCCACGCGGAGTAAACAAAGCCTTTTGCCGGTGGTGCCCCTTCGATAATCCTTGGTGCAAGAAACGTTGGTACGGCAAAGATGACGGCGTCGGCGTGATACTCGGTGTCACCTGCAAACACTTTTTGTCCCTGAATACGGTGTACGAAGCTGTCCAGTCTGACGTATTGTGCAAGCTTGGCCAGCAAGCGCTTGGTGATCCAACCATTGCCCTCAGGCCATGTTAACGGGCCTTTTTCCTGCTTCTCGAATCTGGCCGCGAAGTAATGAATGCCAGCCCAGGCGGAGGTGGCGGAGGCTTTCGCACCAAAGTCGTCGCGACAAGCGTAGTCGATCTGCCAATTCAGATACTCAGAGTTGAACCCGTTGGTTGCCATCCACTGTTGCATGGTCAAGCGATCCAGTGCGGCGTTCTTCATCGCGCCGGTTGCAACGGGAATGCGGAATTCGCCGGATGCCGCGAACTGTTCCATCGTTGCCTGAAAGCGGCGTCCCTGTTCTCCTGTCTCCGGTTCGATTCCTTCCTGCCATCGCCCGTGCAAGTACAGCCGTTCTTGCGGCGAGTGGCACAAATGCCGCTCGTCCCATTCGCCATTGCGTAGGACTCCGAACTCCTCCATCATCTCTCGCACAAGATGTGAGTTCTTGTCCGGTACTGGCACGTAATGGGCCGCCCATGGATAGGCACTTGCTTCGTTCTGGCCCGATCTGGAATTACCGCCTGCCTGCTTTTCGAGTTCCAGAATGACGAAATCTTTTAGCCCGCGTTTTTCCAGTCGCCATGCCGCACAGAGTCCAGCCATTCCTCCGCCGACAATCACTACAGGAACTTTCACGACGCGCTTCGGAGATGAGAAAACACCGCCGTCCCGCAGTTGATGTCCGGTTCGGTAAGATCCATCCACGAAACCGCCCTCAATGCGGCGTTGCGCTTTGGCAGGCAACCCCACCAAAGCCGCAGTTAACAATTGACGCCGACCGAATCGATTTCTCATAGCTACAATAAAAGCCATGGTACCCCTAATCGTTCTGCTGCTCGTATCCGCGGTCGCAGGATTCGCTGCCGACCCGCCAAAGAAAGCATTCCCCTACGCCTATGATCAGCAGGATCTCCCTAACGGACTCCGGCTGATTACCGTGCCTACGGATTTTCCGAATGTGGTTTCTCTTTATATCGTGGTTCAGACCGGTTCGCGCAATGAGATCGAATCCGGCAAGACAGGCTTTGCGCACTTCTTCGAACACATGATGTTTCGCGGCACCAAACTCTTTCCGACCGACAAGTATACGGCGACATTGAAAGAGGTTGGTGCTTCTTCGAATGCCTACACAACCGACGACCGGACTGTGTATCACACAACATTTTCCAAACAGGATTTAGAACGAATCATGGCCATGGAAGCGGATCGCTTCCAGAATTTGGATTATTCAGAAGCCGCGTTTCGTACAGAAGCTCTTGCCGTGCTGGGCGAATACAACAAGAACAACGCTGCGCCGCTTCGTAAGATGGACGAGCGGATGCGCGAAACCGCCTTCACCAAACACACCTATCAGCACACGACCATGGGATTTCTCGCGGACGTGAAGGACATGCCGAATCAGTTCGCTTACAGCAAGGTGTTCTTTGATCGCTGGTATCGGCCTGAGTACGCAACCATCATTGTCACGGGCGACGTAGCGCCTGCCGCGACTAAGGCGCTGGTTGATAAATATTGGGGGCAGTGGAAACACGGCAGCTACACTGCGGCGATTCCGACCGAGCCTGCACAGTCTGGCCCAAAAGAAGCGACCGTCGATTGGCCGACAGCAACTTTGCCGTGGATACAGGTTGCTTTCAAGAAGCCGCCTTATGACGACATGGGAGTCGAGAATGCAGCGCTGGACTTGATCAGCTTTCTCGGATTCAGTGAAAATTCTCCGCTCTACCGCAAGTTGATTCTCGAAGACCAAAAATCCGATGTGCTCTATGCGGACACGCCGGATCGTGTGGATCCCTATCTATTCAACGTGACGGCCCGTGTAAAGAAGCAGGAAGATGTCGCACAGGTGCGCGAGTCGATTCTCTCCACCATGGCTGGCTTCAAAGATTCACTGGTAAGCCAGGAGCGATTGGATCAGGTGAAGTCGCATTTGCGGTATCAGTTTGCGTTGAGCATGGATAATAGCGAAGCGGTTGCCAGCACATTGGCGTCGTTTGTCGGACTCAAGCGCACGCCGGAAACGATCAATCGTCTCTACGACGCCTACGCCAAAGTCACCGCGGAAGATATCCGCAACGTAGCGCGCAAGTATTTCAATGAGAACGGGCGAACGGTGGTCGTACTGGTGGGGGGCAAACAATAATGCGCCGATTCATAGCATTGTTTCTGTGTGCGTTTGCTTCGGCGAATGCGCAAAAGTTCGTCACGCTTCCCAGCCAGTCGCCGTTGGTGACTTTGAAGTTTGTGTTCCAAACCGGTTCAGCGTCTGACCCGTTGGGGCAGCACGGTGTGGCCGCACTCACCGCAGCCATGCTGTCGGAAGGCGGCACCGCCAAGATGACGTATCAACAGATGGTAGACGCTCAATTCCCGATGGCTACCAGCATTTCTTCCCGTGTGGATAAGGAAATGACGGCGTTCTACGCGACCACGCATGTCGACAATCTCGATAAGTTCTACGCACTCTTTCGAGCAATGTTGCTGGAACCCGGGTGGCGGCCCGAAGACTTTACACGGCTGAGAGACAACAGCGTCAATAGCCTCCGCGTTTCCCTCCGTGAGAACAACGAAGAGGAACTCGGCAAAGAGGTGCTCTACAATGCGATCTACGCGGGGCATCCGTATGGTCACCACAACATGGGCAAGGTCGCCGATATCGAAAAACTCAAAATCGAAAACCTCAAGGCCTTTTTTCGGGCGAACTACACGCGGGCGAATCTCGTGATTGGGCTTGCGGGTGGCTATCCACCTTCCTTTCTGGAAACCGTAAAGGCGGACTTCGCAAAGCTCCCCGCCGGGGTAAAGAGAACTGTTGCCAGACCTGCCCCGAAACCCATTAGCGGACTCCAAGTTGAACTTGTCGACAAACAAACCCGCAGTGTCGCGGTCAGCTTTGGGTTCCCCATCGCCGTGAAACGCGGTCACCCGGACTACGTGGCACTGATGGTGGCGCAGTCCTGGTTCGGCCAACATCGCATGTCAGGCGGTCGGTTGTATGAACGGATCCGTGAAGCACGCGGGCTGAATTACGGCGATTACGCCTACATCGAGTATTTCCCCGGAGGAATGTTCGGCTTTGAACCACCGCAAAACATCGCGCGTCCGCAACAGATTTTTCAAATCTGGTTGCGACCGCTGGAACTGCCGACAGCGCACTTCGGGATTCGACTAGCCATGTTTGAAATGGATCGTCTGCTTAAAACGGGCCTGTCGCAGGCCGAGTTTGATCGCACTAAATTGTTCCTTTCGACGTACGTGAATCTGCTCACCAAGACCAAACAAGCCGAGTTGGGATATGCAATAGATAGCCAGTATTACGGCATCGCGGATTTTAATAGCTACATCAAATCGGGCTTGGCAAAACTGACGCTGGCCGACGTGAATGCGGCGGTGAAGCGCCACCTGCAGACGGCCAATCTGAAGATGGCAATCATCACGCCGAATGCAGAGGAGTTCAAAAAGCGTCTCCTGGCCAACGAGGCTAGCCCCATGACGTACAATTCGGCGAAGCCACAGGATCTTCTCGACGAAGATAAGATCGTGGAGAAATGGAACCTTAACCTGAAACCGGAGAATGTGAAGATCACGCCGGTGAATAAGGTGTTTGAGTAAGAAAGGTTAGAAGCATTTCGATACGGTAGGCTGTAGTATGGGTATGAAACTCACACTTTTGAGACCGATACCGGGTGCTCCGGTGCCGACTTTGGACCTAATCAACCAACTGCGCGATAGCGGATAGATGTAGGCTCAGCCTGAAGCGAGCATCACTCGCTCTGGTGGTTCAAACGCCGATGCCATACGGCTGAGTTCTGCCTTTGCAATCCCAAGTTTCGCCGCTTCCGCCCGCCACTTTGCTACAGCCGCTGACACCTCACGCACAACCTTCCGCGCCGCTTTTGCGTCGAGCTCAAAGTAGTCCGCCACCTCGTAAGCCAACTCCAACAACCCGGTACCGTCGTCGAGAGTGATGTTGGTCGAAAGCACGCGCGGCTTGATCTCCATCGGCACCGGATTCAAATCATAGGCGGGGGACAATCGCCATCCTGCGCCGCCGTCGTAGAGGAAGCCATGATTTCGCAGATGGTCGTCTGTATTAGAAATCAGGATGCTGAACACAATGCGCCGCCACAACTCGTGCATGTCCTGCTTGGGTTCCGCACCATGCTGCCGCAGCGCATCGACAAGCTCCATGTAGCTCCGTGGTTCTCCGTCGCGCGCTCCCAACATGCTCATTGCGGATAGGAATGGAATGCGACGCTGTCCCGTTCTGTCGAACCGCTGCAACAACAGTATCGGACGCCTTGCCGCTATCTCGATCCTCCATGTTGGAACGGTGACTCCGGCTTTCTTCGCAAGTGTAAGGGCAAGGGCTTCCCACAAAACCGCATTGAATTCGTCACCTCTA
>Ga0315912_10001584_pt1 | contig 27107 bp, 25 predicted proteins | sample VfabasoilMG_FD_204469 | JGI IMG/M metagenome (GOLD analysis project Ga0315912, IMG submission 204469) | Garden soil microbial communities collected in Santa Monica, California, United States - V. faba soil | ecosystem: Environmental > Terrestrial > Soil > Garden | place: USA: California... | reverse complement strand
CTGTGCCGGCAGCCGCACTTCCCCGCCCTGGTCCGCGTCCTTGATGCCCCGCTGCGCGGAGCTTTCATGCACGGATTGGCGGATCAGCGCCTTCGCGCGCCGGATGAAGCGCTGGCGGTTCGCCAGGCTCTTGCCGCCAGGGTTGAGACGACGATCGACGATATGCATCCTGTCCGTCCGATCGCGGGGCCACTCACCCCGCCTGCTTCACGCGCATGTACCACTCCACCAGGCGCCGCACCTGGCGCTCGGTGTAGCCGCGCGATGTCATCCGTTCGACGAATTCGCCGTGCTTCTTCTCGCTCTCGGAATCCTTCTTGGAACCGAAGCTGATGACCGGCAGAAGCTCCTCCACCTGGCTGAACATCCGCCGCTCGATCACGTCGCGGATCTTCTCGTAGCTGGTCCAGGAAGGATTGCGCCCGGCATTCGCCGCCCGCGCCCGCAGGCTGAACTTCACCACCTCGTTGCGGAAATCCTTAGGGTTGGCGATGCCCGCCGGCTTCTCGATCTTGGTCAGTTCCTGGTTCAGCAACTCGCGGTTCATCAGCTGCCCGGTATCGGGGTCCTTGAAGTCGATGTCCTCGATCCAGGCGTCAGCGTAGCTCACATAGCGGTCGAACAGGTTCTGCCCGTAGTCGTGGTAGGATTCCAGGTAGGCCTTCTGGATCTCGTTGCCGATAAACTCCGCGTAGCGTGGTGCCAGCTCGGCCTTGATGAACTCCAGGTAGCGCTTCTCGGTCTCCTCCGGCAGCTGTTCGCGGCGGATGGACTGCTCCAGCACATACATCAAATGCACCGGATCTGCCGCGATCTCCGTTGTGTCGTGGTTGAACGTCGCCGCCAGAACCTTGAAGGCGAAGCGGGTGGAAGCCCCGTCCATCCCCTCATCCGCACCGGCCGCCTCCTTGTATTCCAGGATGGAACGCGCGCGCGGATCGGTCTCCTTCAGGCTTTCGCCGTCATACACGCGCATTTTGGAATACGTCGTGGAATTCTCATGCCGCCGCAGCCGGCTCAGCACGGAAAACCGCGCCAGCATCTCCAAGGTCGCCGGCGCGCAGGGCGCCGCGGCGAGTTCAGAGGTACTAACCAGCTTCTCGTAGATCTTCTGCTCCTCCGTCACGCGCAGGCAGTAGGGCACCTTGATGACGTAGATGCGGTCGATGAACGCCTCGTTGTTGCGGTTGTTCTTAAAGCTCTGCCACTCCGCCTCGTTGGAATGGGCCATTATGATGCCCTGGAACGGAATGCCGCCGATGTTTTCCGTGCCGATGTAGTTGCCTTCCTGCGTCGCCGTCAGCAACGGGTGCAGCATCTTGATCGGCGCCTTGAACATCTCCACGAACTCAAGAATGCCCTGGTTCGCCCGGTTCAACCCGCCCGAGTAGCTATAGGCATCGGGGTCGTTCTGCGCATGCATTTCCAGCTTGCGGATATCCACCTTGCCCACCAGGGACGAGATGTCCTGGTTGTTCTCATCCCCCGGCTCCGTCTTGGCGATGCCGATCTGGCGCAGGCGCGATGGGTTCAGCCGCACCACGCGGAAGCGGGAAATGTCCCCCTCGAACTCATCCAGCCGCTTGATGCACCACGGGCTCATCAACCCCGTCAGCCGCCGGCGCGGAATGCCGTACCGGTCCTCCAGCATGCCGCCCATCTGCTCGGGATTGAACAGGCCCAGCGGGCTCTCGAACACCGGGGACAGCTCATCGCCCGCCTTCAGCACATAGATGGGCCGCAGCTCCATCAACGCCTTAAGTTTTTCGGCCAGTGACGACTTGCCGCCGCCCACCGGCCCCAGCAAGTACAGAATCTGCTTGCGCTCCTCCAACCCCTGCGCCGCATGGCGGAAAAACCCGACGATCCGCTCGATCGTCTCTTCCATGCCGTAGAACTCGGAGAACGCCGGATAGCGCCGAATGGTGCGGTTCATGAAGATCCGCCCCAGCCGCGCGTCCTTCGCCGTGTCCACCATCTCCGGCTCGCCGATCGCCGCCAGGATTCGCTCCGCCGCTGTCGCATAGGTCAGCGGCTCGTCCTTGCAGAGTTGCAGGTAATCGGCCAGCGACATCTCGGCCTCGCGGCGAGACTCGTAGGTACGGGCGAACGCGGAGAAGACGTCGTCGATCATGTTCATGGCTGCTCCATGCGGAGGCGGGAAACGGGATGCGGATAGGATTGGGCCGAGGTTCGGCCAGCCCGTTTTCGGGCGTCGGTGTCGATCCGGAGACGTGGCCAGTTCGGCGCAAACATCGGCGGGACCCCACGTGAAAAGGTCGGTTACCGCTTCCTCCCGATTACGAGAGATAGTGTCACGCACCCCCGCGTGCAGCACAGCATTTTCGCCCGATGCTAAAATTTTTCGTGCCAGTGGTGCAGAAACAACGCGATCGTGGCGGAGTCGCCACCCCTATCGCCGGGGATATGTCATTGCGACTCGGCGGCACATGAACGGAAGTTAACCAACGCGCGCCATCACCCTGTCGCGCGCCCGCTGGGTGGCGGCTATTCGGCCCTGTCGGAATCCCCACGCCGCGCCGCCGTGGCCACGCGCACGGCTTCGTCCTCGCGCAGTTCCGCCCGCAACCGCGGGTCGCCCAGCAGCCCTACCGTCTTCCTCAATTGGTCCATATAGTTCCGGCAGGCTTGGCACATGCCCAGGTGCACTTTCATCGCCAGCCATTCGCGCAGCGGTAGCCGCCGCTCCATCAGGTCGGTCGCGCGCTCGCTCACGTCCCGGCAACTCAGCAAAATCCGCCTCCGCTTTTCGCCTGTCCCGGCTGGCCTGTCTGTCACGATGCGGGTTTACCTTTCCAGAAACGGCCCGGTATGGGAATAGACCCGTAGATTCACGGAGCCCCTGGATTCCCGGAGGACGCGATGGCCCAACCGCCGGCACAGCGCGAGTTCGACGACCCCGCCTTCCTGGCCCGGCTGCGCGCCGGGGACCAGCGTGCCTTCGATCGCCTGGTCCGCCGCTACCACGCCACCCTCACCGGCGTTGCCACCACTGTCATCGGCAGCCGCGCCCAGGCGGAGGAGGTGGTGCAGGACACCTGGATCGCCGTCCTCAACGGCATCGGCAATTTCGAGGGGCGGTCCAGCCTCTCCACCTGGCTCTTCTCCATCGTGATGAACCGCGCCCGCACCCGCGTGGTACGCGAAACCCGCACCGTCGCCCTGCCCGCGCTGCTGGATGGCGCCCAGCCGGGCGAACGCGCTGTTCCCGCCAGCGATTTCCGGCCGGACGGCCATTGGGTGGACGCCCCGATGCTGTGGGACGAACTGGACCCCGAGCGCATCATCGGCGGACGCCAGCTCTGGCAGCACGTCCTCGCCGTGCTGGAAACCCTGCCCGCCGGCCAGAAAACCGTCCTGGTGATGCGGGACATGGAAGGCCAGTCGGCCGAAGACGCCTGCGAACTCCTCGGCATCTCGGCGGAAAACCAGCGCGTCATGCTGCACCGCGCCCGCGGCAGGGTGCGCAAAGCCATCGACGACCTGATGCGCCTGCCCGCCACCAGTGCCGCGACCACACCGCCGCCTCCGGCCGGCAGCCGGGGCACCGGTCTCGCCCGCCTGATGCTGGCCTTCGCCCACGGCCTGCGCTCCCTGTTCCGCCCGCGCGCCGCCTACGCGATCACCAGCCGCCCCGCACGCAGGCCCTGGATCACGGCCTTCGCCTCCGCCCGGTAGGCCCAGATGATGTAGGCCGCGCACAGCCACACGCCGCACGCCTCCTTGAACAACTGCCCACCATCGCCATACGTGTCGATCCCCAGCGGGCTGACGGTATGGAAGAAGATCGCGCCGGACATCAGCGCCAGCGCGCCCACCGCCCCCAGCAGCCGCGTGCGCGGCACCAGCACCATGACGCTGGCGATGATCTCCGCCACCGCCACGAACAGCCGGAACGGCTTTTCATGCCCGGCAATGCCCAGCCAGTCCGTCAGGATGGTGAACAGGTAAACCGAACCCTCGTTCCCCGGCAGCTTGTATTGCTCGTACCACAGCAATATCCCGGCGATGAACAACGCCGCCGGCCAGGTCAGTAACTTCGCAATCCGGTTTGTGTTCCCCGACATGCCCAGTCTCCCATCCGCCCGCCGCCATCGGCGCGCCTTACTTGGATAGGACATGGCAGGGCAGGGGGCGTTACAGCCCGCCCCGCGGCTGCCTCAGAACACGACGCTGGACGCCTTGAACGCCCCCTTTGCCACGCCCGTCATCTGGATCATCAGGTCCCCGCTGCCCAGATTGCCGTCATGGTCGGCATCAACATATACCCGCGTGGTGACCACCCTGTTCAGGGACGCCTGCTCCACCGCCACCCCGGCCGTGCCGAAGAACCCGGTGCCATTCACCGCCCCGGTGCTGAACGCGGAGGTCGACTTCGTCACCACGCTCGCCGCGCCGGCCGCGCTGAACTGGAACGCGGAGAAGTCCAGTTTGTCGGTTCCCGCCTGGAAGCTCGTGATCGAGTCGGTGATCTGTGAATTCACCTGCCCGGCGACAATGGAAAATGGTGAGTCGCTCGCCGTGAGATAGCGAAAGACATCCGCGCCATTGTTCCCCTTCAGCGCGTCGCCCCCGCCGCCACCCACAAACACATCCGCCTGCGACCCGCCGGTGAACACGTCCTTCCCCGCCCCGCCCAGAAACACGAACTTCCCGTTCGTCTCCGCCGCCCCGTTCACATTGGCACTGTCCAGGCTCCCAAGCGCCGTCGCATCCACCGTCAACGTCGCGCCGGATGCCACGGTCGCCGCATTCGTCGTGATCTTGTAGCTATTGCCTGCGGCGAACACGAATTGCTCCACGTTCGTCACGGTCGCGCTGCCCAGCGTAATGCCGGCGCTGTAGTTGCCGTCCAGTACCAGGCGATCACTGCCGCCGGCGCCGTTGATCTTGTCCTGGCCGGTCAGCGCGCCGCCCAACAGGAAGGTTTCGTCCCGAGTGCCGCCGGTCAGCGTGTCGTTGCCTCCTTGGCTGGCGTCGATCACCGCCGATTTCGGGTCTGTCGACGTGTTGATCGAGTCATTCGAGGTAGACCCATAATAATAGCTCGTATCGGTGTCGTAGATAACATCATGCACGTCACCGACATCGATCCCCGTTCCCGCGGACGGATTGGACAGCAGGAACCGATAGCCCTCCGTCGCCTCCGCCGTCAGGTCACCGTTGACATAGACAGTGACGACCGCGATCCGCTGATCCGCAATGAACTGCGCGGTGCCGCCGGGCAGCACGCCGCCGGAAAAGTCCGCACCGTCCACCGGGTTTGTACCGTCTCCGGCGATCGCCCACTGCACCGATGCGGGCCCGGAGATATTCCCCATCCGCGTGATCGAGAAACTGAGCGCGGTCGTGCCGCTGTCCGCCTCGGTCACCGAAAGCAGCTGCGGATCACCGCCCACGTTGGTAACTGCCACGATGGGAGCGACGTTCCACGTCGCCACCACGCTCGCGTCATCGTTCAGGATGGTCCCCGCCGCACTCGTCAGCGTGCCCGCCGGTGGCGCAAAGCTGCCAAATGGAATACCGTCGAGAGAGACGGTGAATTGCTCGTCCGTTTCGCCGATCGCATCGCCCAGAATGGTAACGCTCAGTGTCTGCGTTGTCTGTCCGGCCGCAAATTCCACGACCCCGGTCGGATATGTGAATGCCCCAAAGTCCGATGGGCTTGCCGACGGCGGAGCTTGGTTCGCGCTGCTCGCCCCCCAGCTCCACCAGCCAATCGACGCCGGGCCGCTGGCATCGCCGAATCGGGTCACGGTGAAAGTAAACGTTGTCGTGCCAGTGCCGCCCTCCGCCTTGATCGCGTCGGCTTGCTCGATCCCGAAGGAATACGGTAGGGGCGGAGGCGGCCCCACATGTCCGCCGGTCGCCGTGAAACTCTGATATGAGGTGCTCGCGCTTGCCATGACCACGACCATGCTCAACTCCTCAAGCCATGCGCGGCCCGATTCCCAACAACCGGACGCTGATTTTGTCCCGTATATTATCAAGCATATCACTGATGGGCAAATATCCGGAATATTCCGTATCCGTGCGACATGTGATCCCTCTCCACCGCCCCGAATCGCGCTACAACCCTCCCCATGCGCCCCCTCCTCCTCCTCGCCGCCGCCCTTCTCGCCGTCTCTGTCCCGGCGGCGGCCCAATCCCCCACGGCCACGCTCGCCGCCAACCAGGCGTCCGGCCTGTTTATCGCCTCCTGCCTCGCCCACGCCTCCAACGCCCCTGGCCTGCGCGCCTGGGTCCACCAGCTCGGCCTTTCCCAGGCCCCCGCCAATGTCGCGGAAGGCTTCCTGCACGGCACCGCCGGCCAGGTGTTCGATGCCTCCAACCCCACCGGCAAATACGTCATCCTCTCGCATGACGACGGCGCCTGCGCCGTCCTCACCCGCGACGCGGACGGACCCAGCATGACCGCTGCCGCCGAGGCCGCCCTTGCCCGTGCCGGCGTCATTGCCATCCTGGCCCTGGAACGCCCGGACCAGGAGGTGCCCGGCACCCGCCACCGCATCTACAACGCCGCCGGCGCCGGGCGGTCCTGGACCATCGTCCTCACCATCGCTCCCAATCAGACCATGCTCAGCGCCACGGCCCGCTAGCACGATGGCGCACTGATCCCATGGCCAAACCAGCCATCCGCTACGTCTGCCAGACCTGCGGCGCTGCCTACCCGAAATGGGCCGGCAAGTGCGACGCCTGCGGCGAATGGAACACCCTGGCCGAGGACATCCCGGAAGCCCGCCCAGGGCCAGGCGGGAAGGGGCCTTCCGCCTCGAAAGCCAACACTCGAAAACTGGAATTCGTCGGCCTGGAAGGCACCGCCGCCCCGCCACCGCGCCTCGTCACCGGCATTGCGGAGCTGGACCGCGTCCTCGGCGGCGGCCTCGTCCCGTCCTCCGCCGTGCTGGTCGGCGGCGATCCCGGCATCGGCAAGTCCACTCTCCTCCTGCAAGCCGCGGCCGCCCTGGCCCGCGCCGGCCGCCGCGTCATCTACATCTCCGGCGAGGAATCGGTGGACCAGGTGCGCCTCCGCGCCCGCCGCCTCGGCCTGTCGGATGCGCGGCTGGACCTTGCCAGCGCCATCAACGTACGTGACATCGCCGCCACCCTGGAAGCCGCGAAGGACACGGCGCTGGTGGTCATCGACTCCATCCAGACCATGTGGCTGGACAGTATCGACAGCGCCCCCGGCACCGTCTCCCAGGTCCGCTCCTGCTCGTTCGAACTCATCCGTCTCGCCAAGCATGGCAATTTTGCCGTCGTCCTCGTCGGCCACGTCACCAAGGAAGGCGCGCTCGCCGGCCCCCGCGTGCTGGAACACATGGTGGATGCTGTCCTCTATTTCGAAGGCGAACGCGGCCACCAGTTCCGCATCCTTCGCGGCAACAAGAACCGCTTCGGCGCCACGGACGAAATCGGCGTGTTCGAGATGACGGACATGGGCCTGGCCGAGGTCGCCAACCCCTCTGCCCTGTTCCTGGCCGAACGCCGCGGCAACATCTCCGGCAGCGCCGTCTTCGCGGGGGTGGAGGGCACGCGCCCCGTGTTGGTGGAAATCCAGGCCCTGCTGGCGCCGAACGCCGGCGGCGGCGCCCGCCGCTCCGTCATCGGCTGGGATTCGGGGCGGCTTTCCATGCTGCTCGCGGTGCTGGAAACCCGCTGCGGCATCCGCCTGCAAGGGCACGATGTCTATCTCAACGTCGCCGGCGGCCTGCGGGTCGGTGAACCGGCCGCCGACCTCGCGGTTGCCGCCGCGCTGGCCTCGGCGGTGTCGGACAAGCCGACCCATCCCGGCACGGTGTATTTCGGCGAGGTCGGACTATCCGGGGAAATCCGCCAGGTGTCGCAGGCCGAAGCGCGGCTGAAAGAGGCTGGAAAACTTGGCTTCGACACGGTCTGCCTGCCCCGCCGCGTCGCCGGCGGTGCCGCCCGCCTGACCGCGCCGGAAGGCATCCGCCTGGCCGAAATCGGCCATCTCACGGATTTGGTGAGCGAATTCCTGGTCGAATCCAACGCGTCCACGTGATACGGGCATCTGGAAACATCACGGCACTTTCATGAACTGGGTTGACTATACCGTCCTCGGCCTCCTGGCCGCCTCAGGCCTCCTCGCCCTGCTGCGCGGCTTCGTGCGCGAAGTCCTCGGCGTCGGTGCCTGGATCGGCGCCGCCATCGTCGGCGTCGCCGCCATGCCGCAAACCGTCCCGCTGGTGCAGGGCTGGGTCCCGTCCAAGGATTTCGCCCCCCTGGTGGAACCCGCCGCCTTCGCCGGCGCCTTCCTCCTGGCCCTCATCATCCTGCTGGTCATCTCGCACTGGATCGGCAGCCTGGTCCGCAACTCCATCCTCGGCGGGCTGGATCGCACGCTCGGTCTCGTCTTCGGCCTGATCCGTGGGGCCGTCGTCATCGTGCTGGCCTTCATCATCGGCGGCATGCTCATCCCGCCGGAACGCTGGCCGGAACCCGTGCTGCAGGCCCGGCTCCTTCCCCTGGTCGCCCAGGGCGCCGGCTGGGCCGGCGGCCTGATGCACTATGTGCCGGAGAAATACCGCCCCCACATCCCCACCCTGCCGGCGGTGAAGGAAACCTCTGCCGCCGCCCTCATGCGCGTGGCACCGGTCGGAATCGCGGGCCGCGCCCCAGCCACCACCCCTGCGCCACTGGAAAAGCCGTAGCTCCGGGAGTAGATAGCCCCCCATGCATCCACTCCCCCCGCCCGCCTCGCCCGAGGACGACAAGCTCCACGAGGAATGCGGGGTGGTCGGCCTCTGGAACGTGCCGGACGCGGCGGCGGTCACCGCCCTCGGCCTGCATTCCCTGCAGCATCGCGGCCAGGAATCCACCGGCATCGTCACCTACGATGGCACGCGCTTCCATTCCCATCGCGGCCTCGGCTTGGTGGGGGACAATTTCTCGGACGCCAAGGTCATCTCCAGCCTGCCCGGCCGCAACGCCATCGGCCACAACCGCTACGCCACCACCGGCGACACCGTGCTGCGCAACGTCCAGCCGCTCTATGCGGATTTCGAGTTCGGTGGCTTCGGTGTCGCGCATAACGGCAACCTCACCAACGCCCATATCCTGCGCCGCCAGCTCGTCCGCCGCGGCTGCCTGTTCCAGTCCACCACGGATTCGGAAGTCTTCGTCCACCTCATGGCGATCAGCCTCTACTCCACGGTGGTGGACCGCCTGATCGACGGCCTGAAGCAGGTCGTCGGCGCCTACTCCCTCGTTGCCCTGTCCAACTCCGAACTCCTCGGCGTGCGCGACCCGCTCGGCGTCCGCCCCCTCATACTCGGCCGGATTGCCCACCCCAGCGCCGGCCCCGGCTGGGTGCTGGCGTCCGAGACCTGCGCGCTGGACATCGTCGGCGCCGAATTCGTCCGCGACGTGGAACCCGGTGAGATCGTCGTCATCAACGACCAGGGCGTGCGCAGCATCAAGCCGTTCAACCGCGCCACGGAACGCTTCTGCGTCTTCGAATACATCTACTTCGCCCGGCCCGACTCGGTCATGGAAGGCCTGCCGGTCTACGAAGCCCGCAAGCGCATCGGCGCCATGCTCGCCCGCGAATCCCACGTCCCGGCAGATGTCATCGTCCCGGTGCCGGATTCCGGCGTTCCCGCCGCCATGGGCTACGCCGCCGAAAGCGGCATCCCGTTCGAACTCGGCATCATCCGCAACCACTATGTCGGCCGCACCTTCATCGAACCGACAGACCATATCCGCCATCTCGGCGTGAAGCTGAAGCACTCCGCCAACCGCGCCGTCATCGAAGGCAAACGCGTCATCCTGGTGGACGACTCCATCGTGCGCGGCACCACGTCCAAGAAGATCGTCGAAATGGTCCGCGCCGCCGGCGCGGCGGAGGTGCACATGCGCATCTCCTCGCCCCCCACCACACATTCCTGCTTCTACGGCATCGACACGCCGGAACGCAGCAAGCTCCTCGCGGCTACCCATTCGCTCACCGAAATGGCCGAGCTGATCGGCGTCGACAGCCTCGCCTACATCTCCATCGACGGCCTCTACCAGGCCCTCGGCAAGGCCCACCGCGACCCCGCCGCCCCGCATTACTGCGACGCCTGCTTCACCGGGGATTACCCGGTCGCCCTGCCCGACCAGTCGGATAATAACGGCCGCCAGCTCAGCCTGCTCGCCGAGACCAAATAGCCATGTCCCAGCCTTTGACTGGCGCGGTGGCCCTCGTCACCGGCGCCTCGCGCGGCCTCGGCGCTGCCACCGCCATCGAGCTCGCCCGCCTCGGCGCCCATGTCGTCGTCACCGGACGCGTCCAGGGCGGGCTGGAGGAAACGGACGACGACATCCGCGCTGTCGGCGGCACCGCCACCCTGCTGCCGCTCGACCTCGCCGAGGCCGCGCAAGTCGACGTCCTCGGCCCCAGCCTCTACCAGCGCTTCGGCCGGCTGGACATCATGGTCCACTGCGCCGCCGCCCTCGGCGTGCTCACCCCCGCCCCGCACATCCAGGACAAGGATTTCGAGAAGGCACTCATCGCCAACCTCGCCGCCCCCATGCGCCTGATCCGCTCCTGCGCCCCGCTCCTTACGCACGCCCAAGCCGGCCGCGCCGTCTTCGTCACCACCGCCCGCGCCCGCGCGCCCAAGGCCTACTGGGGCATCTACGGCGCCACCAAGGCCGCCCTGGAACACCTGGCCCTAACCTGGGCAGACGAAACCGCCACCACCAACCTGCGCATCAACCTCTTCGACCCCGGCAAGATGGCCACCAAGCTCCGCCAGGACGCCTACCCCGGCGAGGACCAGTCCACCCTTCCCAAGCCGGCGGACGTGGCCCCGGCCCTGGCCGCGCTCTGCCTCCCCACAGAAACCCGCCACGGCCAGTTGATCTGTGCTAACTAACGGCAGCTAACCAGCATCCGTCATGGCCGCACATGCGGCCATTCATGTCTTCCATCCCCAAAAGCAAACATGCCCGAGGTCTCCCCCGGGCATGCGCATCATCATAGGGCGGATCAGCGAAGCGCCATCCGCCATCAGGCATACACGAACGCCGCATCATCCAGATTGGTTGCCGGAATCTGATCCTTCTCGTTCCAGTAGTCCTGGTTATGCATCCACTCCGGCTTGTTGCCTTTCTTGGGCCACAGGTGCAGCCCCCGCTGCAGATACCCCGGATTGAAGTTGTCGTCGTCGATGAACGGCCCGAGCGGCATGTCCTTGTCCTCCGGCCGCAGCGCCACAGTCACCCGCTTGGACTGCCGCGCATCCATGTGCTTCAGCAGGTTGCACACGAAGTCGCCCACCAGGTCCGCCCGCAGAGTCCAACTCGCCCGGAAATAGCCGAAGATCCACACCAGGTTCGGCACCCCGGTGAACATCATCCCGCGATACGTCACCGTATCCGCGAAATTCAACGGCTTCCCATCGATCGTGAAGGCGATATCCCCCAGCACGTTCAAGTGAAACCCGGTGGCGGTCACGATGATATCCGCCTCCAGCACCTCGCCGGAGGTTAGCCTCACCCCGTTCGCGACAAAACGTTCGATCTGCCCCGTCACCACGGAGGCCTTGCCCGCGCTGATCCCCTTGAACAAATCCGCGTCCGGTACGAAGGCGATGCGCTGGCTCCACGGCCGATACTTCGGCGTGAAATGCTCGTCGATCGGGTAGTCCTTCGGCAGGTGGGCGCGGATGTTATCCAGCATCTCCTGCTTCACCTTGTCCGGCTCCTCCAGGCAGCGCTTGGTGAAGATCGCCTGGTCGTAAAGAATCTTCCGCCGCGTGATCTCGTGCACCCAGGTCTCGTCCACCCCCAGCGTGCGCAGTTCCTCGGCAATGTCGATCGCATTGCGCCCCGGCCGGAAGAATGTCGGGGACCGCTGCAGCATCGTCACATGCGCCGCGCGGCCCGCCATCGCCGGCACCACGGTCGCCGCGGTCGCGCCCGATCCGATCACCAGGACCTTCTTGCCCGTGTAGTCCAAATCCTCCGGCCAGGTCTGCGGATGCACGATCACACCCTTGTACTCGCCCATGCCCGCCCATTCCGGCGTGTAGCCCTCGGCATGCTTGTAGTATCCGGACGAACACCAGATGAAATTCACGGAGAAGCGCGACCGTTCCCCGGTCACGGTATGCACCGCCTCCACCGTCCAGCGATTGTCCGCGGATGACCAGGACGCCGACGCGATCCGGTGATTGTAGCGGATATACTCCGTCAGCCCGTTCTCCGCGATCACCTCGCCCATGTATTTGCGGATTTCGTCGGCCGTCGCGATCGGCGGCCCAACCCAGGGCTTGAACCGGTAGCCGAAGGTATGCAGGTCGGAATCCGACCGGATGCCCGGGTACTTATGCGTCCACCAGGTCCCACCGTACGTCTCCGCGCTCTCCAGCACCACGAAGCTCTTCTCTGGGCACTGGTGCGTCAGGTGATACGCCCCGCCCACCCCGGCAATCCCGGCGCCGACGACCAGCACGTCGAAATTCTCGGTGGCAATACTCTCCGCCCGCTCGGGCAGGGTAGAAATCTCGGTCATCGGCGCTCCTTCTCGTCCGGCACGCGTTCCAACCACGCGTATGTCCGGCGTGATTCCCGCAGGTAAGTTTTTACTACTACAGAGTAGCCGCCTTGATCCAGATCAAAGGATGCAGGCCTCGTTGACGGAGGTCTATGATTGCGGCGCTTGCCGCAGGACCCATCGTCTTGCGCGGAGAAACCTGCGTGTCCCGAGCAGAAGCATTTTGCAATATGGCACCGCAATTGGTTGCGGATGTCGTCATGTTCCATCCCGCGGAGGGCGGCCGAAGCAGGCCGGCATTTCCCGGCTGGGGTTGCCCCTGCTGGCCTGCTGTGTCGCAGCCTGTCCTGACTGCTGATGGACGTCTGCAACCGCCACGCCATGATCCGGACGTTGCTCCAATCATGTATGATGGCGTTCCGCTCTTGGGAAAGGAACCACTCCTTCCCGGTCAGGCACGCCGATTGGGTTTTGTATTTCTATCGCCGGACACGCCCGAACGACTGCGTAAGGTCAGGAGGTTCTATCTCTGGGAGGGGGCGTTTGTTGGCGTGGCCACGGTAGTTCAAGACGTTGCCCTGGATTAGCCGTGGCAATCTCGGCACGGGTCAGAACGAATGCTCCGGCCCCGGGAACGTCCCGGCCTTAACCTCTCTTACATATGCCGCCACGGCCCCGGCCACGCTGTTCGCGCCGGCCATGAAGTTCTTCACGAACCGCGCCTTCTTGCCCGGCCACACGTCCAGCATGTCGTGCAGCACCAGCACCTGGCCGGTGCAGTCCGGCCCGGCCCCGATCCCGATCGTCAGCGCCCCGCATTCCTCGGTCACGGTCTTGGCCAGCCCCGCCGGCATCGCCTCCATCACGATCATCCCGGCGCCGGCCGCCGCCAGTGCCTTCGCGTCGTCGCGCAACCGCGCCGCCGCCGCCTCACCCTTGCCCTGCACCCGGAACCCGCCCAGCGCATGCACGGATTGCGGCGTCAGCCCGATATGCCCGCACACCGGAATCCCCCGCGCCACCAGGAACTCCACCGTCGGCGCCATCAGCGCCCCGCCTTCCAGCTTCACCATCCCCGCCCCGGCCGCCATCAGCCGGGCGGAGGCATGGAATGCCTGTTCCGCGCTCGCCTGGTACGCCCCGAACGGCAAATCCGCCACGATCAACGGCTTGCCACACCCCCGCGCCACGCAGCGCGTATGGTATTCCATCTCATCCAGGCTCACCGGCAGGGTGGAATCGTGCCCCTGCACCACCATCCCCAGCGAATCTCCCACCAGGATGATCTCCACCCCCGCCGCCTCCACCACCGCAGCGAAACTGGCGTCATAGGCGGTCAGCATCGCCAGTTTCTCGCCCCCGGCGGCGATCTTCTGCAAATTGGCAAGGGTCAGGTGCATGGCACGGTCCGGCGTGGTGAGACACCATGACTATGGTGCTTCCCGCCCGCGCGGAAAACCGCCCCCCGGCGCGCAGTTGGATTGCAGCACGCTGGCAGGGGCAATGGGGACAGCCAATCGGCACATGCCGCCGGCCGCTCGGGCCCCTGCCGCCCTTCAACTCACGCGGCGGCCAGCCGCGCTCCGTCCTGCGCGGTCATGCGGCGCTCGTAGCTGTCCGCCAGTGCCCGCAACGCCGCCGCCCCGTCGCCGCGGAAGGCCGGGCCATGCATCAACGCGATCGTTCGCGGCGCCAGCCCTGCCAGGCGCCGGATCGTCCCCGGCATCCCCGGCGTCAGGCTCGAAAAGCCGAACATGTCCTCGGCCGCGATCGCCGGCCCGACGATGTCGCCCTCGGTCAGCGCGGAGCCATTGCCGGTCTGGGTGAACAGGTCGCCACCCAGCAGCGTCCCGGTCGCCTCTTCGTACATCACCCCGGCATCCCACCCGTGGGGCACATGCGGCGTGTCCAGGTAGCGCACCCGCTTGTCGCCCCCCAGGTCGATCACCGCGCCATCGGCCAGGATACGGGGCGCGCGGTCCGCCATGTCGGTCAGAGACACCAGGGCGCTGGTCTGCCCATGCGCAATCTCCGCGCGCGGCGCCATCGCCAGCCATTCGTTCATCGCCCCGCACTCATCCGCCTCGTAATGGCCGAACGAGATCCAGCGCAGCCGCTCCACGGGCATCAGCCGCGCCACGGCCGCACGCACCTGCGGAAACATCCGCCGCAACCCGGTGTGGAACAGCAGGGGTTCCTCTCCCCGGATCAGGAACTGGTTGAAAGTAAATCCCGCCGGCGCAGCAATCTCCGACACGAAGGTCGAAAGCCGGTAGATCCCGGCTGCGATCTCGTCGATCCGTGTGTCCATATCCGTCACTCCATGGTGGAGGTTGCACCGATCACGTTGCCGATTTTCACGGCACGCCTATGTGTAGTAGAATTCCCGGAGCACTCCAGAATTAAATGCACATATCTGTGTAGCGAAAACACATGGCCCGCCCCTACACCCTGAAACGCCGCGCCGATCAGCAGGCCGATACCCGTCGCCGCATCGTGGAGGCGGCCGTGGACCTGCACACCAGCCAGGGGCCGGCGCGCACCACCCTCAGCATGATCGCGGAGCGTGCGGGCGTGCAGCGGCACACGCTCTATGCCCATTTCCCGGAGGAGCAGGACCTGCACCTCGCCTGTTCCGCCCTCTCCCTGGAACGCGACCCGCTGCCGGATGCCGCGCCGTGGCGCGCGCTGCCCGATCCGCCCGCGCGCCTCCGCGCCGGCCTCGGCGCGATCTACGCCTGGTATTACCGGAACGCCCGCCTCGCCGCCTCCGTGCTGCGGGACGCGGAATTCCACCCCCTCACGCGGGAAATCGTTGACCTGCGCTTCGGCCCCTGCCGCGCCGCGTGGCAGGAAACGCTGGCCGAGGGGCTGGCTCCCAGCCAGCGCGCATTGCTGCTGCTGGCGCTGAGTTTCCACACCTGGCGCACCCTGGTGGAGGAAGGCGGCCTCGCCCAGGACGCCGCCGTGGAAGCGATGGTCGTAGTCCTCACCTGCGCCTGCGCGCCCGAGGCGGAGCGCTGATCCGCGGCCCAAGCACGGGCTCTTGCCGGCGTTTGCCCGCGCGCTACCCTGCCCCCAACACTCTCCCAAGGGCAGGAAACATGGATATCTCCGGCAAAACCGCCATCGTCACCGGCGCCGCCTCCGGCATCGGCCTCGGCATCGCCACCGCGCTGGCGGAAGCCGGCGCCAACGTGGTGCTGGCGGACATCCAGAAGGACGCGGTGGAACAAGCCGCCCACGGCCTGTCCGGCACCAACAAGCAGGTCATGGCCACCCGCATCGACGTCACCCAGGAACAGTCCGTCCTCAATGCCCTGGCCGAAGCGGAACGGAAATTCGGCAAGCTCCACATCGCCTGCAACAACGCGGGCGTGCCCATGCATGGCCGGCAAATGGTGGACGTGCCAGCGAAGGACTGGGAATTCGTCCTTGGCGTCAATGTCTGGGGCATCATCCACGGCATCCGCCACTTCGTCCCCGCCATACTCAGGCACGGGGAGGAAGGCCACATCGTCAACACCGCCTCCGTTGCAGGCTTCCAGAACCGGCGCGGCACCAACCAGGGCCCGTATTCCATGTCCAAATACGCCGCCCTGTCGCTCACGGAAGCGCTGGAACATGAACTGGAAGGCACCAATATCGGCGTCTCCGTCCTCTGCCCTGGCCCCATTCGCACCAATATCGCCACCGGCGCCCGCAACCGCCCGGACCACATGGGCGGCGGCCAGGTGAACGCGGACGACGAACGCATCCTCGCCGAACGCCTCGCCGCCACCGGCCTGGACCCCAAGAAGGTCGGCGACCGGGTGGTGGACGCGATCCGCACCAAAACCTTCTACGCCTTCGTCAGCGCCGTCCCGGCGGACGTCATCAAGGCCCGCCACCGCCGCATCGAGGAGGCCCTGAACTCTCCCTGGGTCACCCATTACTGACCCGGTGGCAAGCACTCCCGTCGTCCCCGCGCAAGCGGGGACACAACCTGGCCCGCGCCAGAGCGATTCCCGTATCCTCGTTCCACGTCGGTACAGTAAAATGCCCGCCGGCCTATCTCCCCGACAGGCCGGGAAGGGGACGCCACTCTCACCAACCGGTCGTCAACCCGGTCGTATTTCTGCCTATTCCGAAATGATCTTCACGCGCTTCGGAACCCGCCCCCTCAGAACCGGTAGCTCATCGCCAGGAACGGCCCGCCGATCTTGATGGTTGCGTCCTGCTTCTCCAGGTCCGCCTGCAGGTAGCGGTAGCCCAGCTTGAGGTTGATGGACTGGTTCATCTGGTAGTCCAACGCCCCGATCAGCTGCCAGGACAGCTTCGTCCCCACGCCGAACCCGCCAACGTCGCCATAGGCATCCACGCCGAAGCCGTTGCCCAGGTTCAGGTGCCCGCGCACGGAAATGATCGGGTCCGTGGTTGCCGCCCAGGAGGAAACCGACATGCCCGGCAACAAGCCGGCGCGCAGCGATGTCGTTGCCGAAAGCCCATAGGCCCGGATACCGCCGCCGAGATCCAGGGTACCGGCATTGTCGAGCACCACGCGATACAGCCCGATCACGGTACCGATCGTCGTGTTCAGGTTCACGCTGCCGCCACGAAACAACACGTTTTCCGTTTGGAAATGGCCGCCGACCGGCAGGTGGATCAGGTCAGCCAAGATGCCGAACCGATCGTACCGCACCTCGGCGGCGCCCATGAACGGCATGCCGTGCAAGTGGTCGATGATGTCGATGAACCCATAGTTCTGGGACACTGTCCGGCCATTCGGTCCGGTCAGGCCCAAGTCGATGCCGGACAACCACAGGTAACCGGTGATATTGAACTGCCAGCCCTGCGCGGCCTCCGCCATCGCCTGGCCCGGCGCAACCGCCTGGGCCGCAGCCGGGGAGGGCAGCACCAACGGCGCCGCGAGCATCCCGAGCGCGACCGCGCCGGCCCGCCGGATACCCCCGGGCCGGATGGTGGCCCGGCGAAACCTCATTTTGCGCGCCACGGAATTCTCCGATGCTATGTGAACCGCGTCCACCAGAACCCAAATTCCGGAGCCGATCAAGCCGTTCGCTTTCAGCGGATACCCGGCACCATCATTTGTCCGCGGCAGCCAAAAACCTGTCCAGATCGGCAGGTATTCCCGCGGCGACCCAGCCCTGCCCATTCTCTGCTTGCACCGCGGAGTCAATACCCTATAACCCCCGGCCACCGCGATGTTGCGGTGCACATATTGGAGCAGAACAATGGGCTACAGGGTCGCAGTCGTCGGCGCCACCGGTGCGGTGGGTCGCGAGATGCTGAAAACCCTGGCCGAGCGCCGTTTCCCGGCCGATGAGGTTGCTGCCGTGGCCTCCGGTCGTTCCGCCGGTCAGGAAGTCTCCTTCGGCGAGGACAAGGTGCTGAAAGTCCAGAACCTGGACACGTTCGACTTCAAAGGCTGGGACATCGGCCTGTTTTCCCCCGGCGCATCCGTCTCCGCCGTGCACGCCCCGCGTGCGGCCGCCGCCGGCTGCATCGTCATCGACAACACGTCGCACTTCCGCATGGAGCCGGACATCCCCCTGGTGGTGCCGGAAGTGAACCCGCACCACATCGTCCGCAGCGCCAAGCGCGGCATCATCGCCAACCCGAACTGCTCCACCATCCAGATGGTGGTTGCCCTCAAGCCGCTGCACGACAGGTTCAAGGTGAAGCGCGTCGTCGTTTCCACCTACCAGTCCGTCTCCGGCGCCGGCAAGGAAGCGATGGACGAGCTGTATCTGCATACCAAGGCCAGCTTCGTGAACGAGAAGCACGCCCCGCAGGAGTTCACCAAGGAAATCGCCTTCAACTGCATCCCGCACATCGACAAGTTCCTCGACGACGGTTCCACCAAGGAAGAATGGAAGATGGTGGTGGAGACGAAGAAGATCCTCGATCCGGACATCGCCGTGTTCGCCTCCTGCGTCCGCGTCCCAGTCTTCATCGGCCATGGCGAGGCGGTGCATGTGGAATTCGAGAAGCCGGTCACGGTGAACGAGGCCCGCGCGGTGCTGCGCGACGCCCCCGGCATCATGGTGCAGGACGCGCGGGAAGACGGCGGCTACGCCACCCAGCTGGAATGCCAGGGCGAGGACCCGGTCTTCGTCAGCCGCATCCGCAAGGACCCGACGGTGGAAAACGGCCTGGCCTTCTGGTGCGTCTCCGACAACCTCCGCAAGGGCGCCGCGCTCAACGCCATTCAGATCGCCGAAACCCTTATCGCCCAGGGCCTGCTGGCGAAAAAGGCCGCCTGACCCCGCACCGTCATGCCCGCGCATGCCGGCATCCATGACTAAAATGGCCGGGCAAGTCCCGGCCATTGCTTTTTCAGGCACGGAGCAAACCCAATGACCCCCACCGCCTGGGCCTGGACCTTCCTGGCCATCGCCGGCCTGTTCGAGGTCGTCTGGGTCGTCCTGCTGAAGCTAACGGAAGGCTTCACCCGCCTCTGGCCGTCCGTCGCCACGGTCGCGGCGATGGCCGCCAGTTTCTGGTGCATGTCCCAGTCCCTGCGCACCATCCCCATGGGCACTGTCTATGCCGTCTGGACCGGCATTGGCGCCGCCGGAGGCGTCATCTGGGGCATCGCCATGCTGGGCGAGCCGGCCACGGCCCTGCGCATCGGCTGCGTCGTTCTGATCCTGGCCGGCGTGGCAGGACTGAAGCTGGGGGGCTGAGCGCGGCCCGGCTGCTCAGACCAGAAGCCCCGGACTGCGAACGTAGCTTTCCTTGATCGCATCCGCCGCCCAGCAGGCCAGCATGCCGATCGTCTCGGTGGGGCCGTTCGCGGGGTTCTGCGGGAACGCGCTGCCGCCCACCACGAAGACGTTCGGCACGTCCCAGCACTGGAGGTATTTGTTCACGACACTGGTCGAGGGATCGGCACCCATCACCGCGCCGCCCTGGTTATGCGTGCTCTGGTAGCCCGTGATCTGGAAATGCGAGCCCTTGCCCTTGCTGTTCATGCGCGACCCGTTCAGCGCCCGGCCCAGTTCCGCGCAACGCTCGGTCATGTATTGCATCATGCGCAGGTCGTTGTCGTGCCAATCGAACGTCATCCGCAGCAGCGGCTGGCCGTAGGCGTCCTTGTAGGTGGGGTCCAGGTCCAGGTAGTTCTGCTTGTAGCTCATGCAGCTGGCATGGATGGCGATAGTCATGGCGCGGCGATAATTATACGCCACCGCCTTCTTCCATTCCCCGCCCCAGGCTGGCGTGTCCGGCGGCACCGGCTTGGCCTTGATCGGTGCGGCGCCGCGCATGTTCGTGTCCATGTAGGCGCCACCGATGAAACCCAGCGGGCCGCGGTCGATCACGTCGCCGTTGAATTCGTCGATCGACGTATTGACCATGCCGCCGCCGATGAATGGGTTGAACTCCCGGTCATCGAAGAAGATCTGCACGGAGCCGCCCTGCTGGTAGGTGTAGTTGCGGCCGACCACGCCCTTTCCGGTGCGTGGATCGTACGGTGTGCCGATGCCGGACAGCAGCAGCAGCCTCACATTGCTGAAGCAGTAGGCGCCCAGGATGACGATATCCGCCGGCTGTTCCACCTCGTTGCCGCGCCCGTCAATGTAGGTAACACCGGTCGCCTTCCTGCCGGTGCTGTCGGTATTGACGCGCAACACGGTGCAGAGCGGGCGAAGTTCAAAGGTCGGCTGGCGCATCAGCGCGGGAAACACCGCGGTGAGGGGATTGGCCTTGGCGCCCTGCGCGCAGACATGGCTGGAACAGAAGCCGCCGCTGGCGCATTGCAGCATCTGCACCCGGTACAGGTTCCGGTAGTCCTGCGTCATCGCAGCCGTCGGGCCCTGGAACGGCACGTAGCCGAGGGACTCCGCGGCCTTGGCGAACAACTCGCCCTGGTACGTCCGCCGCGTCGCCGGGTTGGGGTATTCGCGGGAACGCGGCCCTTCGTAGGGGTTGCCGCCCGCCTGGATCTCCCCGTTGAGGTTGCCGGCCTTTCCGCCGACGCCGAAGATGTCCTCGAACTGGTCGTAGTAGGGCTCGACCTCGTCCCATTCCACGCCCCAGTCCTGCAGGTTGCAGTCCTCCGGGATGAACGACGTGCCGTAGCGTTCCTTGATGCGGGTGTACATCTCGAAGTCATGCGGCAGGAAGCGGCGCGCATTGGCGCCCCAGTGCGCAGAGGTGCCGCCCACCATCTCGCCCGGCTTGAAGGCGCCCATCTCCCGCATCGGCAGCGCGGTTTGCGCGCCGTTATTGCGGAACGTCAGGGTGTCGCGCGCCAGGTTCTGGAAGATGTCGCTGTGGCGATCGAACTTCAGTTCGTCGTACACGTTGGGGGCATGGAAGTCCGTGTTGATATCAAACTGCTTGCCGCGCTCCAGGCACACCACGCGCATGCCCGCGCTGGCCAGTTCCATGGACATGATGGAGCCCACCACGCCGCTGCCGACGACGACGACATCGACGGGCTTCAATTTCGTGGCCGACATCCTAGCTCTCCTTGCCGGGCTTGATCAGAGTGTGTTTCGGAAAGCCCTGCGCATCCACTGGCACGCGGCCGGTCTGGACATCGAGCACGCTGACAGGTTCGGCGTGGTAGGGTTCGTGGCTGGCAATCAGGTCGCGGTAGGCGCCGGAGGGCAGGCCCGGGAAGCCAAGCAGCTTCCAGCCCACCATGCCGCGATTGCCGCCATAGAGCGGGTCGGAGAAATATCCTTCCTCCGTATTGCGCCACAGCAGGTCGAAGAACAGCTTGGATGACAGAGAGGGCAGCGCGATCTCGTCCTTCTCCAGCTGCTGCAGCAGGCGCAATTGCGCGTCCTGCGCCAACTGCGCGAATGGCCGGTCGAAACTGGCCCTGCAATGCTGGTCGATTTCGCGGATCGCGATGCGATAGACCTCCTGCGGCGTGTAGCGGGACTGGTAGCCCTGCTGCGGCGTGCCATCCATCCACGGGCCGGAGCGATATTGGCGGCCATGCGTGCCCCAGGAACCCGCCAGTTGGCGGTCGATATAGACCACCACGCCGGCATCGCGCGCGCCGGGCCCCAGGTCATCGGTGGGAATCAGATGTTCGACGGCGGCTTCCAGGAAGCGAATCTCGGGTTCCTGCAAATAGACATAGGAAGCCCCGGCCGGTTTGTCGCTCAAGGTCATTTCCTCCGTTTCCTGTCCCGGGGTGTAAAATGAGGCGGGGCATTGTCAAGCTGGCCGCGCCCGGCCGACGACCTTGGACCCGGCATCGCCTGCTGGCGTCAGAAGTATTCCCAGAAGTTGGAAGCACGGGCCTCGTCCGGCAGGCCGTCGAACACGATGCGGCCGTTGTTCATGATCATCACCCGGTCCGCGATGCGCATGGCGGCGGCGACGTTCTGTTCCACCAGAATCGCTGTCATCGCATGGTCCTTGCACACGCTCAGCACCTGGTCGAACAGGCGTTCCACCAAGTTGGGCGCCAGGCCGATCGAAGGCTCGTCCAGCATCAGGCAGCGCGGCGTGCCCAGGATCGCGAGGGAGAAGGCCAGCATCTGCTGCTGTCCGCCGGAAAGGCTGCCGGCGCGCGTGTTCGGGCGCTCCTTCAGCGCGGGAAACAGGTCCAGCACATCCGGCGGATTGATCATGCAGCCCGGCGCGCAGTTGCGGGAAGCAACGACGTCGATATTTTCCGCCACCGACAGGTCCGGGAAGACGCCCCGCCCTTCCGGCAGCAGGCGCAGGCCGCGTGCCACGCGTTCGGCCACTGGCAGGCGGTTGATGTTCGCGCCATCGAAGCTGACATCGCCGGCGCGGATGGGGATGAGCCCCATCACGGATTTCAGCGTCGTGGTTTTTCCTGCACCGTTATGCCCGAGCAAGGCCAGGATCTGCCCCGGTTCCAGCGCCAGGGCGACGTCCTCGATCACCGTCTTCGGGCCGTAGCCGGCGGAAAGGCCGCTGACCTGCAACAACATCGTCCGCGCCTCCCTCAGATCACGCCGCCGAAATAGATTTCCGCCAGCTTCGGATCACTGGTGATCTCCGCCGGAGTACCGCGCGCCATCAGGTGGCCCTGGTGCAGGAACAGCACGTCGTCCGCGATGCGCTGTACCACGCGCGTGTTGTGCTCCACCACCAGCAGCGTCTTGCCCTCGTCCTGCAGGCGCCGCAGCAGGGTCATGATGCCATCCAGCGCGCCGTGGGAAAGGCCGGAGGCCGGCTCGTCCAGCAGCAGCAGTTCCGCCCCGGTCGCCAGCACGCGGGCGACCGTCAGCAGCTTCTGCTCGCCATAGGAGAGGTTGCGGACATACTCGCTCGCCTTGTCCGCCAGCCCGACATGCTCCAGCGTTTCCAGCGCCGCGCGCTTCTTCGCTGCCTGCGCCCGCGCCGTATGGAACGGGCGGTAGATGGCGCCGAAGGGCTCCTCCCCCACCTGGCCGCCCAGGCCGATCATCACGTTGTCCAGCGTCGTCAGCTCCGCGAACAGGCGCAGGTTCTGGAAGGTGCGCGCGATGCCCTTGTCCACGATCGCCTGCGGGGAGAGGCCGTCCAGGGACTCGCCCTTGAAGGTCACGTGCCCCTGGTCCGGCTTCAGGAATCCGGTGATGGCATTGAAGATGGTGGTCTTGCCGGCGCCGTTCGGCCCGACCAGGCAGGTGATTCGCCCCTGGTCGATGGTGAAGCTGCAATCGTTCATCGCCTTCAGGCCACCGAAGCTTTTCTCCAGCCCGACGGCTTCCAGATAGATGCTCACAGCTTTTCCCCCACGAGGCCCTGCGGGCGGAACAACATGAAGGCGATCAGCAGTAGCCCGTAGATGAGCTGGCGCATGGACGCGGCGATGGTGGTGGGAATGTCGATCAGCATCAGCACATGCGGCAGCGCCAGCAGCACGAACGGCCCGACGATGGAACCGGCCAGGGTGCGCGCGCCGCCCACCACCACCATGGTCAGCAGCAGGATGGAGGCGTCGAGGTCGAAGGACACGGGGTCGATGAAGCTCATGAAGGTGGCGTAGAGGCCACCGGCGCTGCCCGCGAAGCCGCCGGCCAGCGCCGCGGCGGAGACCTTGGCCCGCAGCACGTTCTTGCCCGCGGCGGCCACCGCCAGTTCATCCTCGCGGATCGCCTTCAGCAAACGCCCGAACGGCGCGCGCAGGATCAGCCCGAAGGCCAGGCATCCCAGACCGGTGGCGACGGTGACGAGTACGAGGAACTCCCACGCCTCCCCCACCGTGTGGCCGAGGATTTCCGGCGGCGGGATGCCCGGTAGGCCGTTGGCGCCGCCGGTGCCGGCGGTCCAGTTGATGAACACCGCCGTGGCCAGCAACTGGATGCCGAAGGACGTGACGACAAAGTAGTCGCCGGACACACGCAGGCTGGGCAGGGCAAGCAGAATGTTCAGGATGACGCAGCAGATGAACGCCACGATCATCGCCGGGATGAAACCCAGCGTCCCGCTCATCAGGAACGCCGCGACGATATAGGCGCCGACGCCGAAGACGGCGGCCTGCGAGACGGAAAAGATGCCGATGATGCCCACCAGTAGGTTGGTGGACAGGCCCAGCAGCACGTAGATTTCCGCCAGCACGATGTAGGAGAAGTAGAAGTCCATATGCCTTCTCCCTCAGCGCGCCGTGCTGAACAGGCCGGTCGGCCGGAACAGCATGAAGAAGACGAAGATGAAGAAGGTGATGCCGACGCTCCATTCCCCGGGGATGAACAGCAGGCACAAATTCTGCATCACCGCGATCGCCACCGCGACCACATAGGCGCCGTGCAGGCTGCCGACGCCGCCTGCGATCATGGCGATGGTCGCCGTCAGCAGCGGTGTCAGCCCGCCATAGGGTTGCAGGCCGAAATCCAGCGGCACCATCACCCCGGGTAGCGCCACCAGAGCGGAGGCGATGGCGATGACGTAGACATACACGCTGCGCGGTTCCAGCCGCGTGATCTCCGCCAGGAACGGGTTGGAGGCAACGGCGCGGATGCGCTTGCCCAGGTTCGTGTGGTTGGCGAACCACATCGTGGTCGCGTAGGCCGACAGGCTGAAGGCGACCGTGAGGATTTCCGCCCAGCTCAGCCGGATGCCACCGAAGGCCACCACCTGGCTGGCCCAGGGTAGCGGGAATTGCAGGATGTTCGGCGTGTAGATGGCGGAGATGGAGTTCTGCATCACCGCCAGCAGGCCGATGGAGGCAATCAGGATCACCAGGTCTGTCGCGCGCCGCTGCTTCAGCCGGTCATACAACTGCCATTCGATCAGCGCTCCCGCGCCGGCGCAAAGCACCACCACGATCACCAGCGTCAGCGGGCTGGGCACGCCATAGCGCACCAGGGACCAGGCAAGGTAGCCCGCCATGGTGTAGACGCCCGCATGCGCGACGTGGAAAATCTTCGCCGTGGAAAACACCAGCGAGAACGAAATAGCCACGATGCCCAGCGCGCTGCCGGTTACCAGGCCATTGATGAAAAGTTGCAGCGCGAGCATGCGGGTGCGGCCGGTGCGAGAGGCGCGGACCTAGTCCTTCAGCTCCTCCAGCAGCACATCCTTGCCGCCGCGCATCACGCGCATGTCGAACGGCACGGACGCGGTGTTGGAATTGAACACCACCGGCACCAGGCCCTTGAAGCTCTTGATGGCGAGCATCGTGTTGCGAATGTTCTCGCCGGTCAGCGGCTTCTTCTCCTCCAGCACCTTGTCGATCGTCGTGAACACGATGTTGGACGCGTTGTAGTACTGTCGGACGAAGAATTCCATGTCCACGTTGAACTTGGACTTGAACTCGGCGGCCAGCGCCGGCGGCGCCTCGCTCTGCAGCTGGGTGTGCAGGAAGCCCTCGGCGGCGGGATCGGCGATCAGTGCCGGGTCCTGCAGGAAGGTGGTGCCGGCGACGGAGAATTTCAGGTCAAGCTGCTTGTACTGCTGCGCCATCTGCTGCGCCGCGGCGGTGATGGAAACCAGCATCACATCCGGCTTGGAATCCGCCAGTTTCAGCAGCGCGGGGCGGAAGTCGGTCTGGCCGAACTGGCTCGGTTCCTGCGACAGGATCTTCCCGCCGGCCTCGCCGAAATGCTTGATGTAGTTGTCGCGGCCGGAAATCCCGGCGGCGCTGTTTTCGAACAGGATGGCGGCGTTTTTCTTGCCGTTCTTCACCAGCCACTTGGACAGCACGCGAATCTCGTCGCCGATCGTCGGCAGCGTGTTGATCAGGTAGGGGGACGCGGTCGCCAGCGCATCCGCCTGCGCGCCGGCATTGACCAAGAGCACCTTTTTGCGCGTCGCCAGCGGCGCCATGGCCAGCGACGGGCCGGAATAGGCGGTGAAGATCAGCGGCAACTGCTGCAGGTCCACCAGCTTGTTGAAGCTGAGCACGGACTGGTCGGGCTTGGCCTGGTTATCCTCGAACGTCACTTCCACCTTGGAACCGCGAATGCCGCCCTTGGCATTCAGCTGGTCCAGCGCGAACTGGATGCCGCGCTGCTGCTGTGTGCCGATCAGCCCGCCCGGGCCGGTGAGGGGCAGGATGGCCCCGATCTTGATCGGTTGCGCCTGCGCGGCGGCGGGACGGATCATGGGGATCGCCAGGGCCGAACCCAGTAGCATGCGACGAGATAGCGGCATCGTAGTTCCTCCGGCTTGTGCTTCGTGCGCGCTGTTACGGCGCGATCTTGGTCTTGCGCCCAACTTAGGCCCGGCCCCGTCGCGGTAGCAATGCCCCCGGCCTACCGTGCCCGCGGCACGCCGCGCATCATGAAGGCGAGGGGAATGCCGGCAGTGGCGGTGAGGGCCATGAGGTAGAAGGCGTTGACATATCCGATCATGGCGGCCTGGCGCTGAACCTCCCCGGCGAGGCGGAGGAGGCCGGTGGTGGCCTCCAGATCCCAGCTGGGCGGAAGGCCAGGCAGAGTGAGGGCCTTGTTGTAGGGGGTGATGAATTCGGTGAGGCGCGAATAGTTCGAGGTCGTGGAGCGGATCAGCAGCATCACGGTGATGGAGATGAACAGGCTGGAGCCGAAATTGCGCATAAGCGTGAAGACGGCGGAGCCTTCCGTCACCTGTGCGGCGGGCAGGGTGGAGAAGGCCATCACGGTCATTGGCGTGAAGGCGATGGACTGGCCGAAGCCCTGCAGCATGTGCGACCAGAAGATATCCGATTCCGTCATGTTGATGTCGAACTGGGCCATCCAGAACCCGGCGCAGGCCTGTAGCGCCATGCCGCAGCCGATGGCGAGGCGGGGCGCGACCTTGGTGAACTTCACGATGACCAGGAAGGCCGTCCAGTTGCCCAGGCCGCGCGCGGCAATCAACGTGGAGACGGCGTTGTCCGGGTAGCCGCGCAGATCGTGCAGCATGGTGGGCACCAGCGTGAGCGTGGTGAAGCTGAGCATGCCCATGACGAAGGCGATGGTGATGCCGATGGCGAAGTTACGGTCCAGCAGCAGGCGGGGATTGAGGAACGGGTTCGGCGCCGTCAGGCAGTGCGCGACGAAGACCCAGAAGGCCAGAGCGCCGACCGTGGCGCAGATCACCATCTCCGGCGCCTCGAACCAGTCCATGCGCTGGCCGCGGTCGAAGATGAGCTGGGCGCAGATGATGGCGGTGGAAAGGGCGAGGAAGCCGGTCC